>Ga0208765_1002071_pt1 | contig 11530 bp, 11 predicted proteins | sample ETNtaG_2_FD_185783 | JGI IMG/M metagenome (GOLD analysis project Ga0208765, IMG submission 185783) | Marine microbial and viral communities from oxygen minimum zone, Eastern Pacific Ocean - ETNP201406SV203 (SPAdes) (version 2) | ecosystem: Environmental > Aquatic > Marine > Oceanic ... | reverse complement strand
TTCGTGATTACAGATCCGGCACCTACATATGCACCTTTACCAATATTAACAGGTGCCACTAACGAAGAATTAGTTCCAATAAAGCTCTCATCACCAATAGTTGTTTTATGTTTATTGGTTCCATCATAATTACAGGTAATAGTTCCTGCTCCGATATTGGTGTTGCTGCCTATCTCTGCGTCGCCTAGATAAGCAAGATGATTAGCTTTGGCGCCATCTCCAAGCTTGGTTTTTTTGGTCTCAACAAAATTACCAATTTTTGCATCGTCTCCTATCTCTGAGCCCTCTCTAAGTCGAGCATAAGGTCCTATGTTGCAATTAGAGCCTACGGTGGTTGATGAAAGGTGGCTGAAGGCTTCAATCGTTGTGTTATCTCCAATAGAAACATTCTGTAAAACAACATTTGATTTAATAGTGACATTTTGACCAAGGGTGACCTTGCCCTCAAATATAACATTTACATCTACAGAACAATCTTTGCCCGCTTCAACTTCGCCGCGAACATCGACACGTGTCACATCAAGAATTGTTATTCCTTGTTCTAGTAATTTTTCAGCACTCATGTTTCTTAATATAGATTCTAATTCGTGTAATTCTTTTTTGTTGTTTGCCCCTACCACTTCAGTGGGATTGGCTTGTATACATTTTATTTTAACCCCTTTTCCAGAAAGTATCTCCACCAAGTCAGTAAGGTAGTACTCATTGGCTGCGTTTTGGTTATTAATATCATCTAGCGCTGACTTCAAAAGGCTGCCATCGATCAACAAAATACCAGTAAACACTTCTTGAATTAGCCTCTCTTCTGCAGACGCATCCTTTTGCTCAATGATTCTTAAGGCTTGGTCTTGTTCGTTGGTCACAATTCTTCCGTAACCAGTGGGATCTTTTAAAATCATTGATAAGAGCGCGCACTCTTGCCCAGAAGCAACCAATGCTTTAATGGTTGCGCTACTAATTAAAGGTACGTCACCGTATAAAACCAATACCTTTTCGTCGTCTTGGATCAAATGTGCAACGGTTTTGACGGCATGGGCAGTTCCAAGCTGATCGTCTTGATCGGTTGTTTGAATTTGAGGGTCAATTGTTGCTATATGTTCTTTTAAGAGGGCTTTTTGATGTCCTACAACTACAGTTATGTTTTTGCTATTTTGTTGAGCGGTATTAATAACGTGAGAGATGAGGGTTTGTCCCCCAAGCGGCTGCATAACCTTGGGAAGGTTGGTATTCATTCGGATGCCTTGACCTGCTGCAAGGATAATAGTGTGAATATTCAATGCAATAACGAATTAAGTTTGATAGAAGTACCTTACTTGTTTTTTCTTAATTTTTGAATGGTTTTGATTCTTGCGGCTGCTTCAGCTAATTGTGCAGCTGCTTTAGCGTAATCAAGCTCTGATTTTTTATCGTGTATATTTTTTTCTGCAAGTTCTTGCGCTTTAATGGCTTCTGCTTCATCCATAGACTCCGCACGCTCTGCTCTGTCAGATAAAAAAGTTACAATGTCGGGTTGTATTTCGATAAATCCGCCTGAACAAAAGAAGGTTTTTTCATCGTCGCCGTTCTGGACCCTCACCGGACCAGGGGCCAAACCAGTCAATAAAGGTGCGTGGCCTGGAGCAATACCTATTTCACCAAGAGACCCTGTAGCAAAAACCATAGTGCCTTCACCAGAATAGATTTCTTCGCTTGATGAAACTATGCTAACTTTAATGGTAGACATAAATTATAAAGTTTTTGCTTTTTCTACAACTTCTTCGATTGTTCCAACCATATAAAAAGCTTGTTCTGGAAGATCGTCGTAATCTCCAGCAAGAATCCCTTTAAATGATTTAATCGTATCCTCTAGTTTTACATATTTTCCAGAAGAGCCTGTGAAGACCTCGGCAACGGTAAATGGTTGCGATAAAAATCTTTCAACCTTTCTTGCTCTTGCTACGGCTAATTTATCTTCTTCGGATAATTCATCCATACCCAAAATAGCAATAATATCTTTGAGCTCTTTATACTTTTGTAAAACTCCTTGGACGCCTTGAGCAACATTATAATGCTCTTCACCAACCACGAGTGGGTCAAGTTGCCTGCTTGTTGAATCAAGCGGATCTACAGCGGGATAAATTCCCAGCTCAGCAATTTGTCTTGAAAGCACAACAGTTGCATCTAAATGAGCAAAAGTTGTTGCTGGTGATGGGTCGGTTAAGTCGTCAGCTGGAACATACACAGCTTGAATTGATGTAATGGAGCCATCTTTTGTTGAAGTAATTCTTTCTTGAAGGGCTCCCATTTCTTCGCCCAGTGTGGGCTGATATCCCACAGCTGATGGCATTCTTCCAAGCAACGCAGACACTTCAACTCCGGCTAACGTGTATCGATAAATATTATCAATAAACAACAAAACATCTCTTCCTTCATCCCTAAACTTTTCAGCCATAGTCAATCCAGTCAAAGCAACTCGAAGTCTGTTTCCAGGGGGCTCATTCATCTGCCCATAAACCATAGCCACTTTTGATTCGCTTGGCTTCTTAACATTTACCACTCCTGACTCTTGCATTTCGAAGTAGAAATCATTTCCTTCGCGCGTTCTTTCTCCAACCCCTGCAAACACTGATAATCCAGAGTGTTCGGTAGCAATGTTGTTAATAAGCTCCATCATATTCACGGTCTTACCAACCCCAGCTCCACCAAATAAGCCAATTTTTCCGCCCTTAGCGAAAGGGCAAATTAAATCGATAACCTTAATGCCTGTCTCTAATAAATCGTCTGATAAAGACTGGTCAGTGTAACTGGGTGGCTTCCTATGAATTGGCATTTGTTCTTTTGCGCCAATAGGTCCACATTCATCAATTGGGTTGCCTAAAACGTCCATGATTCGTCCAAGAGTTTTTTCGCCAACTGGCACAGAAATAGGAGCATTAGTGCGCTCAACTGTTAAACCCCTTTTTAATCCTTCGGTTATTCCCATGGCAATTGCTCTAACAATTCCATCGCCAAGTTGCTGTTGAACCTCAAGCACAGTTCCTGTATCTGTTATTTTAATAGCTTCATATATTTGAGGGATGTTGTTCTTTTCAAACTCAACGTCGATAACCGCTCCGATAATTTGTGTTACTAGCCCATTGCTCATTTCTTTCTCCTTAAACCGCAGCCGCTCCACCAACTATCTCAGATAATTCCTGAGTAATGGCTGCTTGTCTTACATTGTTGTATAACAGTTCCAGTTCTTTAATTAAATCACCAGCATTTTCTGTGGCATTCTTCATTGCCAGCATTTTTGCCGCTTGTTCACATGCGCTATTCTCAATAACAGCATGATAAATTAATGACTCAATGTATCTTGTCATTAACCCTTCTAATAACTCTTGCGCTTCTGGCTCATAAATATAATCCCAGTGTGTTGAAATAAGCCCATCATTTTCTTCTGCTGGCAGAGGAATTAACTGCTCAACTTTGGGTTGTTGCGTCATGGTATTCACAAAGCCGTTTCCACATAAATAAACCTGGTCTATTTCTCCGCTTCTATGAAGATCTAGGACTATTTTAGTTAGTCCAATTAGTGCGTCTGGATCAGGCTTATCGCCCAATTTTTGAACATTAGCAACAACATCTCCACCAACAGACTTAAAGAAACTTGCTGCTTTTAAACCAATTAATGCAAAATTTGATTCTATGCCTTGCGCATTTAATTCGGCTGATTTGCTTATAACTTGTTTAAATAAGTTAATGTTAAGTCCGCCACACAGTCCTTTATCAGAGCTGACAACCAAAAAACAGGCTTTCTTGGGTTCTCTATGCTCATAAAATGGGTGTGAGTATTCAGAGCTTGAGGTCGCAATGTGAGAGATCACCTCTTTAATCTTTTCAGAGTAGGGTCTTCCAAGCCGCATTTCATTTTGTGTTTTTTTAATTTTGCTAGCTGCAACCATTTCCATGGCCGAAGTAATTTTTTGCGTGCTTTTAATGCTCGCAATCTGCTTTCTTACTTCTTTGGTATTAGCCATTATCTATAAATTAAAATGTTTGGGTTTTCTTAAACCGCTCAACCACTTCAGTGAATTGTTTTTCAATATCATCATTCCAGTCACCTGTGTCATTAATGCTCTTTTCAAGATCTGCTTTTTCTGAAGTAAAATAGCTGTGCAGTGCCTCTTCAAAACTTCCAATTTTTTCAACCTCAACATCATCCATGTAACCCCTATCAGCTGCAAAAATGCTTAAGGATTGTTGGGCGACGCTCATTGGAGAATATTGCTTTTGTTTAATAAGCTCTGTGATTCTTTGTCCTCTGGCAAGCTGAGCCTTTGTAGCATCATCTAAATCTGAGGCAAACTGGGAGAAGGCTGCTAACTCTCTATATTGAGCTAATGCAGTTCTTACCCCGCCACTAAGTTTTTTCATAATCTTGGTTTGCGCTGCTCCGCCTACTCTAGACACAGATATTCCTGGGTTAATAGCCGGTCTTACGCCTGAATTAAACAAATCAGTTTCTAAGAAAATTTGACCATCTGTGATTGAGATAACGTTTGTAGGAACAAAGGCTGACACGTCCCCTGCTTGTGTTTCGATAATCGGAAGAGCGGTTAAAGAGCCGGTTTTGCCCTTAACTTTTCCATTGGTAACTTTTTCTACATAGTCTGCATTAACTCTAGCGGCTCTTTCTAACAATCTTGAGTGAAGATAGAAAACGTCTCCTGGATAAGCCTCTCTTCCTGGGGGTCTCTTTAAAAGCAATGAAACCTGACGATATGCAATAGCTTGTTTAGAAAGATCATCATAGACAATGAGAGCATCTTCTCCTTTGTCTCTAAAATACTCTCCCATTGAACAACCAGAATATGGTGAAAGATACTGCATTGGGGCTGGATCAGATGCTGATGCTGAAACAACAACGCTGTGTTCCAAGGCCCCGTGCTCCTCGAGCTTTTTTACTACATTAACAACAGTGGATTGTTTTTGTCCAATGGCAACATAAATACATTTAATACCAGTTCCTTTTTGATTGATAATTGCATCAACTGCAACAGCAGTCTTGCCGGTTTGCCTGTCTCCAATAATTAACTCTCTTTGCCCTCTTCCAATTGGAACCATGGCATCAATAGCTTTTAAACCAATTTGAACCGGTTGATCAACTGACAGTCTAGCAATAACACCTGGAGCAACAACCTCAACTGGAGCTGTAGAATCTGTTTTAATCTCGCCCTTGCCATCGATAGGATTGCCTAAAGCATCTACAACCCTTCCCAATAATGCTTCGCCAACCGGCACCTCTAGAATTCTTCCTGTACAAACAGCTTTTTGACCCTCAATAAGCCCAAGATAATCTCCAAGGACTACAGCCCCGACTGAGTCCTGCTCAAGGTTAAGTGCCAAACCTAAAACACCACCTTCAAATTCAATAAGCTCGCCATACATAACATCGCCCATACCATGGACGCGGACAATGCCGTCTGAAACACTAACAATAATGCCTTCGTTTTTTCTTTCAGCAGACAGATCAAGGCCTGAAATTTTTTCCTTTAATACTCTGGAAATTTCTGATGGGTTTAATTGGCTCATTTTTTCACCTTAAAAATTTAATTGGTTTACTAATTTTTTGACCCTTCCTCTAATCGAAAGATCTAGAGTTTCATCTCCGATTTTGATAGATAGGCCGCCCATAATTGATGGGTCTTCTGAAAATTCTATGTTTGAACCCTCTCCGTGTTCTGCTAAGAGTTTTTCAATAATAGTTTTTTTGTTGTCTTCTGAGGGTAGATTGGCAACATTAACAACAATAGAGCTTGTTTTGTTATGTTGCTCTAGTAATTCTTGGTAACTTGTATTGATGGCCTCTATTAGATTAAGTCTTTTGTTCTCCGCGAGCAGTTCTAGCATTTTTTTTGGTAGGTCGCCTATTCTATCTTCAACCAACCCTATGATTGTTTGAGCAATTTTTTCTTTAGAAAGCTCAGGGCCCTCTATCAAGCTTGAAACCTCTTTTGTTTGGGATACTGCGGATAATAGGGCTAGGTCTTTTGCGGCCGCCTCTTGGTTGCCAGCGTCCAGGGCTGCTGAAAAAACAGCTTTGGCATATGGTCTGGCAAGTGGAGATAGCTCAATCATCTTTTATAGCTCTGAGGAAGCCTTTTTAAGAAGCTCTTGATGTTTATCAGGGTTAATTTCATCTTCCAATATTTTTTCAGAGGTATCAATGATGAGCTCTGACATTTTTTGCCTTAGTTCTTCTTTGGCTTTATTCACATCGTTTTCTATCGTTTTTGATGCTGAGGTTAGAATCTTTTCAGCCTCAGCTTCCGCTTTTTCAGCTGCATCGCTAATGATTTGTGAGCCTCTGGAGTTGGCTTTTTCTAATATCTCGGCGGCCTCTATTTTTGCTTTATTCATCTTTTGATCAAAAGCAAGTTGTGCCTCTTCTAAAGAATCATCGGCTTTTTTTGCCGCCTCTAAACCGTCCGTTATACGCTTCTCTCTCTCTTCCATGATCGCAATGATTGGTGGCCATACATACTTCCAGCAAATTGCTACAAAAATAACAAATGCTAGAGTTTGACCTAAGAGTGTTGCGTTAATATTCATGTTTTATCTTAAGCAGCAAACATTAAATAAAGGCCTAATCCAACACCAATCATTGGGACTGCGTCAACAAGACCCATAACAATAAAGAGTTGTGTTCTCAACATTGGGATAAGCTCTGGTTGACGAGCTGCGCCTTCTAAATACTTGCCACCCAAAACACCCACGCCAATCGCGGCTCCTACAGCGCCCAGCCCAATCATAAGGCCTGATGCTATGTATATAACTGATTGTTCCATTCTTTTCTCCTAAAAATTAAAGACCTAATGGTCTTCTGTTTCATGCGCCATTGCCAAATAAACAATGGTTAGCACCATAAAAATAAAAGCCTGTAATCCTATAATCAAAACATGAAAAAGGGCCCATATTAAATGAAGGCCCACCCCAAGCAAACCTATTGATATTGAGCTAAAAGTTAACATTAAAGCTATCAAAATAAAGATCATCTCGCCAGCATATAAATTCCCAAAAAGACGAAGGCCAAGTGATATAGGTTTTGCAATTAAATTAACCCCCTCAAGAATTAAATTGAGAGGTAATAAATACTTGCCGAAAGGATGTAGGGTAAGCTCGGCCAAAAATCCTTTCAACCCTTTTATTTTAATGCTGTAAAAAATAATTAGCACGAAAACCGCCAAAGCCATGCCTAGTGTTATGTTTGGATCGGTGGTTGGGACGACTTTAAAATATTCGATCCCAGCTCCCTTAGCTAACTCTGGGAGATAATCAACTGGAACTAAATCCATTAAATTCATAAGAAAGACCCAGGCAAGAACTGTTAATGCCATGGGGCCAATCAAATTATTTTTAGCTGAAGTGAATATGCTTTGTACGTTATTGTTTACAAACTCTATACACATCTCTACAAAGTTTTGTATTCCAGTTGGAGCCTCTGTTGAAAGTTTGGGAATGCCAAAGCGGAACAAGCCTATAAAAACCAAGCCCAAGAAAACAGACCAACCAAGTGAATCAATATGAAAGGCCCAGAAACCCATCTCATCTGCATAATGTGGATCACAGGTCCACCCATGATTTTCGGTTTTTCCACAAATCCAATTGGTTAAATGGTGTTGAATGTATTCAGCGCTTGTAACTTCTCCGTTTGATTCTGCAGCCATCTTAATTTGTGATTGGTTTAGGGTTAAAAGTTGTGTTTAAGTATACAAGGAGAAAGACTGCAATGAGAGAGTTTTCTGGAATATATAATAAAGAAAGTATTGAAAAAAATATAAAAATTAACCACCTCATAACAAAAGCTAAGTACAAATTTAACATTCCATTATTTGGTTTGCTTGATAAGTAAATAACACCAGATAACGCGGCCAAATAAGAAACAAAAATTAGTTGTGAGGATGTTGGAAATATCAAAAGAGAGGTCAGCAATCCCACCAAAGACAACCAGTTGTTTTTTATAATATTAATTTTAAGTCAAGTATGTTTTTTACGGAGCAGATTATAAAAATTTATACTCTTTAGAACAAGTTTAATTATTCTTTAATTTTAATAGTTTGCTTATTATTACTTCTCTTTCATCTTTTGAAGAGTAAGAAATAGAGATTTTTCCTTTAGAGGCAGATTGTTGTTCTATTTGGGTTTTGTGACCAATGTTTTCTGAGATCTCTTCTTCAATATTTAAAAGGTCTCTGTTTTTGGTTGTTGTGTATTTTTTAGTTTTGTTTGGTTTGGTTGAGGTGGCGGCGTCTTTGACCGTCATTCCTAAAGCTACTATTTTTTTTGCAAGTTCTTCAGCTTCTTTAGGGTCCATGGATGCAAGGATTTTTGCATGTCCTTTTTCTAAATCACCTGAATATAAAAGATTAATAATTGATGGGGGTAAGTTAAGAAGTCTCATAGAGTTCGCGACGGAGCTTCGAGCTTTTCCGGTTACCTCAGCAATTTTATCTTGTGTTAGAGAAAACTCTTTTTTGAGTCTGTCATAACCCCTAGCTTCCTCAATCGGATTTAGGTCCTCGCGCTGAAGATTTTCAATCAATGCAAGCTCTAATGCGAGTTGGTCCTCAGCCGAATCAACCATACAGGGTGCTGTTTGAAGGCCTGCTTTTTTTGCAGCCCTTAACCTTCTTTCCCCCGCTATCAATTCAAAGCCGCCTGCACCAGTTTCCCTAACCAAAATTGGTGAAAGAATCCCATGTTTGGCAATAGATTGAGATAGCTCATTTATTTTTTCTTCGTCAAACGATTGCCTGGGCTGGAATCGGTTTGGTTTTATTTGATTAAGCTCTATTTCTTTTATGGATTGTTTGTTTGGAGCGGCAACATCACCAAGTAGCGCATCTAGGCCAGTGTTAAGTATTTTATCCGCCACTTTCAATTCTCCTTATAAGCTCACCCGCAAGGGCTAAGTATGCTTTTGCTCCAAAAGACGACGGCATATATTGAATAGCCGAGGTCCTGTGGCTGGGTGCTTCAGCCAATTTAACATTTCTTGGTATTAGTGTGTTAAAAACAAGTGTTGGAAAGTGTTTTTCAAGCTCTTCAGACACCTCTTTGGCAAGGTTGTTTCTCATATCAACCATCGTTCTAACAATTCCAAACACCCTGTTATTGGTAAGATTTTTGTTTTTAAGGGTGTTTATAGTGTTAATAAGTGAGGAGATACCCTCCAGTGAGTAATATTCACACTGTAAGGGAATAAGTGTTGCTGTTGCAGCAAAAAGGGATTCAAGGGTGAGCTGGTTAAGTGATGGTGGTGTGTCCATGATTACAAACTCATAGTCTAAGGGGGAAAGTTGTTTTTTAAGTTCCCCTTGTTTACTTTCATTTCTGATGTAAACCTCTAAGGCTGTGAGGTTTTCACCGCCGGGCATAACATCATACCCACTTGGAGATTTTAGTATGTGTTCTTTTATATTTAAATTCTGAGAATATATTTGAAATAAGGTGTTTTCATTTTTTGTTGTCCCCGCTGCTGTGCTGGCATTGCCTTGGGGGTCTAAATCGACCAATAAAACCCTTCTTTTTGTTGCCGCAAGCGCTGCGGCTAAATTTACTGCAGTGGTTGTTTTTCCCACGCCGCCTTTTTGGTTGGCTATTGCAATAATATGTTTCATTTTTGGTTGATTTCTAAAATGTGTCGGTTTTGATTTGTTGTCCCTGCTTTATGGATAATATAAGAGTATTTATTATTATCCAACAGGACAATCTCTTCATTTATTTTTTCTTTAGTCCCTTTCATTAAAAGAAATCTGCCTTTTGGGGTAAGGAGGTGTTGGGATATATCAACAATTTTTGATGTTGAGGCAAGGGCTCTGGCTGTAATAATATCAAATTTTTTTTGTGTTATTAGATTTGGTGTGATGGTTTTGTCTAAAATTTGAGCGTTTTTTAGTTTTAGGGTTCGAATGGTTTTTTTTATGAAGTAGGCTTTTTTTTTGTTTTTTTCTGACATTGTTACTTTGGTTTGTGGTTGTGTGATGGCAATAATTATGCCGGGTAAGCCTGCGCCACTTCCTATATCTAAAACTTTATTGTTGTGTGGTATGTGTTTGAGGATGGTTTTACAGTCTTTAACATCTAATTTTAATATCTCTTCTTTTGAAAAGCGGCCTAGAATGTTGTGGGCTTTGTTAAATTTTAAGATCTCTTCTATATAGGTTGAAATTAGGTCGTTTATTTTTTGATCTGTGTTGATTGGTTTAAACCTTCTCTAGTAACTGGTTTTTTTTAATGGTGATTGCAATTAGGTTTATTGCTGCGGGGGTTACCCCCTCTAGTCTGCTGGCTTGCCCCAACGATCCGGGTTTATTTTCGCTCAATCTTTCAACAACCTCATTTGAAAGCCCTTTAATTTTTGAATATTTAATATTGTTTGGTATTGGGGTTTTTTCTTTTTTCTTAGAGCTTTCTACCTCTCTTTTTTGTTTTGTTATGTACCCGCTGTATTTAATTTCGTTTGCGGCTCTTTTAAAAAACTCTTTGTTTTTGGGTAAAATATTAAGTAGTTGTTTTATTTCTATTGGTTTTAAGTCTGTTCTCCTAAGTAGGTTTTCACCAGAAATTGGTTTTTTGTTGTGTTCTGTTTTAAGTTTTTTTATTTGGTTTAAAAAATCTTGATATTGTTGTTCTTTTTTTTGATAGATAGTAAAGGTTTTTTTGTCAACCAATCCTAAGTCGTGACCTATGGTTGTTAGCCTTTGACATGCGTTGTCTTGAGACAACATAAGCCTAAACTCTGCGCGACTGGTGAACATTCTATATGGCTCTGTCACTCCATGGAGGGTTAAATCATCTATCAAAACTCCAATATAAGCCTCGCTTCGATCAAAAATTACCTCTTTTTTCCCAAATATGGCTTGGGCTGAGTTTATTCCAGCAACCAAACCTTGTGCTGAGGCTTCTTCATAGCCCGTGGTCCCATTGATTTGACCGGCAAGATAAAGGTTTTTTATAAATTTGGTTTCTAGTGTTTGGTGTAATGACCTGGGGTCGACAAAGTCGTATTCAACAGCGTAACCAAATTCTTCAATTTCACATTTTTCTAAACCTTTAATAGATTCAATAAACTCCTTTTGAGCAGAAGCTGGTAGGCTTGTTGAAATTCCATTTGGGTAAACGAGGTTTTTTTCTAACCCCTCTGGTTCTATAAATATTTGATGGCTGTCTTTTTCGCTGAATTTATTAATTTTATCCTCTATAGATGGACAATATCGGGGTCCAATTCCAGAAATTTGGCCGGAGTACATTGCTGATAGGTGTGTGTTATCAGCTATAATTTTGTGTGTGGTTTTGTTTGTCCTGGTTATGTGGCAGGAAATTTGGGGGAGTGTTTTTTGTGGTGGGTGTAACACCGACATAAATGGTGGGTTTTTATCACCTGGTTGCTCCTCCATAACGTTTAAATCAATGCTTGAAAGTTTAATTCTTGGGGGTGTGCCTGTTTTTAACCTACCCATAGGCAGTTTAAGTTCATAAAGTCTTTTTGATAAGGGTATAGATGTGTCGT
>Ga0208765_1002069_pt1 | contig 11550 bp, 10 predicted proteins | sample ETNtaG_2_FD_185783 | JGI IMG/M metagenome (GOLD analysis project Ga0208765, IMG submission 185783) | Marine microbial and viral communities from oxygen minimum zone, Eastern Pacific Ocean - ETNP201406SV203 (SPAdes) (version 2) | ecosystem: Environmental > Aquatic > Marine > Oceanic ... | reverse complement strand
AATTTAAATCATTACCATCACAAATTAATCCAGTTTTATTATGATATATGGCATCTGATGAACCTCCATCTTTACCACCGATTGAAGCAATTCCATAAGATGCTGCTTCAATAAATGAAATTCCAAAACCCTCCACCGAACTGTTGACTTTACGCGTTGGCATTAAAAATAAGTTAGATTCTGATAATAGTGCTAATTTAAAATCTTCTTTTATTCTTTTTAGGAAAACTACCTCTTTATCTAAAGATAATTCTTTCGATAGTTGAATTAAATTTTTTTCCTCGTTTCCTGTACCTATAGAAACATATTTAATATTTGGGAACTTTGGTTTTAAATTTTTTATTAACATTAATATTTTATCATGACCTTTTCTTTTATCTAATCTAGCTATGGTTATTATTTTTGGAAACGCGTTGCCAAAAATTTTTTTAGCTTCTATTTTTGATAAATTTTCTATTTTTTTTGGTTCATTTATACCTGGGTTTATTACATGTATTTTTTTTTCTTCGATTCCGATTTTTATAGCTAGGTTTTTAGTAAAATTTGAATTTGAAATTATAAAATTTGCTTTATTTGTGCTTTTTATTATTCTTTTATTTATAGAGGAGTCTTTATCATGATTAATTTCTTTTGAATGAATTAGACAGAAGGTTTTTGTTTTTTGTAAAAATTCTTTTTTAAGAAGTTCTAAACTTTTCCAGTGATCTGTAAATACTGCTCTAATATTAGAATTTTTATTAATAAATTCGTTTACAATGTTTGCTTTTCTATATTTTCTAAAAAGTTTAATTCCCTTTATTCTTTCAATATCAAGAGATGTTTTATTATCATATAAATCAGAATCCAAGTGCTCGTAAGCAAATACTTTAACAGGACCATGATTTATTAAACTTTCTGATAAACCTCCCATTAGCGCCTGCATTCCGCCAACGTCCGGGGGAAAATTTCTTGTTACTATCAGAAACATTATTTAAACCACTTAATATTACAGCCCATGCTGGGAATTTGATCTTTTGGACCATTTCCAGTTTCAGAAACCATTTTCATGGCTAATTTTAAATCGCTATCACCTTCTCTAATCGGCTTTAAATCTTTTAATGCTCTAATTCTTCCACGATATTGAAGTTCAAGATTTTTATTATATCCAAAGAAATCTGGCGTACATACAGCATTATATTTTTTTGCTACACCTTGTGTTTCATCAATTAGGTAAGGAAATGAAAAATTATTTAATTTTGAAAAGGAAATCATGTTTTCAAAAGAATCATCGGGATAATTTTTAACATCGTTTGACATTATTCCTACAGATTTAATACCTAAATTTTCTAAAAATTTTACATCATCAACGAGATCTTTGATTATTGCTTTAACATAAGGGCAATGATTGCAAATAAACATTATTAAAGTACCATTTTTACCTTTAACATCGTTTAAAGATATCTGTTTATTTTCAGTAGATTTTAAATTGAAGTCTTTTGCCTTTTCACCAAAATTACAAATAGGTGTTTTTGTGAGTACCATACTATTATCTATTACTTAAGGAATTAACCATTTTTTTTCAAGTGAATTATTTTTTAATGAAAAATAGGCGCGTCTATGTCCTTTAGCGGCTAAATATAACCACTCTATAGATTTTACAAAAGTTTCAATTACACAAAAATTTTTATATCCAATTTCACTTTGTTCCTTAGTGTATTTTAAATTATCAACATTATCAGTTAATCCAGATGTGGGTAAAGAAGCATCAGATCCAGGAGATTTATTGCCTAAATAACATTGTCTGCTCATGTGAGCAGTCTTTTTCCATGAATTTTCACTTATATGATTTTGATAATTGATTTTTGTATCTCCGCAAATTCTTAATTGAATTTTTTCACTTTTATCATAAAAAAGCAAAGTCGCTTCTGGATGTGTTTTAATAATTTTTATTTTATTCGATCTAATATCCGAATGAAACCAAATTTTTTTTTCTTTTTCATCAATACCTCTTAATACAACTATGCGACCATCAGATTTATTTTTGTCACCACATATAAATATTGGTATATGGAAAGGCAAATCTCTATTTTGTAATCCTACATTTAGAAGTTCCCATATTTTGAGATAAACTTTATCTAAATTGTTATAGTAATCAGGTTTATTTTTTTGCACTTATTTTTTTCTAAATCTTCTTATTAAGCTAGAGGTATCCCATCTATTACCACCCATTTTTTGAATTTCTTCATAGTAAGCATCCACAATTTCGGTAACAGGCAAAGGAGAATTATTTTTTTTTGCTTCATCCATAGCAATTTTTAAATCTTTTCTCATCCAATCTACCGCAAAGCCAAAATCAAATTTATCATCTATCATCGTTTTATATCTATTTTCCATTTGCCAAGATTGCGCTGCTCCTTTTGATATTACATCAATGACATCTTCCATTTTAAGTCCTGAATTTATTCCAAAATTAATTGCTTCAGATAGACCCTGAACTAAACCTGCGATGCATATTTGATTTACCATTTTTGCTAGCTGTCCACTTCCGGAAGGACCGAGCAACTGCACTTTTTTGCTATAACAATTAATCACATCTTTTGCTTTATTAAAATCTTCAAGGTCTCCACCCACCATAACTGTAAGAGCTCCTTTTTCCGCACCAGCTTGCCCACCCGACACAGGAGCATCTAAAAACCCAACGCCATTTGATTTAGCTTTTTTATAAAGCTCTCTAGCCGCTGTTGCTGAAGCAGTTGTGTTATCTATATAAATTGAACCTTTCTTTATAGAATTAAAAATTCCTTTCTTTCCTATAGCGACTTCCTTTAAATCCTCATCATTTCCTACGCACGTAAATACAAAATCAGATTCTTTAGCAGCCTCATCAGGAGTTTCTGCTATTTTTCCTTTATATTCTTTGATCCATTTCTCAGATTTTGATTTAGTTCTATTATAGACAGTTACATTATGCCCTGCTTTTGATATATAACCAGCCATGGGGTATCCCATAACACCAAGACCGATAAAGGAAACTTTACAACTCATAATATGATTATAGATATACTTAAATCTAATTTCAAAATAATAATTTTTGGTTTTATATTTACTTTTTTCTCCTGTATAGGGCAAAGTTTTTTTATAGGCTTATTTAATTCAAATATAAGAGAAGAATTAAGTATTAGCCATGGAGAATTTGGAACGATCTACGGAATAGCTACACTATGTAGCAGTATAACTTTAATATGGCTAGGAAAAAAAATTGATGATCTGAAATTGGTTAACTATTCTATTCTAGTAACAGTATTTTTATTTTTTGCTGCGTTATTTTTTTCATTTGTTAATGGAATAATCTTCTTACTAATTGGAATTTTTTTCTTAAGACTTTCTGGGCAAGGCTTAATGGCTCATACAGCTTCAACTGCAATATCTAGATATTTTGAAAAAAGAAGAGGTAAAGCACTTAGCTTTATTTGGTTTGGTATGTCACTGGGAGAATTCTTATTACCTGTTTTGGTTGTTTATTTACTTTCCTTTGTTTATTGGAGAGACTTATGGATTCAAACTTCAATATTAATATTGTTAGTTCTTCCACTATTCTCTTTTTTTACAGTTAGAGATATAAGTATTTTTTCAAGAGAAAATAAAAATAATAATGAAAAAAATGAATTTTATTTAGTTAAGAGCTGGACTCGGAAAGAAGTTTTATTAGATCCAAAATTTTATACAATGTTACCAGCCTTGTTGGCCCCCGCATTTATAATTACAGGCATAGTAATTAATCAATCTTTTATTATAGAATCTAAAGGCTGGGAGGAATATGCAATAGCCAAAGCTTTTATGTTTTACTCTGCGTTTACAGTATTAACTTTATTTTTGTCAGGTTTATTAGTTGATAAATTTACCAGCAGAAGAATGTTGCCAATTCTTAATATTCCGTTGCTATTAAGTTTGACTATTTTAATACTCCTAGAAAAGTCTTATTCAGCCTATGTTTTTATGGGATTGCTAGGAGTAACTAACGGTCTAACAAATGTTTTATTATCATCCTTATGGGCAGAAATTTACGGAGTTAATTATTTGGGATCAATAAAAGCTCTTACTGGCTCATTAATGGTTTTTTCAACAGCCTTAGCAACAGTAGTTTTTGGTGTACTAATTGATTTAGGTTATTCGATAGAAGATATTGCTACTCTTTGTTTACTTTACACAGCAATATCAATAGCTCTTGTCTTGTTTTTTCAAAAAACTTATAAGCCTATAATAGAAAATAAGACTTGATTTTATGTCTCCTTTTTATTATTTATTTGACAACTTATGGCTAGAATAACTGTAGAAGATTGCTTGAAAAAAATAGACAGCCAATACGATCTAGTTTTACTAGCAAAGGAAAGAACATCCCAACTTAATGCTGGAGAAAAATCTTTAGTCCCAGAAGATAATGATAAAAATACCGTTATTTCACTAAGAGAGATCGGCGATGGAAAGGTTTCAATAAAAAATTTAGAAGATTCAGCTATTAATAAACTAAGAAAACAACAAGAGGAAACGGCTGCTTTAGATGGTATTGAAGATGATGAAAAAGAAGATTCCTTTGATCAAATGTATAAAGGAGAAGTCTCAAAGAGTGGAGCTGCAATTTTACCATCAAAGAGAGTAAGAAGAATTCCTGACAAGACTGCTTTCTCGCCAAAAGAAAAAGATACAAAACCTAAAGATGAAAGCGAAGAAATAAAAGAAGAAAATAAGCAAGAAGAGAATTTAGAATCGTAATATTATTTTTCAAAAAATTTATATAAATAAAACTTTAAAATATACATAGAATTGAGAATTTGTTTATGAAAAGAACGATCTCTGTGGCTCCAATGATGGATTGTACAGATAGACATGATCGTTTTTTCCTAAGATTAATTAGTAAGAATGTAATGCTATATTCAGAAATGGTTGCGACAAAATCTGCAATCTATGGAGACAGAAAAAAGATATTAGGTTATAGCCCTGAAGAAAAACCCCTAGCTTTGCAGGTAGGAGGCTCTGATAAAAAAGAATTATCCGAAGTAGCTAAAATAGCCGAAGACATGGGGTATGACGAAATTAATATTAATCTTGGATGCCCAAGTAAAAAAGTACAAAAAAATAAGTTTGGGGCATGTTTAATGAAAGAGCCGGACTTGGTTTATGAATGCATTAATGAAATGGTAAATTCTTGCAAAATTCCAGTTACTGCAAAAACAAGGATTGGCTTTGATGATACTGAAGATTTTGATTATTTAAATAAATTTTTACTTAAAATTAAGGCAGCTGGGTGCAGAACATTTATAATACATGCTCGTAAAGCAATACTCAAAGGGCTTACGCCAAAACAAAATCTAAATGTTCCAAAATTAAACTACGAAATGGTTTATAAAATTAAAAAAGAAAATCCAGATTTGGAGATTATTATAAATGGCGGAATTTCTAAAATTGATCAAATAAAAAATCACTTAAAAATATGTAACGGCGTTATGATAGGTAGAGCTGTATATCAAAATCCTTATTTTCTAGTAGATATAGAAAAAGAAATATTTAATGTAGAAAACAATCCTACAAGAGAAGATATAGCGAAAGAAATTCTAAAATATTTAGAAAAAGAAGTTAAACAAGGAACAAAAGTGAATCATATAATGAGACACACAGTTGGTTTATATCATGGCCAAATTGGTTCTAAAAAATGGAAAAGATATTTAAGTGACAACATGATGGCAAGAGACTCAGATTTCCAAAAAGCAAAACATATAATGACAATTGTTCAAAATAATGAGAAGGTTAATCAAACGAACGCATGATAGAAACTTTAGATCTAAATCAAATAATATTCATTTGTTCCATAATGGTTTTATCGGCTGTAGTTGTTGGATTCTTGGCAGGATTCTTTGGGATAGGAGGTGGCATAATAATGGTTCCTATCCTTTTTTATATATTTAGCTTTTTTGGAATGGATAAGTCTTTTGTTATGCATATGGCTATAGGAACTTCTTTCTTAATTATAATTCCGAATTCAATTATATCGACAATAACTCATATGAAGTTTAAAGCTGTTGATTTTAGCCTTGTCAAAACTTTTGGAGTTTTTGTTATGATGGGCGTTTTAATCGGTGCTTTATTTGCAGTAAATTCAAAAACTTCTAGTTTAGTTTTATTTTTTTCAATTATGACTATGATTTTTGCTATTTATTTTTTAATAGAAAAAGAAAAAATTAATCTGAAGCCTAAAAAAATAAATTTAATTTATAGGGTAATGCTAGGTTTTTCATCAGGTTTTTTATCTGCGCCCATGGGAATTGGCGGAGGTGTTTATAACACTCCAATATTTAAAATGTTTGGTTATCCAATAAATGTTGCAATAGGCAGTTCAGCCGCTATAGGCTTCTTGATTTCAATCGTGGGGGCAATAACTTTTGCAAGCTCCGGAAGTTATTTTAATATTAATGCTCCATTAAGTTTAGGTTTTTTAAATATACCAGCATTCTTAATTTTTGTACCGATTACTACGTTTATGGCAAAGATTGGGGCAGAATCAGTTCATAAATTTAATAAAAGGTTAATTGGTAAGATGTTTGGAATTTATCTTTTTATTGTTGCATGCCGATTATTTTATGAATATTTTACTTTTTAAATTTTTTGGTCATAATCACCAACTTTACCAGTCTCTTTCAGAAGCTTATCAATAAATTCAAAAACTTTCTTTTTTCTATTATCAGAGACAGGACTTTCTGTCACAACTACCAGCGAAGGTTTATTGGAAGATGCTCTGATAAGCCCCCAAGATCCATCTTCAAGAGAAAAACGTATTCCATTTACAGTTAATACATCAGTAATTTTTTGACCGTCTATTAAAGTATTTTTTATTTTAAGATCTTCAATTTTTTTTACCAAAGATTCTACAAGATCATATTTTACATCATCTTTACAAAAAGGAGCCATAGTAGGTGTCTGATATGTTTTTGGAAGTTCATTTATTAATTTTGACATTGTTTTATTTTGTTTTTCAAGTAAACGGCAGACCTGTATTGCAGATTGTAGGCCGTCGTCGTATCCAAAACCTAACGGGTGACTAAAGAAAAAATGACCGCTTTTCTCGAAACCAGCCAAAGCATTTTCTTCCTTAACTTTTCTTTTGATGTGAGAATGACCAGTTTTCCAATATATTGTTTTACAGTTATTCTCCAAAAGTACTTTATCGTATGCATATAATCCAGTTGACTTAACATCTACTATAAACTTTCTCTTCTTGTGAAGTAATGATAAATTTCTTGCTATAAGCAATCCTACTTTGTCAGAAAAAATCTCATTACCATCGTTATCAATTACTCCAACCCTATCTCCATCACCATCAAAACCAAAACCCACATCCGCTTTATTTTGTTTAACCACTTTGCTTATCGCTTTGAGCATTTTTAAATCTTCAGGATTAGGGTTGTATTTAGGAAAATTGAAATCAAGATCACAATCTAATTCTACAACTTCACAACCTATATCTTTAAAAACTTTTGGAGCAAAAGCTCCTGCAGTTCCATTACCACATGCGATTACAACTTTAATTTTTTTACTAATTTTATTTTTTGTTAAGCTAGATATATATATTTCTTTAAAGCCTTTGATTTTTTTGTAAGAGCCTTTTCCATTAATAAAATTTTTATTTAATACAATATTTTTTAATTCGTTCATTTCATCAGGAGAGTGAGTTAATCCTTTTTCAATACCCATCTTAATTCCCGTCCATCCATTTTCATTATGACTTGCGGTTACCATTGCTACCGCATCTGCATCAAGATTTAATTGAGCAAAATAAGCAGTTGGTGATAAACATAATCCTATATCTTCAACACTGCACCCAGTTTCAACCAAACCTTCTATCAATTTTTTTTTAATTTTTTCACTGTATGATCTGTAATCGTGTCCAACTATTACCCTAGGATTTTTATTTTTTTTACTAACTATTTGTGTGCCAAAATTTGTTTTCTTCTTTATTTGAGTTCCAAAACCAAGTCCTACATTTTTAATACCTTCAAGATTTATATCTTTAGGGTATAACCATCTTGCATCATATTCTCTAAAACCTAGAGGATTAATATGTGGATTTTCTGTATTAGGCATTCTCTCTTTATTTAATATTTCTATTCTTTTTGATATCAATCAAATTTAGCAGTATTTAGATTTTATCCTTGCTATTAGATTAATGTTCCTATAATGTTCTATTGATTTGATTAAATATGTAGTATATCTAGATAAAGTGTACACAACATATAGTTGTTTTTACACAAAACTTTAATAAAATACATAGAAGTATGAATAAAAACCTATCATTTGCCATCGAGAAAGCTGTCGAAAAAATCAACCCAAAAGACAAATTTTCAACCAGAATAGATAAAACAGACAAAAAACCCGATTTATTTTCATTATCCTCCGAAACAGAACTTTTTCAGAATGAAAAAGGGATAACAATAAAAATAGATAGATCTAGAGACAAAAAATTAACTGATTTTGGAAAAGCTACTTTGAGTGATAGGTACTTAGGTCAAAATGAATCTTACCAAGATTTATTTGCACGCGTTGCAAGTATATACGCAGACAACAATCTGCATGCACAAAGAATTTATAATTATATAAGCAATTTATGGTTTATGCCTGCCACACCAATTTTATCTAATGGTGGAACAGAAAGAGGATTACCAATTTCCTGTTTTTTAAATGAAGCAGGAGATAGTTTAAGTGGTATTTTAGATTTATGGAGTGAAAATGTTTGGTTGGCGGCTAAAGGAGGAGGAATAGGAAGTTATTGGGGAAATTTAAGATCAATAGGCGAAAAAATAGGAAGAGTTGGAAAGACATCAGGAATAATACCTTTCATTAAAGTAATGGACTCTTTAACTATGGCAATCAGTCAAGGTTCTTTAAGAAGAGGATCTGCAGCATGCTATCTTCCAATAGATCATCCAGAGATTGAAGAATTTATAGAAATGAGACGACCAACTGGAGGAGATCCAAATAGAAAAGCTTTAAATTTACATCACGGAGTTTTACTTACGGATGCTTTTATGAGAGCTGTTGAAACAAATTCTGAGTGGGCTTTAAAGAGTCCAAAAGATGGAATTGTTCAATCAACAATATCTGCAAGAAATTTATGGATAAGATTATTAACAGCGAGAGTAGAAACAGGAGAACCTTACATTATTTTTGTAGATACTGTTAATAGACTTATTCCACAGCACCATAAGCTTGCTGGACTGAACGTAAGAACATCAAACCTCTGTAGTGAGATTACTTTACCTACAGGAATAGATAAAGATGGCAAAGATAGAACAGCCGTATGCTGCTTGTCCTCATTAAATTTAGAAACATTTGAAGAATGGAAAAATGAACCAAACTTTATCGAGGATGTTATGAGGTTTTTAGACAATGTTTTATCAGATTTTATTAAAAGAGCCCCAGATTCTTTTAAAGATGCAAAATACTCAGCAACAAGAGAAAGAAGTGTTGGGTTGGGAGTAATGGGATTTCATTCATTTTTACAAAAAAACTCAATCCCATTAGAATCTGTTATGAGCAAAGTTTGGAATAATAAAATTTTTAAACATATTCAAACAAAAGCAGATTTAGCATCAAAAAAACTAGCAGAAGAAAGAGGAAGTTGCCCTGATGCTGAAGAATACGGAATTAGAGAAAGATTTTCTAACAAAACTGCTATTGCTCCAACGGCCTCAATCTCCATAATTTGTGGAGGAGCATCACCTGGCGTAGAACCTGTTGCTGCTAACAGTTATACACATAAAACTTTATCAGGTTCGTATAATGTTAGAAACAGATATTTAAAAAAGATTCTACAAAAGCATGATAAAGATAACATCGAAGTTTGGTCTACAATAACAACCAATCAAGGATCAGTTAATCATTTAGATTTTTTAACAAAACATGAAAAAGATGTATTCAAAACAGCTTTTGAATTAGATCAAAAATGGATAATAGAACTTGGAGCAGATAGAACACCTTATATTTCGCAAGCTCAATCAATTAATATTTTTCTTCCAGCTGACGTTCATAAGAAAGAATTACATCAAATTCATTTTCAGGCATGGAAAAAGGGCTTAAAAAGTCTTTATTATTGTAGATCTAAGTCAATACAAAGGGCAGAAAACATCAATAATGAACTATCAACAAAAGCACTAAGTGAAGAAAATAAAGAAGAAAAAAATTACGAAGAATGTTTATCATGTCAGTAAAAAACATAAAAAAAGCTGAGATAATTAAAAACAAACCTAAAGAAATGGGTTTATTAATTGAAAATCCTGTTTATAAACCTTTTAGATATCCATGGTGTTATGATGCATGGTTAACACAACAAAGAATTCACTGGCTGCCAGAAGAAGTTCCTTTAGGAGACGATGTAAGGGATTGGCAAAAAAATCTTTCAGTTCCTGAAAAAAACCTTTTAACACAAATATTCAGGTTTTTTACTCAGGCAGATGTTGAAGTTAGCAATTGTTACATCAGACACTATATGAATGTTTTTAAACCAACCGAGGTATTAATGATGATGTCAGCTTTTACTGCAATGGAATCAGTTCATATAGCAGCTTACTCACATTTATTAGATACAATTGGTATGCCAGAGACAGAATATTCAGCTTTCCTAAAATATAAAGAAATGAAAGATAAGTATGATTACATGCAAGGCTTTGATGTAAAATCCCATCATGATATTGCAAAAACCATAGCTGTTTTCAGCGCATTTACCGAAGGTCTTCAGTTGTTTGCAAGTTTTGCAATTTTATTAAATTTTCCAAGACAAAACAAAATGAAAGGCATGGGACAGATTGTTACTTGGTCCGTTAGAGATGAAACTTTGCATTGCAATTCAATGATTAAACTTTTTAATACTTTTATAAAAGAACAACCTGAGATATGGACCCCGCAACTAAAAAAAGAAATTTACGAAGCGTGCAGAACAATAGTTTCACATGAAGATGCATTTATAAATTTAGCTTTCGAAATGGGTCCAATTAATGGTCTTACAGCTGAAGAGGTTAAAAAATATATTCGTTGGATAGGAAATAGAAGACTTATACAACTTGGATTGGAACCAATTTATCAAGTAGATAAAAATCCATTAACTTGGTTGGATACGATGCTTAATGCTGTTGAACATATGAATTTTTTTGAAGGTAGAGCTACAGAGTATTCCAAAGCATCAACAATAGGAACATGGTCAGATGCTTTTGGAGACTTAGATTCACCTTATCAAAAAAGTCTTAAAAGTTAATAAGAGTGAAATATAAAAAATATTGGAGGAAGACCAGTTTAAAACAGGCTGGTATTGGAGTATTTTTTTTAAATGAAATACTAAAAAGAAAATCTAAAAATTTTTTGGAAATAGGAGTTTTTCATGGAGTCACATCAAGAAATATTTGTGATCTTCTAGAACAGATTCATGGCAAAAATTTTACTTTTACTGGGATTGATTTATTTACGACAGATAGCGTGTCAATAAAAGATGAGATAATACCAGAAACTAAATTTTCCAATCCATTAAAAACA
>Ga0208765_1002057_pt1 | contig 11582 bp, 21 predicted proteins | sample ETNtaG_2_FD_185783 | JGI IMG/M metagenome (GOLD analysis project Ga0208765, IMG submission 185783) | Marine microbial and viral communities from oxygen minimum zone, Eastern Pacific Ocean - ETNP201406SV203 (SPAdes) (version 2) | ecosystem: Environmental > Aquatic > Marine > Oceanic ... | reverse complement strand
TCTGGGTCCCCATCGGTAGAGTAAATCCATCCAAGCAATCTTCCATACTTACCTACACCACCTTTAAGTTCTGTGCGAATAGTAAGTTCCTCATCTCCGTGTAGAACTCCTTCCAATCTCTCCTTCATATAGTTTGTAGCATCAATACCCAATGCCTTTTCTTCAAGGTCTTTAGTTCTCTTTTCAGGAGTGTCAATACCGGCTATCCGGACCCGCTCCGTCTTATAGATTCCAAAACCTAAATCTATTTTCACATCTATAGTATCGCCGTCAACTACTTTAGTAACCTCTACGACTCTAAAGTTATAGCAACTATTCCTACTCGGTGGGACCATCTTAGCCATTGAACTAAAGCATACTTCTGCTATTTAGTTCTGAAAATCCTATTCCATATTCTCATACCATCATCATCTCTAACAAATAACTCTTCTTTTGGTTTTGACTCACTATCCAAATCTTCTATCGCATTATTTACTGTTGATACTGGTGGAGTCCAGTGTTGTTTTAATTCCCAATCTTTCATTTTCTGCACCCACTCATTAGCAGCTGCCCCCTTAGTATCAGTAATAGGCATAGCATTTGCTTTAGGAGCAAAGGCAGCAGTACCAATAATACCACCAGCACCTATTCCAAGAGCAGATACAATAGCAACAACTCTTTCGTTTGCTCTCACTCTTTCTCTAATAGATTTTTGTTCTCCCACTAGTTGATCTACTTGGCATCGTAATACACCAATCTCAACATCTCTCTCACATGCTTTCTCTTCCATCACAAGTATGCCTTAGATATATTAGTAGCAAATCCGATTACAGTAACACCAGCAGCTAAAACTGCGGCAGCACCGATAACCCATTTCTCTACTACTTTAAGTCTCTCACGAAGCTCTTCTTGCTTCTCTTCTAATCTGTCAACTTTGTTCTGCAGGACTACTATACGTATCTCCTGCTTCGTATCCAATGTCATCTCGTCCATCATTCATCTCAACATATCCTGTTCTTAATATATAGTATCCAATACCTGTTGCGAAGGTAAGTGCTACAAATCCCATATAGGAAATGCCGTAAATAAGATTAAAAGTATTCATTTTAATGTCCCCGATATCGATGTGTGTTGTATAGAGAATCTTGACAGAAAAAAAGTAGAGGTGCCAGCATAAGTACGCTTCCTGCTTGGAGAAACATTACATGGGCACTAATAAAGTGTGCGAATTGTAATATCATCTTACAGCAGAAAACACACCACCTTCAACTAGAATACAATCTATTGAACTCGGATGTCGCTGGAGATATGGTACGTCATTTACTGCAACATTTCTAGCGTCCCAAGAGTCTTGAGCATATGCACAGATCTCTTTATGTTGCCTGGACTCATCCAAATAGCTGACGGTATAGTGACTCATTTTCGTAGCCTGAATTTCAAATATTTATCTAAATCTTATCACATTTTAGGTATTTTGTCCTACTAATGTGTGTGTTTCCATACCTGGTTATTGGCGTCTATTTCCTTCACCTCTATATCGTGTGGGTAGTGTGAGATGCATTGCTGTTATCATAACTGTAACGAGTCCGATTGAATACAATCCTGGTGCAATGGTATACTGCCACAGTTCGTTAAATGAATATCGTCTAGATGAAGCGAAAGATGGTTGTGGAACCAGTAACATCACCGACACCAAAGAAGGAAGAATAAACTTCTTCATTATAATAGAATTGCTCCAATAATAAATCCTTTAGCAAATGAAATACACACTACTTGATAATCAGAAAGTCCAAACTTATCTTGGAACTTCTTAAGTAAGTTCTTATCCCATTCAACTAATTTGTCGAATCCTGCTTTAACTTTGTTCATCGTTTTCCCTCCAAGGTTCTTCGTGATCTAAATCTAACCATCTAATAATTAATTTGATTATCCTTTTCATTCATCATTCTCCATACTATCTATATCCTCACACTCCGCAAAATCCATAGCCATTTGTCCTCCTATTTCTCCTCCTTGTTCCATACCCATTACCGTAGCAGCACCGGCAAGAACCCAACCAACATAAGGAATAGAGGTAAGAGTAGTAGCAACACTAGCACCAATACTACCCCCCACAAGCTGGCCGGTCGATTCTCCTCCACCGGCCGCCTTGATACACTCGACTTGGGCGGCAGACAACTTTCCCCCTTGTTTACTCTCCAGGTGCCTAGCCCCCTCCATCGTGTATTGCTCTTTGGTTCGCACTTCTGCTCTTCCGAACCCAAGAAACCCGGCAGGTCTTGAGATATCCTTATTAACCTCCATCACCTTAGGATCATTTGCCTGGTATTGAATAGTATATCCATCCTCAGTTGCTTCTACATTATAAGATGTATAATCACTGGTAGGAAGATTAATAACAGGCATTGATTTGCGGTTTGCTATTAATCCTATCATACCTATATGAGTTATCCCCAGTATAGCACCCAAAGATATCGCAAACCACTTATTCATAACATTAAATGGTAGGTTTTACAGGAGGTTCACCACCATCAACACTAATCTTAAGTGGTGCTTGCTCAATTCTAATTGTTTGAGTAGGTGCAGTATTTGATGCAGCAGTAATCAATCTTTCCAAGTCTTCCTTAGTAATAGAATATCCACCACCAATAGGTTTACCATTCTTATCCATCTTCATAGTTCCATCACCACTCTTCTTGGCTGTCTGAACTCCGAAGCTAGCTAAAACTCCAGTGAAAACTGAAGCTATGAAAGTCGGGTCCAATTTCTGCTCTGGTATACCTAAAGCAGGAGGTAGTTTAATATAAGCAAGGGTAAGGATACCACCAGACCATACAAGAATACCAAGTCTTACAAAGGTTGATAGGATAGCCATCTGCTCTTCGCGGTCTTCCAAACCTTCCTTCAACTTACCAAAAATACCTTTCTTCTTTTCTTTCTTTACAGGTTCCTGATTATATCCTTTAACTGGTTCCTTTACTTCATCAGGCATTAGATTACAGCAAACAAGCTAATGCTATTTATAAAAAGGTATCACTGGAATGGGAGTAATATTCAGCAACCCTTCGTCATTATAATACCCCATCTTAAACCAATAACAATCTAACAATTCAAGTTCCACATCAGCAGTATTCTTCTTATAAGGGTCTTCCTTTGTCCAGTCAGCACAGTATCTTACTATTGCAGGGGGAACTTTAATATTATCCCAAGTAAGTGGATCCTGGACAATTATAGATATCACTCTTTGATATATCCCTTCTCAACAAGAAATTCTCTAGTCAACGGAGTAGGGGGATATTCTTCCCACATATTACCTGCCTTACATGCTTTAAGTGCTTTAATTGTTGCACCCTCAGTATGCCCCATCCAATATGCTTCCTTCTCCCATATAACAGATGAAACTTTATCTGCTGCGGTATAAGTATTCTCAGATAATGCCTGAAGATATTTGGGAACTTTATCTTGTGGATACACAATAGCAATAAAGGAATTCTTAATGTCTCCAGCCATACAATCCTGAACTGCGTGCCATCCTTCATGCCTGAAAGTAGAAATGAGGGAGGTACTTCTTTCAACCATATCAGCATTTAAAAAGATATTATTTCCATCAGTATAATATACACCACGAGTTCCTATTAAAAAATATTCCATCGGTGCAATATAAACATTAATACCGACATCATTTACTGCTTTAAGAACATCATTAAATTCATTAGCAATAGGGGAATGATCTTTCCTTTGATAATCCTCAATATCCTTAATGGATTTAACTTCCTTAACATCCTTAGTGCATTCTCTCATCATCATGCAACCCATTGAACCATTAGTGAAGTAATCTTCAATCTCCAGTTCATATGCGGATGCAGGAGTTCCCCCACAAGCACTCAAAGACAATATGAGTGCCGCAATTAATTTTTTCATCTACTTACTCAGAATGAAGGAATTACAGGAGGAGCAGAAACACCAGCGCCACCAGAAGCGGCATCACCAATACCAGCACCAGCAATACCAGCATCACCTTCAGGGATTAATGCGCCCCCACCAAAACCGCCAGCCAATCCACCAAGGTCTCCAAGTGATCCAAGAGCAGCATCCATAACTTGTTGTTTAATACCATCAACAATGGAATCCTTGTTGACATATACGTATACGCCACTGATAACAACGGCAAGAGATACAATACCAGACGACAGTGCAACGACATTTACAAATTTTTGCATTTTATTTTATCAAGTGAGTTTATTTAGTCTCAAAAATTTTCTCATAAAACTTTACCCCCTCGTTCTATAATCAACCTTTGTACTTGTTTTCTATCTAAACCACACAAATTTACACAATTCTTAAGACACTTAAGAATACATTCATCATCACTTATTGGTGTTTTGATTGTAAATCCGTGCTTATCTACCTTAGGAATAACTTCTTTGCCTATATCTTTTTGAAACTCACTCATTATGAATAATATTTTTTATAGTGGTCCGAAATTCCAAGACAATTCACATTACCCTGAGATACCCAATCATGGACACACTCATACATTGATTGATTAGTATACTGTGGTTGCCCATATTGATCCAAAGCAGACCCATACTCCTTCAAAAGAGTGGTTAACCCATGACGACGAAGTTCCATTCTATCTTCACTATACCGCCAATCTTCTATAACTTCTAAGTTAGTCATGAAAAAGAAAACTTCTTAGTGTAATCATATGCATAGTTAGTTCTAGCACCATGAATACCCCATCCCAACCAACTGTAAGCAGCATTCATATAATAACCAACAGTCATTCCAGATCCCTCAAAATAAGGAAGGTTCTTTTGGAACTGATTTTCATTCACCATATAACGAAGTTGTCCTTTCAATGAACTAGGATCACATCCATAGTTCTTACAGAAAGATCCAAGACCATAATAACGACCAGCAGTAGTCCACTGAATCAATCCATATCCACCACTATAACATCTATTATAAGCAACTCTTGCACCACCTTCACAGATATTAGACTTAAACTGACTCTCTTGTTTAATATTACCCATGATGGTAGCAAGGGCATTTCTATCAGTAATATTTGTTCTCTCTTGAATATAAGCTAGTGCTATCTTCTCATCTGGAGTGCATCCTTCGCACTTCCATGATGGAGAAGGGGGAGCAACAGATGCTGCTGCTAAAAATTCAAAAAACATCTAACTAAGAATTTACAACATCAGTATATAGTGAATATTAAACTCTGTCAAGACCTCCTTGCCAAATCATATCAGGCATTGCTGACGGAGATTGACCCCTGACCATAAACATAACAATTAGATATCCTAAGAGCCATAAAAAATTAACAATCCATGTTTGTCTATAAAAGAACTTGCGTACTCCCATAGAAATACGAATAGCACGGGCATCAGAATAAGACTGTGGATCTGAATCAGCAAACTTTCGTATCACCTGCTCTATAATAATAGCAATAATAGTTGCTATTATCAATGGATAAAACATAAAATTCAAAAAAGATAAAAAAATCAATAGCGTTTGCATTATGCTGGATTTGCGGAAGGAGAATAAACAGGTGTCATAATACCACCATCGAAGTCATCATCATTATCATTATCATCATTAGGAAGCATTATCTCAAGAACAATAAGCACCAAAAAAGGAATAAAAGGAAATAACAAAGCCATCTGAAACTCTGACATTGGAACCTTAAAGTTTTGTTAAGTTATATTATATAGGTTATTCATAGGTGTGGAAACTTTCTTAGTTTAGCATCAAAACTTTCTATCAACAACTCTTTCAACACATCTTTTAACTCATCAAGTGGCACACCTTTCTTATATTCTTCTCCTACCTGTAAGTGTGAACCACCTACTGTAATATTATATCCCAAACCATCTTTAACTTTAGTACCAGTAAGTCCTATACCACCCATATATGCCTGGCCACAACTATTAGGGCATCCAGTCCAATGTATCTTTACTTCCTCTGGTATCTCTAACTCATACTCTAACTCTTTTGCTATCCTCTCAGCATCACCCTTAGTATCAGTAATAGCAAATCCACAGAACTGACTACCAGTACAAGCAACAGTACCAGCAGCAACAGGTCCTGGTTCTAATGGAAAATAACGCTCTATAATTACATCCTTCCTCACAAAATCTAATTGGTCTTCTGGTATATTAACTAAGATTACATTCTGATCTTCTGTTAAACGAACCTCACCACTACCGTACCTACTAAGTAAAGAAAGTCTATGCAAATCTACAGCATCCAAACGACCTACAGGTATATGAATTCCTGCATAGTACAATCCTTCTTGCTTCTGCTTATGAATACCAAAGTGTGAACGGGGTTTCCTCTGAAACTTTGATCCAGGATCACGAGCAAGAGGACCATACTCCTCTACTACCATCTCCCTAAACCTCTTGACACCAACAGAATCTAAGTAAAGCCTGAACCTACCCTTAGGTCTCTTATCACGCTCACCATTGTCCCTCCAGATGCTACAGATAACCCCTGTAAGACGGCAAATGTCCTCTGGGTCTACCCAAGCGTTTAGAGGCACTGCATAGGCGTTCATTTGGGAGGAAAGGACCCCTCCTATCCATACACCAAACTTCAGTTGTCCCAATCTCCTTACAGGATGAAAAACTATATCGTTGTGGAGCAGAAAGTTGTCCTTTGCTCCTGCTACTGCTGTGTTCCATTTTCTTGGAAGGTTAGAGAACTCTCTATTACCTCTATGGCAATCAGTAAGATAGTTATCTAATTCTTTTACATACGGTATTGTATCTATGATTTCCTCTGGGTCTACACCTGCAAGAGGATTACCTGTTACATTCCTTGGGTTATCAAAACCTGATTGTATTGTAGTCAGTCCTACCGAATCCAGACTCTTAAGAATCTCTGGTAAATCTTCCAGTAGAATACCACGTAATTGTAAATTCTGACGGGTTGTTATATCTGCTCTACCGCCATCATACTTACTAATAATATCTGCTATCACCTCTAATTGATTAAAATGGAGGACTCCATTAGGAACCCTCAATCTTAACATAAACTTGCCTGGAGTTTTAGGTCTCCAGAACATACCATACCATTTTAAACGAAGTTCAAGATCAGTCTTATCTACATTCTCCCAACCAAGTTTGGCAAATGTATCAATCTCTGGTCCAACATCAAGACCGTCCTTTGCGGCCTTGTTCTGTTCTATCTTGTTTAATTTCATCTTTCCTTAGAGTAAAAGAACCATCTTCGTTATCAATCCATTGTAAGTAGTCTCCTTCTTCCCACCCAGTCTCTTTTAAAAGTTCTGGGGGGAAGGTAAGAATACCATCATCATCTACATTAAGAATAGTACTTATCATCGTGCTCCAAGTTCTGCAGCAAGTTCTCTCTCAAGTTTCTCATCATGAACTGTTGGTAGAACATTAGACATCCTTGTGCGATGAGTACTATAGAATAGCATACCAATGAATACCATACCCCCCACAATGTTACCTAACGTAACAGGGATAAAGTTCCAAAAGATTACTGATCCATAACCAACACCAGAACCAAGTAGTGGTCCAGTAGTATGGAGGAACATATTAACTACAATGTGTTCCATACCCATTGCCTGGAATGCTGTAATAGGTAACCAGCAAGCAAGAATCTTACCTGGCACACTCTTACTTACAAGTGCCATCGTGACACCCAAACACACCAACCAATTAGCAACCATACCACGTAAGAATGCAAGCATCCATCCAGTAGTACCTAATGCGGCATACTTTGTGATAACATTTGCTTTATTGACAGCAATAATTTTTGCAGCAACCGCAGCCCATCCTTTACCACCAGCGGCAGCTGCAAGGGGAGCGACTGTTCCTGCACTCGTAAGGCTAATAGCGAGCAATATTGATACAACGGCACATCCGATAAAGTTTCCTGTCCATACCCAAGTCCAATTGCGGAAGGTTTGTCTCCAACTACAATTGCCTGCCCATGTTGCCATAGGTAGTAGAGCAAAATTACCTGTAACTAGTTCCATACCAAATAGTACAATACTAGCAAACCCAAAGGGGAATAATACTGATCCTAAAAAAGGTAATCCTGATTGAAGTCCTACTGTAATAGCAAGACACGTTGCTAACCCAAGAATTGCTCCAGAATAAAAACCACGGACCAGCAAATCTTTAATGCTGACCGTGGCTTTTTTGCCTCCTGCGGCAATCATACCATCTACAAGTTCATTGGGTAGCACATAATCCATTTGGGACGCACTGACTTTCATCGTCCCATCCAATACTTTAGACATAATTTACATTCCAAACATCCAAATTTTCTCTATTATATCATAGAATTTTTTCATTGTCTATTGTTTAGGGGTAAGTTTGTAAGCGCCGAAAGCAGCACCAGAAAGAGCAGCAAATAGTACTAGTAGTTCCAAAGTAGTAAAGCAGATTACATAATTATATAGAAAAAAATGTATCACTATGATACACTTTTGTAAGTGTTGATACCAAATATTTAATTTTATGTTAAGGTTTCATAACGTTATAAAGACAACTTTATTATAGGTATTAATTATTCTTATCGCATTGACCATGAGCATTTCCATATTGATGCTGGTAAGTATGTAAGGTTTGAATAAAAATTAATGTTGACATAAGAACCACCGGAACTATCCATAACTCCCAGTTATTCTTCCACCATTCACTCTTCATCACACCACCTGAACATATCTCTTTCATCAAACTCAGCAGGACAACAGTTCTCACTGGGCAATTCAATCCTACTAGCAGCCCAGGCATCTCCTCCTCGCAATCTTACCTCAGTAAGACACTGCTGATACTCACTCCTTGGTTGTTCTTCTTGTGCTATCACAGGAGAAGCAAGAAGGAATATTAGAATGAAATATTTCATAGTCGTTAAAAGTTAAGGATATTTTAACATAAAAAAAGAGGGTCGTAAAGACCCTCTTGTATACGTTATCTGATTAAAATCAGAAGCTGTACTTAGCACCGATTTTAGCGCCCCAGTTGATGATGTCATCTTCGGAGGAATCTTCGCCAGTGATACCGGAGATTTCGCCATAGAATCCAAGTTGCTCATTAGCAGCAACGGAAACGCCAACCTTACCAGAGATTTCAGTCTCGGTGTCATCAGAGGCATCGCTATGAACGAATCCAGGGCCAACCTGTGCATAGTATGCAAGGTCACCAGTAGCGCCTTCATATCCAATATGAAGATCTGTCGTAGCAGTTGTGTATTCGCCGTCTGGATAAGAAGCATTGGCTTCTACATTAACGTAAGGACCTGCGAAAGCAGCGCCTGCGAATAGAGGTGCAGCTGCAAGAGCTGCGATTACGGGTTTAAACATTTTTGTTTTCCTAAGTGTCTCGCAATATTCTTATTGCGGATGATAACAGACTCGACAAGCCTGTATGTATTAACGTATCACAATTGCCTGACGATCTTTCGAGGGCGTTCGTTTACGTTAAGTTATTTAGTATACTTTAAGTTTAGTAAACCGTCAAGTCTGGTAGGGAAACCCTAACCTTCTTCTTGGTTCTGCTGTTCTTGTGCAGCACTACTCTCAGTTATCCTTCCCAAATATGGATCATAATTCATCTGTTCTTTAATATTAATACTAGCACCTTGTTGTTGCCAATAATTTAACAATGCATCATGTGGTCCCTTATGAAAAATTGTTAAATGTTCTTGATGAATTGATGATTGAAACTCCATATTGTAAAGAAATATAGGAATACTGTATGTCTTTCCAGACTCTAAAATAGTATCCTCAGACACTGCTCTTGGTTTCACCCCATTATCAAGTTTATACTTATTTCCCCTCACATGATGTCTCATAATCTTTGCTGCATGATGACGACTAATCAAATAAAATGCAGCAGAAAAATCATTTATAAACTTAAGATGTAATCTAACATGAATATCTCCTGTGGTAATTGTAGTCATCTGAATACAATCCCAATCATAAGGAACTTCAGCAAAAAATTCCTTCCAAGTAAAATTCCAATAGTGTGCTATATCTAAATTAACATCGTCTTCTGCAATGATACAGTAGTCATCATCAGTATTATTATAAAACTCCTTAATGGCTTTAAGATGAGACATACAACATCCCAACTCAGTCTGACGTATACTAGGAGGATACGTTCCTTTAAGAAGAGTAGATGCATCTTCCTCTGCTTCATCGCTACCATCATACCCAGCAATACGAGTATGATTTTCAATCTCCCAATACCTAAATTGACTCTCCATATACTCACGTCTTTCAACATCAGTGTCTAAGTTTATCCAATAAATGTGTGGGATACCTTGTAATTTAAATGCAGACTTATTCTTGTCCCGCAGTAATTCTTGTCCAGCCATCAGGGATTAAATCTTTAGTGTTGTGATCTTTTGTATAACCAGTTTTACCAAACCATTGAACAGGTGCAATAACCTTCTTATTCTTATTAGCAGATAACCATGCTCCCCACCAGGAATATGATGAGTTGGCAATAATAAAATCATCACACATAGACATTAAGCAAAGGTCCACTCTATTATCTTCATTCTCAGAAACCATAAAGCGATCATCAGAAAATAGTTCTTGCTTCTTACACCATTTAGGATCATCAGAAAAAACAATTACATTACGATCATCATCAAAATGTTTTAATGCTGCCTCATAATATTCAAGAGGTAAGTTGAAATGATTTTCACTATTCGTTACATAATCAGTGCGACGAACATGAAGTGCAATAGGATTTTCTACTGACTCTATCATCTCCTTACAAGGATTTGCAATCTCAGAATGGAAAATAAAATCATCACGAATCTCATCTTCAATATGCTTAAAATATTTCTCAGTCTGATAATAACCATGAAAGCTTACATGGTCAGGACAAAAATTAAAAAGTTCCTCATCAAAATGGAAAAACCTTTCTTGTACTATAGGTGCATGTCCATTATTTAGAAGTCCTGTCTGAACATTAAGCTCAAAGGAATCAAATAACTCAGTCCTGAGCATATTTCCTATGCCATCATCAACTGCTTGCTCATAGTTTGGAATGATAATCTCTGTGCCAATCTTCCTTGCAAGACCTTTTAATGCAGCATACTGGAACATCTGATTGCACAGTCTTCCCATTCGCCCTAAGGCATTAAATCCTATCATACTAATTGCTCTCTTCGGATTTTAAGGTAGTCCTGTCCTTCATAATACTCTACCAACTTCTCTTTGTCAAATGTTCTTATAGTATTCCAAAGGTTCCAATTATCATTAAATTTAGGACTACTAAACCAAGAGTTATGAGTTCTAGCATGTTCTAAATGATATACATATCCATCAAGTCTTTTAATACGATTACCAAGAGTACTCATACGAAAATAGAATTCATCATCCTCACATCCCCATGATACAAAGTTCTCATTCATCATATAACATTCAATATACTTCTTACGATTAATAAATTGAGTCCATCCAATAGTAGAGTTGGAGAGTTCTTTATTCTTATCAAGCGTACTTACATTAAGAGTCTGAGTAAACTCTTGATAGATTTGCATATTATATTCTGCTTTCCATTGATAAATTCCACATTGATATGGATACACTACATCTGCTT
>Ga0208765_1002054_pt1 | contig 11593 bp, 4 predicted proteins | sample ETNtaG_2_FD_185783 | JGI IMG/M metagenome (GOLD analysis project Ga0208765, IMG submission 185783) | Marine microbial and viral communities from oxygen minimum zone, Eastern Pacific Ocean - ETNP201406SV203 (SPAdes) (version 2) | ecosystem: Environmental > Aquatic > Marine > Oceanic ... | reverse complement strand
CACAGGTCTGCGGTATCTGTATGCACCTGTCTCCAGATAGAAAACTGGGTAAAATAGCCTGCCTCATCCATATGGCCTGGCTCCCAGAGAAGCTTCATCTGTCTGCCTTGATCCTGAGGTACATCGGTTAGACTGATAATATGTGGGCGGTGATCTACAATGGTAAGCTCAAAAGGTTCACTGACCACATGCTCACTGTCTGATACGCTGAGAGTAAACACGTATACGCTGTCCTCATCCGGCTGGCCCATCATTCTAGAGCCGTCCATCGTAAGCCAGGAAGGTGCGCCTTCTAAGAAAAAGAAAATATCCGAGTCCATATCCTCGGCATGGACCCAGGTGTCTACCCCGCCGGTAATATCACCCGATGCACTAAACTCCTCCATCGTGAAATAGGGAGCATCGTTGACCGGGGTGACCGTGAGCATAAACTGCTCTACATCGGTGGCCCTGCTCATGTTATCATTGGCTACCACAACAATCTCTACAGATCCGTTCCAGTTCTCTTCGGTGGAAATATACAGAAGCGTATCTTCTACTAATGCCATGACACCATCATCTGAACTGTAGGCAGACACGCTTATATCCGAGTTATCTATATCAGTGGCAAAGACGCTAAGCACCAGGATGGAGTCTTCTACCATCGAGGTATCTGCAAACTCAGATAGTACCGGAGCATCATTGATTGGTTCTACAAACAGGTGGACCATTGCAGTGTCTGATAGAAAATCATCTACCCCAGCTGTGGTACCATTATCGGTAGCTGCAAAGTGAAAACTGTCTGCCCCAAAGAAGTTAGGATGAGGCGTATACACAAACGCACCAGAGGTGTCATTTACCATTAGATCGCCATGCATAACATCTGAAGTAATGCTATAGGTGATATCCTGCATCTGTTGTTGTGTAGGATAATAGTCTCCATCTTCAGCATGAAGATCAGCGTGCAGCGTGTCGTCCTCACCGATCACATAATGATCGCCAAAGGCCTGAGGAGCATCATTGACCTCTGTGACCTCGATCGTGACCGTGGCGGTTGAGCTTTGCTGATAGACATCTGATACTACATATGAAAAAGAGTCTACACCATGAAAATTGTTGTAGGGTATGTACACAAAGCCAGTGTCAATGAGCATCTCAACGCTTCCGTATAGTGGATCCTGGGTGATATCATACACCAGCATGTCACCATCGGCGTCTGTGCCGCTGAAAGGTATGTCTAAAACGCCGCCCTCTGAAACTGTAACCGATTGATCGTTTGCGACAGGAGCGCTGTTTGTGAATGCGGGAACATCCTCATCCCAGGTGGCTCCGTAAATAGTTGCATGATTTTGGTTGACTGAGGCATCTGATGTCACATCTCCTGAGCCCTCATTAAAACTCCAATAGCCAATTAGATTTACCTGATCAACAACATCTAAAGGAGAATGAATATAATTAAATAAATTATTGACATCTTGGTCTGACAGTGCAATATCCCATACAGCTGTCTCGGAAATATTTCCATCAAACCAGCTACCAGTAGCGTCCCATATTCCTCCGCCTCCAATATTAAATGGATATGAGGAGGAGCCATAGTTCGTTGTATTACCCCCGCCGGTAGCCTTTAGCTGTCCATCAATATATATTTTCATGCTGGTCCCATCTCCCACTAATACTATATGATGCCACTGTCCAAATGAGAATGAATTATCTATGCTCCAGAAAACTTGTCCACCCGAAGCTGACCAGCCCCACATGGAGTTTGAATTCTGCCAGCCAAATTCGATTGCATTATTCTGTCCAAAAAAACCTTCTCTATTTCCAGAACTATTAATATTAAGCCACCCTGCCATGGTAAACTGGGGCATATTATTTAGGAGGCTAACGCCTAAACCAACGTAGTCATTCACTCCGTCAAAGATCAAAGAATTATCCTCAACAATTGGATCATCCGGATCATCAAGATTCTGTACTATGATATCATCGGTACCAATTTTCATTGTCCAGCCTATTTGACTGTTATTATCGTCCTGCCTCCGACCTGTAATAATATAGTTTAAATCTTCTGCTTCGGTAATAGAATAAGCAAACAGGTCTGTATCAAATTCATCTTCGTAGTCATATGACCACAAAAGGTTTCCTTCCGTGTCTAGCTTGATTAATCGAATGTCACTGCTATACATTGACCCTTCCATTGGCCCATAATAGTTCACAGCAGAAATATATCCGCCGTCAGCGGTTGTTTTAATATTGATAGGCCAATCGTTGTGATTTGTATTAAACGTCTTCTCCCAGATTACATTACCCTCACCATCAAGCTTCATAAAAAGGCTCTCGTCATAGGGAAAACTACCAGAGCTGACCCTCTCATATCCCGATACAATAAACCCGCCATCTAGGGTATTATCTGCTCCATAAAAAACCGTTCTATATCCGGTGCTATAGTCTCTCTCCCATTCAATAGAGCCGCTGTGATTTATTTTTATTAATCGACCAACGTGGTTATTTCCAGCGAACATAGTTGATGCCACAACCACATAGCCGCTGTCTGGCGTCTGGATAACCTGCTCAACCACTAAAGTACCATTTGAATAATCGATTCGGTGGCCCCATCTTTCTGCAGTATTTCCACCGTCATGCATACACTCGTTAAAAACATTGTTACAATCATTGAGGTCACTGTCTATTTTAAAAACTACTATTTCATTATTATCCTGCTCAGCGGCTATCACAAATCCGCCATCATAGGTTTGGATAATTGACTTACCAATAATTCCAAAAGACGAAAAACCCCATGAGTCGGTATGTACTTCATTGCCTTCAGAATCAGTTTTAATAAAATGTATATTATTTCTCTCCGAGGAAGATGAATTAAACCATGAGCCGATCAGGGCATAGCCTCCGTCCGATGTTTGTATTACATCATATCCCTCCGATACATAACTCTGAGTAATTGCATCATAGATACCTAAATTATTCGTCCACTCAGTATTTCCGTATGCGTCAAGCTTGGTCAGCCACATGAAATTCTCTGAGTCTTCATCTGTATAGGTTGAGATCATGATAGAGCCTCCATCATCTGTGGGGCTTACGGATCGTATCTGATCCACCTCTGGAAACAAGCTGACCCATTTTACCGTATCCTGGTTGAACTCTATCACAGGAGGATCAATAAACTCATCCCCAAATGTATCCGAAACATCCCAGGTGATACCAGGAACCCAATACTCTCCTCCATACTCATAGGCTCCTATATCAGGCGCAGACCCTACATAGCCATCGGTAATCCCATCAATCGCAAGACCTGCATCTACCAAGGCAGAGTCAGGATGGGGTCTAAAATTTAGATTATCCGGGTCTATAAGCATGTCCCTTACGCTTCTGCCGATCTCATACCCATTCATATTATGTGAATAAACGCCTGGAACAGGATAGTCCTCATAGGATCCGCTACGGTGACCTGAAATTCGATCTGAAACATTGTTATGGGTAAGTGTTCCCTCGTTTCCTCCCTGTTCGATCATCACAAGAATGTCATTCTTATTATCAGGGCCATCAATCACCGTGTTGTTAAATATCTTGAACTCGTATCCCTTGGCCATGATGCCGCTATTTTCTAGGCCCCACATCACATTGTGGTGCATCAGTCCGTTATTCCCTGCTCCATTACCATCAAACCTGGCACCATATTTGATTGAGTTATGGAGCCAGTTGTAGCTTATCTCAGTTCCTGGAGCCTGTCCCGTCATTACCTGGACCATTGCACCGTCACTCTGCAAATGCCCAGTGTCAGAGATATCGTTTAAGGTAATAAGGCCAGCATCGCCCGGGTTTAAGGTCGCAGATGCGCCAAGCTTGTGCATTGTATTTCTTCGAATAGTATTATTTGCTCCGCCCATTTGAATCGTGGTCATCAGCCCGTTTAGATCGGTCACGCTGTAGTCAATGTGATAGAAATAACAGTCTTCTATAGTATTATTGCCAGAGTACATTTCTAACGCAGATCCATCCGTATATCGAAAGGCGCTGTTTGATACAGTACAATAGCTACTGTTCTGAAAGACAGACATCTCTGGCTGCGTGTCTGTCACTCCAAGCATTCTCTTGTAGCAACTGGGATACCAAAGGTTGCAGCCGTCAACAGCAGAATAGTCACAATTTTTAAAGTAAAAGGTGGTACCAAAAAATTCAATATCCTGGATCTCGATATAGTCAGACCTTTCGATCGTAAACGCATAACTCTGAACCTTTCCCCTTATATCCAGATTATTTGGGTCATCACCGAATGGAGGCCAAAAATAAAGCGTCTTTGTGGTGTCATTAAAAAACCACTCGCCCTCGCTGTCCAAAAACTCCAGCTTTCCTTCTAAATAGTAGTCGTGGTGCTTTAGCTTCCAACCACTATCAGAAACAGGGTCATAGGTAAATGTATTTCCAGTGTGAGTGTTTACCTTTCTGGTCCAGGTCTTAAACGAGCCAACGTTTAATATTGCGATCGCATTTTCAATATTAAAACCGATAGCAGAGAGGTCAACATCGCCATGTGGATCATCAATCAGGGTGCCGTTTTCATAGGCAGGATCCTCAGACTGGTGCATTGTCCCATGTGCCCAGTGGTTTTCCTTGTCCCATATGCTTCCATCATCGAATCTGGCATTTGGCCACCTGGCCATCACCTGCTCCTGACGATCAAGAAATAACTGCCAAACATCAAAATCTATCTGGGTCTTCCAGATTTCATTCTCATGAACTGTCCACACTGAATCAATCGGCTTTGTACCATCCATTACCACTCGCTCAAAATCATAGGCCCTGAAAACAATGGGCATCCCCTCTGCCCCGTCTACATTATCCATGCTAACGCTCTCGTGATAGACACCGCCCATGATATTTACCACATCTCCAGCATCAAGATTATCTGTCGCCTTTTGGATAGTTTTAAATGGTGAGGTAAGCGTACCTGGATTATTGTCACTGCCGACTGGGGAAACATAATAGTCTGTTGAATAGACTAGGCTAGAAAGCATTAGCGGTAGTAAATATTTATTCATTTCAACCCGGTTCCTTTTGTTGTCGATGATTTATATGAAAAATATTGATTTTAATTTAATATATTAAAACCGAATACTAAAGCCTATGCCAGGGACCAGTAAATTGTTCTGCCTTACTAATTGAGGATAAAAGCTGATTAAGGATTTGACTGATCCATGGTCGTTATGACCAAGTCCACTGTTTTCCTTTTTAAGTGACCTCCTTGAAAAGTACCATCCACCGGTTAAACTGGCCATATCGAGAACCCGTGCTGCATCTGAAGCATAGTCAAAGTCTGTTACAAGCGCGCATCCTATCCATGCTAGATAAGATGCTGCCATTCCCAATATTACGATCTTCTCCTGTCCCTGGGATAAACTTCCATAACTCTTATTTAAATGGCTACCCAAATAAAGAAAACCATTTACACCGGCCATTGTTAGTAGGGTCTGACTTTTATAATTATCAAAATCGATTAACGAGCCTAGTAAAAAGCTATTAAAAATTCCAAGATTCATAGACGCATTCAAAAAGCCAACATCACCCTCAGTAATTGATGAGGTTTTTATGGCCATATTTTTTGCTAAATATCCGCCTAGCAGGGCCCCAGAGTAGGTCAAACTGCTGGTCCATCTCCAAAAATTTTCTGGATTTTTTTCTGCCCACTCAGCCCATTCTGTCTGCTGTATCAGGCCAACTGTGTTGAGTATTCCAAGGTTTACCCCTAACGAAACGAGATAAGACTGCCCATTATTTAGGTCCCATTTTTTATATAACCGGTCCGCTGTAATCACGCCGTATGGCACAGAGACCATACTATAGACCGTAGATACCTTCCCATCTGGATCGATCTCACTCCAATTTTCTATTCCGATAATACTCGTTAGCGGAAGGATAGAAAAAAAACCAAGACTAGCTCCTGCATACTGCATATAAGACCGTCCAAGAGGGAGGTCCATATTTTCTGTATAGGCGGAGCTGACATAATAGGTTGCACCAAAAACTATATACCGAAAACCCGTGGTCTTATTATCTGTCTGATCCCAGTCCAACAAATAGGGAATCCCTGCCCCGTATATTGTGTTCCCTATACCCATCGCCGCGTAGATGGTTCTCCAGCGAGCTTCTTGATTTAGCTCTTTCTTGATTTCACTATTTTGAGCGATCTCTATGGTTTCTTTATCCGGAGCTTCCACTATATTTTCTTTGGAATCGCTTTCTAGGTTATTGATCGATTGGATATTTTCTGTGGGTATCACAAGCTCACCAAATTCTGTCTGCAGGGTCAGGCTTGTCTCATCTTTAAAAAGAAGTTTACCTGTGATAGTGTTCCCATTTTTCAGCTCAACGCTAAACAGATCATCCTGAGCGAGAGAGATACTAGTTAGACAACGTATAGCTATCAGGAATATTAATATTAGCTTCAAATTTATTTTTAAGATCAGAGTATGAAATCTATGGACGCTTATTATATAGGTAAAATCTAAGATTATATACTACAAGACTTACATAAAAATCTTTATTTAAAAAGTAATATGTGACTAATATGAACTATCGATCATGGATAAGATTCTCTGGAAACCCGACAATAATCAGCAAACACACTTTAATCATTTTATTGATCTGGTTAACTCAAAATATTCGCTAGGCCTAAAAACATATGACGATCTCTATGACTGGTCTGTAAACAATATCCCACAATTCTGGGAGAATACCTTAGACTATTCTGATATCGTCTACTCAGGAACATATGACAGAGTAATTGACAATCTAAAGATTAAACCAGGAGTAAAATGGTTTCCCGGGATATCCCTTAATTTTGCTGAAAACCTGCTAAAGTATCGGGATGATAAAACGGCCATTATATCAAAGATTGAGAACCATCCACAAAGAAAAATTACCTATCACCAGCTATTTATAGAGGTAGAAAAACTAGCGGCCTCTCTCCGTGACCTGGGTGTTACCCGCGGCGACAGAGTCGCAGGATTTTTGCCAAATATTCCTGAGGCAATCATCGCCATGCTTGCGGCCGCATCTATTGGCGCAATATGGAGCTCAAGCTCACCAGATTTCGGAATCAAATCTGTGACAGACAGATTCTCACAGATCCAGCCAAAGATCATTTTCTCGGCCAGTGCATACCTGTATAACGGAAAATCATTTAGCTCTATTGATAAACTCCAGGAGATCATTAAGCAATTACCAACAATTGAAAAGGTGATTATTGTAGACTATCTGGATACTCAGCCAGATTACTCAAAAATCACTAACAGTGTTGACTACAACTCTCTTATATCAAACGAACCAGATCCAATAGATTTTGAGCAGGTTCCATTTGATCATCCGCTGTATGTCCTCTACACTTCCGGGACAACTGGACTCCCGAAGTCTATCGTTCACGGAACAGGCGGGACTCTTGTCCAACATAAAAAAGAATTTCTACTGCACTGCGATGTAGACCGTGAGGATGTTGTCTTCTACTACACAACCTGCGGATGGATGATGTGGAACTGGCTAGTTAGTTTTCTGTCTACTGGAGCAACTATTGTCCTATATGATGGGTCACCATTTCACCCGGACCCTAAGGCAATGTGGAACATGATTGATGAACTTGGGATTACAATTTTTGGTACCAGTGCAAAGTTTATTGATGCCTGTAAGTGCAATGACCTGACTCCTAAAACATTCGCCAGCCTATCCACACTGAGAACAATTTTGTCCACTGGGTCGCCACTGGTTGATGAGAGCTTTGACTATGTCTATGAGCATATTAAGCCCAGCGTCCAGCTTGGCTCTATATCCGGAGGCACAGACCTAATATCCTGCTTCGCCTTAGCCAGCCCGGTACTTCCCGTCTACAGAGGAGAGCTTCAGTGCCGTGGTCTTGGGATGGACGTGGACGCTTTTGACGAAAACGGAAACTCAGTTAGAAATAAAAAGGGTGAGCTTGTTTGCAAGTCTCCTTTCCCCAGTATGCCAGTGTTTTTCTGGAACGATGATAGTGGCGAGAAATACAGAAAAGCATACTTTGACAAATATCCTAATGTATGGGCCCACGGAGACTTTATTGAGATCAATGAACGCGGCGGACTAAAAATATTTGGGCGCAGCGATGCTACCCTTAATCCTGGAGGCATCAGGATTGGTACAGCAGAAATATACAGAGTTGTTGAGGCCTTTAATGAGATCAGTGACAGTCTGGTCATAGGGCAGGAATGGAAAGGTGACCAGAGAATGATACTATTTTTAAAACTATCCGATTCGTATGAAATAAATGATGATCTGATTCAAAAAATAAAACAATCGATCCGCGCGGCCTGCTCTCCAAGACACGTTCCTGAGATCATCCTCCCTACAGAGGATATCCCCTATACTATCAGCGGTAAAAAGGTTGAAATAGCGGTCAAAAAAATCATTGCCGGTGAGGACGTGGTCAACCGTGATGCGCTGGCAAACCCTGACTCTCTTGACCTCTATATTTCTATACCAGAATTAGCCTAGACCAGCCTCATGGCAGATATTTATACGAATCCTGAGCTATACGATGCTATCCACAAAAATATTAGCTCCGACAAAGAAATGATCACTCACTATGCAAAAAAATGTAACGGTTCTGTTTTAGAGCTCGCCTCTGGCACAGGAAGACTGGCAAAACATATTATCGATCTTGATCTTCCTTATACAGGCATCGACACGAGTAAAACATTTATTAATGAAGCAAAAGAGCGCTTTGGCAATAAGGGAATCTTTAAAACTGGCAACATGCAAGATTTTATTCTTCAAACTGATTATAATTTTATTTTTATTGGCTTTAACTCGTTTTTGCATAACCTGACAGATAGGGATGCAGAAAATTGTCTGAGATCGGTACATAAACATCTCTCAGAAAAAGGACTCTTCTTTGTATCAGCGTTTATCCCAGATCCGGTTTTTCTTTATAAAGGGGATGAGCTACATCCTGCTACATCTTTTTTTACCTATAGAAATAGACAATGCCGTGTTATGGAAAAAAATATATACCACGAAGACACGCAGATCAATCATATTACCTGGGCCATAGAGACCGATGGAATGCTATCAGATGAATCATACACATTTAAACAGAGAATGTATCCTCCTCATATGATGGATATATTGCTAAACGACACCGGGTTTACGATCAAAGAAAAGTACGGAGACTGGGACAGAGCCCTCCTAGATGAATTCAGCCCGATGCAGATCTATATCTCCAGGAAGAAATGATAAATATCCTACTTTCGTCCCACCGGATGACGGTACGGTTGAAAGGGTATTAACAATAAATTTTTTAGGCTGGAGTGTTCCTCTGTCTTAAAATGCGTGTCAATCCCATATACCAAGCTGTCTAGGTCTTTCTCATACACAGCGGTCCCAAAAAGATGATCCCAGAAAGAGAATATATTCCCATAGTTCGTGTCTGTATACGGGAGAACATAGTGATGATGTACTTTGTGAAAGTGAGGCGTTACAAAAATAAATGATAGCACATAGTCAACCATAAGGGGCATTTTAATATTCGCATGTGTAAGGTGAGCGAAAAATGCTGATATGGTCTGATATAGCATCACCAGTCCAAACGATGGCCCAACAATAAACACGGCTAAGCTGGTAAAAAGAAGCCGAAGTATATTTTCTCCAGGATGGTGACGGAGTCCGCTGGTCACGTCTACATAAGTGTCCGTGTGATGGATAATATGAAACCTCCACATCCACCTGACCTTATGCTCAAGCCAGTGAATCAGCCATGCACCAATGAGATCAAGTAGAACAAGTCCTACCACTATATAAAGCCATACTGGCAGCTCAAGCATACGTAAAATTCCAGTACCATGGGTTTCATTATAGTTTACTGCAGCAACAATAAGTCCGGCACCAATCAGGTTGACCACAAGAGTGATCAGAGTGAAAGTAATATTGACAGCCGCGTGTTTTCCTTTTTTATAGTCAAATCGAAACAGCGGCACTAGGTACTCTAGAATAAGGAAAAATAATATACCAGAAACAAGTAGAAGCGTTCTTACCGGAGTCGGTATTGTATCAAAATAGGTTAAAACTTCTTGCATACCCGTTTATTGATAAAAACGATTACCAGATATTATGATAGGCAGATACGTTACTATTTCAGCAGCAGCATTTTCTTCATCTGATGATACGTGCCTGCATGTATCGTATAGATGTACATTTTTTACTTTAGAAGCACCATCTTCTTAACCTGCCTGAAGTCACCAGCCTGGATCATATAAACATACATCCCAGCCGAGACCGCCCGACCATAGTCATCTGTCGCATCCCACAGAATCGTTCTGTAGCCAATATCCTGATACTCATTGATCAGCGTACGAACCTTTCGTCCCATAATGTCATAGATCATGATCTGAACATTTTCTGCCTCTGGCAGGTCATACTTGATCCTGGTCGATGGGTTAAACGGATTCGGATAGTTCTGGTGCAATGCAAATACCTCAGGTATAGCCAGCTCATCCGTTGACAGTACAGGCCTCGCATCTATCGTGATCGTACGAATCTCTGTTGACGCTGTCGTATCCTGACCATCCGTAGCAAACACCATCCAGTCACAGGTTATAGACTGATACCCTGCAGTCTCTAACAGCGCACTCGCAGCAGAGTGAGGTATCGAAAGTTCAGTAATTGAAACATCCACCATGTAGAGCGCTGGCGTTGACACAGAGTATGGACCTGAGAATAATACAAACCCATATCCTACTGTGTCACCATCTGCATCAGAACTAGGACTCCATGCTACGTCTATCGTAACATTTTGTAACACAGAAGCTTGTGTAATAATCACCTCCGTGCTATCCTCTGGAGATAATAGTGAAAAAGCTGTTGGTATATCATTCACCGATGTTACTGTTACCACAATGGTGTCAAGAGCAAACGCCCCTGAGCCATCTGTTCCTGATACATAGATAGTGTCTGAACCATGCATATTCTCCATAAAAGAGATTTCCATGTCGTAGCCATCTACCATTAAATGAAAAATATCTGATCCTGAGACATGAATATCAAACTCGATACTGTCCCCGTCCACATCAACAAAATATGGAACCGTTTCCGTCCCGCTCAAAGAGACCATCATTGTGTCTGCGTCCTCCTCTACATTGATATCCGCCAGAGGGTTTACAATCTCAGGGACATCATTCACAGGAATAACGCTCAAGACTGTAAAAAATGTATCACTCACAGCCTCTCCATCTGACGCGGTAACAGCCATGGGGATATCTCCAAAAAAGTTAGGAAGTGGCACCGCCCTATAGCCTTCTTCTGTTGGACTCAGTTCATAGTTCTCATTATCAGAGATTGTTATCGAGAAAGCATCCTCATCCCAGGTGTCCTCATCTCTGATTACAAAATCATAGATAGAAATATCTAACGAATCATCCTCATACGTCTCAAAAGATATTGCGTCCACAATTAATGGTGGATCGTTGACAGCATTGACGGTCACAAGAATAGTATCTGCCACAGAGTCACCAGATGGATCCGTCGCGGTGATAACTATAGTATTCGTGCCAGACATATTCTCAGTAAATGAAATATGGAG
>Ga0208765_1002053_pt1 | contig 11597 bp, 11 predicted proteins | sample ETNtaG_2_FD_185783 | JGI IMG/M metagenome (GOLD analysis project Ga0208765, IMG submission 185783) | Marine microbial and viral communities from oxygen minimum zone, Eastern Pacific Ocean - ETNP201406SV203 (SPAdes) (version 2) | ecosystem: Environmental > Aquatic > Marine > Oceanic ... | reverse complement strand
AAAAAAGGGAGAATAAATGAAGAAAAATTTTTTATTTACTAGTGAGTCAGTTTCAGAGGGACATCCAGATAAAGTTTGTGACAGGATATCAGATATGGTGGTAGACACTTATCTAGGTGTAGAACCCCATTCAAGAGTTGCCTGCGAAACATTAACAACAACAAATAAAGTTGTTTTAGCTGGAGAAGTAAGAGGACCAGAAATTAAAAAGGATGATTTAATTCAAAAAGTTAGAGAATGTATTAAGGATATTGGTTATGATCAAGAAGGCTTCTCTTGGAAAGATACTACAAAGATAGAAAGTTATCTACATTCCCAATCTGCTGATATAGCAATGGGTGTAGACTCATCTGAAAATAAAGATGAAGGCGCTGGAGACCAAGGAATAATGTTTGGTTATGCATGTAACGAAACAAATGTACTAATGCCTGCACCAATACATTTTTCACATAAAATTTTAAGATTGATGGCGGAAGATAGAAAATCGGGTAAGTTAAAAAATATTGAGCCCGATTCAAAAAGTCAAATTACTATAGAATATAAAGATGGCAAACCAGCAAATGTAAAATCAGTAGTAGTTTCAACTCAACATTCAGCAGATGTAAATCAATCTCAAGTAAGAGAATTAGTAAAACCATACATTGAAAAATCTATTCCAAAAAATCTTTTAAATGAATTGGATGAAAATGAAATTTATGTAAATCCTACTGGAAATTTTGTAATCGGCGGTCCTGATGGAGATAGTGGATTAACAGGAAGAAAAATAATTGTAGACACATATGGAGGAGCAGCACCACATGGTGGTGGAGCTTTTTCAGGAAAAGATCCTACTAAAGTCGATAGATCAGCAGCATATGCATCAAGATATTTAGCAAAAAATGTTGTAGCTTCAAGGATTGCAGATAAATGTTTAATTCAACTTGCTTATGCAATTGGTGTATCAAAACCTTTATCAATTTATGTAGATCTTTTTGATAACGACGAAGAGAAAAATAAACATGTAGAAAAATTAATTAACGATAATTTTGACTTAAGTCCAAGAGGGATTAGAGAAATGCTAGGTTTAAATAAACCAATATACGAAAAAACAGCTGCATACGGCCATTTTGGAAGAGCTTCTGAAGCTGATGGCTCATTTTCTTGGGAAAAAACAGATAAAGCAGATGTTTTTAATAAGTAATTAAAGTTGAAAATATAAGAAAAATACATATATTCACGGTACATTGTTGAAATTTCAAAATGGGCCACGGCCCATTTTTTTTTGGGTGAGATAAAAATGTTAAATAGAAGAGCAGACAAACTTGAATTATTAAGAATAGCTGAAGCTGTAGCTTTAGAAAAATCTATAGATAAAGAGCTAATTATTGACTCTATGGAAAGCGGTATTGCAAAAGCCGCTAAATTTAAGTTTGGCTCAGAAAATGAAATAAAGGTCTTAATTGATAGAGATAGTGGCGATATAGGAATATTTAGACAGCTTACGATTGTAGAAAAACCAGAGAATTCAAATTTAGAAATTAGTTTAGATAAAGCAATCGAAATGAATGAAACAAACAAAGATAAAAAAATAGGAGATGAAGTTTTACAGCCTCTGCCATCATTTGATTTTGGAAGAATAGCAGCGCAAACCGCCAAGCAAGTTATAAGCTTTAATGTAAGAGAAGCTGAAAGAGAAAGACAATTTGAAGATTTTAAAGATAAAAAAGATACCATAGTAAGCGGTATAGTTAAAAGATTAGAATTTGGAAATGTCATCGTAGATCTTGGAAGAACAGAGGCAATAATACAAAAAAATGAAATGATACCTCGAGAAAATATTAAAGCAGGTGATAGAGTAAAAGCATATTGTTTAGATGTTAGAAGAGAACCAAAAGGTCAGCAAATATTTTTATCTAGAGCACATCCAAAATTTATGGAAAAACTTTTTGTTCAAGAAGTTCCAGAAATTTATGATGGATTGATCGAGATTAAGTCTGCTGCTAGAGACCCTGGAAGTAGAGCAAAAATATGTGTTAAAGCAATTGATACTTCATTAGATCCTGTAGGTGCTTGTGTGGGAATGAGAGGTAGTAGAGTTCAAGCAGTTGTTAATGAGCTCCAAGGAGAAAAAATAGATATTGTAAATTGGTCTGAAGACCCAGCAATAGTTGTTTCAAATGCTTTGTCACCAGCCGAAGTTCAAAGAGTTAATGTAGACAATGAGTCAAAAAAACTTGATGTAATACTTACAGAAGAAAACTTAAGCAAAGCTATTGGTAGAAGAGGGCAAAATGTTAGGCTGGCGACAAAATTATTAAATTATGAAATTAATATAATGACTGATCAGGAGGATTCAGAAAAAAGACAATTTGAATTTAAAGAAAAAACAGAAAATTTTGTTAAAAATTTAGAATTAGATGAAACACTCGGCCAGTTATTAGTAGCCGAAGGCTTTTCATCAATTGACGACATAAAAGATAGCAAAATTGAAAATTTAATAAAAATTGAAGGAATTGAAGAAGATACAGCAAAAGAACTTATTGAAAGAGCAAACGAATTTTACAAAAAAGATCAAATGGAAATAAATAACAAAATAAAAGATTTAGGTCTTGAAAGCGAATTAATTAATCATGTAGGCTTAACTCCAGGTATGCTCGTGACCCTAGGAGAACAAAGCATTTTAAAATTAACTGATTTTGCAGACCTATCCTCTGACGAACTTACAGGAGCTTATGATATTGTAAAAGGAGAAAGAGTTAAAATTAAAGGATATTTGGAAGATTTTGCCCTTTCTAAAAAAGAAGCTGATGAACTAATTATGTCAGCCAGAGAAAAAATTTATAAAGATTGAGAGATGATGTATGGAAAAAAAAAAATTAAAGTTAACTATTTCTGGAAGTTCAAAAAAAACAATAAATAATATTGAATTAGCAAAATCATATAGCAAGAACTCTGTAGTAATTGAAAAAAAAAATACCAGATTTGGATCAAAGCCTTCTTTTTCCAAAAGCACTCATCAAAGAAATACATTTAACAAATCTAAAACTAATTTTGTCCCTAGGGATCCTGTAACTTCAAAACCATCTTCAGCAAATGATTTTGAAAAGAGAAAGCTGGCTGAACAGAGAGCAACAAAAAGATTAAGGGGAGAAAGTGCTCAAAAAGGAAAAATTGGTTCAAAAAGAAGAGAGCTAAAACTGACCGTATCTAGAGCACTAAGTGAGGATGATATTGAATTTAAAGCAAGAAGTTTAGCTTCTTTAAAAAGAGCAAAGAAAAAAGAAAATAAAGAACTAAATAAAAATGAAGAACTAGAAGATTTAAAGCCTGTAAAAAGAGATATTAATATACCAGAGGTAATTACAATAAGAGAACTTGCAAATAGAATGGCTGAACAGTCTAGCAGTCTAATAAAACATCTTTTATCAATGGGAGTAACAGCAACAATTAATCATAACATTAACTCTGATATTGCAGAATACCTTGTTCAAGAATTTGGACACAATCCAATTAAAGAAGAAAAGGCAGAAGAAAAAATAAAAAAAATTAAAGAAGTAAAATCACAAAATTTAAAAAGTAGACCACCAATAGTCACTGTAATGGGACATGTTGATCATGGCAAAACTTCAGTTTTAGATGTTTTAAGAAAAGCAAATGTTGTATCTGGAGAATTTGGTGGAATTACTCAACATTTAGGCGCCTATCAAATAATTTATAATTCAAATAAAATTACATTTATAGATACACCAGGACATGCGGCATTTACGGAAATGAGAGCAAGAGGATCCAAATTAACTGATGTAGTTATACTAGTTGTTGCAGCTGATGACGGAGTAAAACCTCAAACTATAGAGTCAATTAAACATGCAAAAGCTGCAAAAGTTCCAATTGTTGTAGCTATAAACAAATGTGATCTTCCTGAAGCCGATCCTCAAAAAATAAAAAACCAACTGTTAGAACATGAACTAATTGCTGAAGAGTTGTCAGGAGATACTTTAATGGTAGAAATATCTACAAAAACTAAAAAAAATTTAGATAAACTTATAGAATCGGTTTTGTTGCAGGCAGAATTATTAGACTTGAAAACTGATTATGATTTAAAATCAAATGGCGTTGTAATGGAATCCAAAATTGACGTAGGCAGAGGACCAATAGTAAATATAATTGTAACTTCTGGAACTTTAAAAAAAGGAGATTATTTTGTAAGTGGACTGAAATGGGGAAAAGTAAGAGCTTTAATTAATGATCAAGGTCTAAGCGTAAATGAAGCAAATCCATCAACCCCAGTAGAAGTTTTAGGAATTAATGGTGCTGCAAAAGCAGGAGATGACTTTGTTGTGCTAGAAAATGAAAAAGAGGCTAAATCATTATGCGAAGCTAGAATTCAAGAAAATCTAGATGAAAAAAATCCTTTAACTTTTGTAACACAAGACTCGGCTTTTAAAGATAAGACTTCGGAAGAATTAAATATAATTATTAAATCAGATGTTCATGGATCTTCAGAAGCAATAAAAAATGCCATTTCTCAAATAAAACACGATGAAGTTAAAACAAAAATAATTTTGTCTGATATAGGCATGATTACAGAAACAGACATATCTTTAGCAAAAGCTTCTAATGCTGTTGTAATCGCATTCAATGTAAAACCTAGCAAGGAAGCAAAAAAAGCTGCGGAAAAAGATAAAATTGAAATTAATTCTTATAACATTATTTATGAACTATTAGATTTTATTAAAAATAGATTATCGGGCTTATTAACTCCTGATGTAAAAGAAAAAATTATTGGTTCAGCAGAAATTCTTGAAATATTTAAAGTTTCAAAAGTTGGAAAAGTTGCCGGGTCAAAAGTAATTGAAGGAGAAATTTTACAAGATTCCAATGCAAGAATCATACGAGATGGAACAATTGTATTTAATGGAAAAATAGGATCAATATTTAGAGAAAAAAATCAAGCAAAGCAAGTATCTGCTGGTTTAGAATGTGGTATTACAATAAAAAATTTTAACGATTTCCAACAAAAGGATATTATTGAAGTATACAATTCTACTGTAACTGAAAGAACAATATAAATTTATGAGTAAATTAGGAAAACCAGTATCACAGAGACAGCTAAGAGTTGGCGAAATGATTAAACAGGCTTTAGGCATGATATTTTTAAGAGACGAAGCAAAATTGCCTAATCTAGAAACAAGAGAAATAACTGTTACCGAAGTAAGAATGAGCCAAGATCTTAAAATTGCTAAAGCATTTGTTTTACCTCTTGGTGGCAAAAATGCTCAGGAAATAGTTGGCAAACTTAAAGAATTTTCATTTGTAATTAGAAAAGTTTTATCAAAAAAAATAACAATGAAGTACTTACCTAAACTTCTATTTGTTAAGGATGAATCTTTTGATTATGCTGAAAAAATTGAAAACTTAATAAAACAAACAAATAAATAAGGAAAGCGATGACTAAAAAGAGTAAAGAACTAGCTATTAATGATAAGGACACTGGATCTTCAGAAGTTCAAATAGCACAGCTGACTGATAAAATTGAAAATTTATCAAATCACATAAAAAAATTTAAAAAAGATAAGCATTCTTCTGTTGGTTTACTAAAAGCAGTGAATAGAAGAAAAAAATTATTAGATTATTTAAAGAAAAATAAACTAGAATCTTATCAGAACGTAATATCAAAATTAAATTTAAGAAAGTAGAAATAAATGTTTAAAGTATTTAAAAAAGAAATTGAATTAAACGGAAAAAAAATAAGTTTAGAGACAGGTAAAATTGCAAGACAAGCCGATGGAGCAATAATTGCAAAATGTGGAGAAACAGTTATTTTAGCAACAGTCGTAGGAGCAAAGAAAGTAAATCCAGATATGGATTATTTTCCTTTATCCGTTAACTATCAGGAAAAGTATTACGCTGGTGGAAAAATCCCAGGTGGATATTTTAAAAGAGAAGCAAGACCAACTGAAAGTGAACAATTAATTTCAAGATTAATTGATAGACCTATAAGACCATTGTTTCCAGATGAATTTAAAAATGAAGTACAGTTATTACCAACAGTAATTTCTTACGATAAAGATAGCCAACCAGATATTTTAGCAATCATTGCTTCATCGGCAGCGCTAGCTATATCAGGCATGCCGTTTATGGGACCTGTAGGAGCATCTAGAGTAGGATTTGTTGATGGTAAGTACATTCTTAACCCATCAAAAGCTGAATTAGAAAATTCTAGTTTAGATTTGGTTGTAGCAGGAACTAAAGATGCTGTGCTTATGGTTGAATCTGAAACAAAAGGTTTAACAGAAGAAGTAATGTTAGATGCAGTTAAATTTGGTCACGAAGGTTTTGTTCCAGTAATCAAAATGATAGAGGAACTAGCAAAAGAATGTAGAAAGCCAGAGTGGATCGTTGAAAAGAAAGATTTGTCTGAAGTTAAGAAAAAACTTGAGAGTGAATTTACTAAAGATTTGACTAAAGCATTTGCTACAAGAGATAAGCAAGATAGATCAAATCAAATTTCAGAGATCAATGATAAGGCTAAGAAACTTTTCGAAGAGAATGAAAATTATTCTGATTTTGATGTTAATGATGAATTAAAAAATCTTGAAAAATCTATTGTGAGAACTGACATTCTTAAAAACAAAAAAAGAATTGATGGTAGAGGTTTATCTGATGTAAGAGCTATTGAGTGTGAGGTTGGTATTTTACCAAGAACTCACGGTTCAGCATTATTTACCAGAGGAGAGACCCAAGCAATAGTAACAACTACACTTGGAACCTCAGATGATGAGCAAAGATTAGAAAGTTTAGATGGACAACATAGAGAAAGATTTATGCTTCACTATAACTTCCCTCCTTTTTCAGTTGGCGAAACTGGAAGAATTGGAACTGGCAGAAGAGAAGTTGGTCATGGAAAATTAGCATGGAGAGCAATTAATTCATCTTTACCTTCAAAAGAAAGTTTCCCTTACACATTTAGAATAGTATCAGATATTACAGAATCAAATGGTTCGTCCTCGATGGCAACAGTTTGTGGAACTTCATTAGCATTAATGGATGCTGGTGTTCCAATAAAAGAACCAGTTGCCGGTATTGCTATGGGCTTAATCAAAGAAGGCGATAATTTTAGTGTATTATCTGACATTCTTGGCGATGAAGACCACTTGGGTGATATGGATTTTAAAGTAGCTGGTACCAAAGACGGTATTACATCACTTCAAATGGACATTAAGATTACTGGAATTACATTTGAAATAATGGAGCAAGCATTGAAACAAGCAAAAGATGGAAGAATTCACATCTTGGGTGAAATGAATAAAGCTTTAGACAAATCAAGAGATGGTCTTGGTAAGCACACTCCAAAAATGGAAAAAATAACTGTAGATAAAAAAGATATTGCTACTGTTATTGGAAAAGGTGGAGCAACAATAAGAGAAATAGTTGAAAAATCAGGTGCCAAAGTAGATGTTAACGATGAAGGAGTTGTAACAGTTGCCGCACCAGATGAAGAATCTAGAAATATAGCTCTACAAATTATTAAAGATTTAACAGCTAAAGCTGAAATGAATAAAATTTATAATGGAAAAGTTATAAAGATTATGGAATTTGGAGCTTTTGTTAACTTTCTTGGAAAACAAGATGGTCTTGTTCATATATCAGAACTTGCTAACAAAAGAGTTGCTAAGGTTACTGATGTTGTAAAAGAAGGTGACGCAGTTAAAGTTAAAGTTATTGGATTTGATAGAGGAAAAGTAAAATTATCTATTAAAGCAGCTGTTTAATTAATTCAGGGGCACCTGGCAACAGAACGTCCCTTTATTTATTCTTCTTCTTTTCTTTTTTGAGTTTTCTTTTTTCTTTTAGAGAAAGCTTAGGCTTTTTCATTACACTTGCATCTTTAAATGATTTACCGTTATATCTTTTTGACACAATATTTAACTAATATTTTTAGGGTCTGGCATCCCTACTTTATTGTATCCAGCATCTACATAGTGAATTTCACCAGTAACTCCGCCTCCAAGGTCGCTCAATAGATATAAAGCTGAATTTCCAACGTCATGGATATCTACATTTCTTTTTAAAAATGAGTGATCTTCATTCCATTTATATAAGAACTTTGCATCTCCAATAGCAGATGCTGCTAAGGTTTTAATTGGTCCTGCACTTATTGCATTCACTCTAATTCCTTTTGAACCTAAATCTCTAGCTAAGTATTTAACACTTGCTTCAAGTGCAGATTTACAAACACCCATTACATTATAATTTGGAATAGCTTTATTAGACTCATAAGTTAAAGTAAGCATACTTCCATCTTTATTCATTATCTTAGAAGCTTCTTTTGCAACCTCAGTAAATGAGAAGCATGAAATTAACATACTTCTTAAAAAATTTTCTCTAGTAGTATTTAAATATTCTCCTGATAATTCTGATTTATCTGAAAAGGCAACTGCATGAACAACAAAATCGATTTGACCCCATTTTGATTTTATATCTTCAAAAAGTTTTATAACCTCTTCCTTATTTTCAACATCACAACTAAATGTTACATTTGAATTTAATTTTTCTGCTAAAGGAATTACTCTCTTTTTTAAAGCATCACCAAGATAGGTAAATGCTAATTCTGCTCCAGCCTCAGCTAATTTTTGAGAAATACCCCAAGCTATAGATCTTTCATTGGCTACACCCATGATTAATCCTTTTTTACCTTTCATTAAACTCATAAATTAAACCTTTTCAAAAACTAAAGTTGCGTTAGTTCCTCCAAATCCAAAACTATTAGACATAATAGAATTTAAAGTTACATCTTTTTCAACTTTTGTAACTATGGGATATTTTTTTGCTTCATCATCCATATCAGTTATGTTTATAGAGGCTGAAATAAAATTATTTTTCATCATAATCAAACTATAAACCGCTTCATGTACCGAAGTTGCTCCTAAAGAATGTCCAGAAAGTGATTTTGTAGAACTTATTTTAGGTACATTGTCTTTAAAAACTTCTCCAACAGCTTTTAGTTCTGTAATATCTCCAACTGGAGTTGAAGTTCCATGTGTATTTAAATAATCAATTTTGTTTTTGCTAGTATTTAAAGCCATTTTCATACATCTCACAGCTCCTTCGCCGGAAGGTGCTACCATATCGTATCCATCAGAAGTTGCTCCATAACCTGTTAATTCAGCATAAATTTTTGCACCTCTTGCTTTTGCATGTTCATGCTCTTCTAGGACTAAAACGCCTCCACCACCTGATATTACAAATCCATCTCTAGTTTTATCATATGGTCTTGAAGCTTTTTCAGGAGTATCATTATATTTTGAAGATAATGCAGTCATAGCATCAAACATTGCCGTCATTGCAAAATGAACTTCATCACTTCCACCAGCAAACATAATATTTTGTTTTCCAAGTTGGATTAATTCCATTGCATTTCCAATACAATGTCCACTCGTTGCACAGGCAGAGCTAATTGTATAGTTAACTCCTTTAATTTTAAATGGTACCGCTAATGTAGCTGAAGCGGTACTAGACATAGTTCTTGGGACAATAAATGGTCCCATTCTTTTTGGATTTTTTTCTCTTGTTTTATCAGCTGCTAAAATAACATTCTGAATTGATGGTCCGCCAGATCCCATAATCATACCTGTTAAAACATTACTTACATCTTTTTCTTCTAGTCCCGAGTCTTTAACTGCTTCAGTCATAGAAATATAATTGTATGCTGAGCCAGGCCCCATAAATCTTATAAACTTTCTATCAACATGGTCTTCAAGTTTAATATTTGGTTTACCGTGAACATTACTTTTTAAGTTATATTCTTTATATTCTTCAGAAAATGTAATCCCAGATTTCGAATTTAATAAAGATTGACAAACCTCTTCTTGATTGTTTCCTAAACAAGACACAACTCCAATACCAGTTACAACTACCCTTTTCATTATTTAAACAATCCTACTTTTAAATTTTCAGCACTATAAATTTTTTTTTCATCTGCTAATAAAACGCCGTTTGCTAAACCAACCGTTGTTTCACCCGGACACATAATTTTTTTCATATCAATTATATATTTTGCTTTTTTTACACTCTTTAAAACTTCGCCAGTAAACTTTACAGCACCAACTCCCAAAGCTCTTCCTTTTCCAGGATTACCAAGCCACCCTAGATAAAAGCCTACCAGTTGCCACATTGCATCTAAACCAAGACATCCAGGCATAACTGGATCTTCTTTAAAATGACAATCAAAAAACCAAAGGTCATCTTTTATATCTAGTTCAGCAGTAATAGAGCCTTTTTTGAAAGCACCATTATCTTCTTTAACTTCTGTTATTCTATCAAACATAAGCATTGGAGGAAGCGGTAATTTAGCGTTTCCAGGTCCAAAAAGTTCGCCATTTCCGCAATTAATTAATTCTTTATAACTATATGATGATTTTTTTTCCATAAATATAGATCTTTAATACTTTATTTATTAAAATTACAATATACAAATTTTTTTGGTTTGTTATAAATTTGGTAAAAAATGGACAATAATAACATATTTATTGAAAAATTAAGATCATCTGGGTTAAGATCTACTAAACAAAGAATAGAAATTTGCAAATTACTGTTTAATAGAAAAAAAACTTTTCATTTTACAATTAGCGATCTATCTAAAATATTAAAAAAAGAAACCAGTAAAAAAATCTCTTTAGCAACTTTATATAACACTATTTTTTCATTTAAGAAAAAAGGGTATTTAAAAGAAATATCAATAAATAGTGATAAGAGTTATTTTGATACAAATACTTCAAATCATCACCATTTCATTGACGAAAGTACTAATGAAATTGTTGATCTTCATACAAACAACTTAAGTAATATAAAAATTAAAAAAAATTTACCGGGAAAAAAAATTAAATCTATAGAAGTTTTAGTCAAACTTGAAAATAATAATTAATCTCAAAAACTAGTTGATCTATATCAATTTACTTTAGAATCATTCTAATCTATTGACAATTATTTTAGAACAATTATATATATATCAATGAGAGTTCCAGAAATAATATTTAAAACTAGAATAGGTGATAATCAATCCTTGGGAGGTGGCTGCTCAATTGGAGGACAATGGAAAGATGTTAGTACAACTGATTTGTTTAAAAATAAAAAAATTGTTTTATTTTCATTACCAGGCGCCTATACACCCACCTGTTCTTCTCAACAATTACCAGGATATGAAGAAAAATATCAAGATTTAAAAAATTATGTAGATGAAGTTTATTGTTTATCTGTAAACGATTCATTTGTTATGAATGCATGGTTTAGAGATCAAAAAATAACTAAAGTTAAACCAATTGGAGACGGAGAAGGTAAATTTACAAAAGAAATGAACATGCTAGTTAATAAACCTAAACAAGGTTTTGGCATGAGGTCATGGAGATATTCAACATTTATTAATAATGGAGAAGTTGTAAAATTATTTGTTGAAGATGGAAAAAATGATGAAAGCAACGATAGCGATCCATTCAAGGTTAGCGATGTTGATACTATGTTAAATTATTTAAAAAAATAATTTATTTAGACATACCCCAGATATTATTTTTATCTATCCATCCAGAGTACTGACCCGATTTAATATTACACCAATTTTTTTC
>Ga0208765_1002050_pt1 | contig 11598 bp, 10 predicted proteins | sample ETNtaG_2_FD_185783 | JGI IMG/M metagenome (GOLD analysis project Ga0208765, IMG submission 185783) | Marine microbial and viral communities from oxygen minimum zone, Eastern Pacific Ocean - ETNP201406SV203 (SPAdes) (version 2) | ecosystem: Environmental > Aquatic > Marine > Oceanic ... | reverse complement strand
GAAGGATTTATTTTTGCTATAACTCCATTTAATTTTACATCTATAGCTGGAAACCTTCCTACAGCTCCTGTAGTTATGGGAAATGTCTCTATATGGAAGCCTGCTTCTTCAGCAGTCTTAGCATGTTATTATTTAATGGAAATGCTTCAAGAGGCTGGTCTACCTGATGGAGTTATAAATTTTTTACCCGGATCTGGATCTAGCATTGGTGATCCAATCCTTCATCATCCAAGTTTAGCGGGTGTTCATTTTACAGGATCTACAAATACGTTTAATCATATATGGAAGACTATTGGTACAAACATTAGTCAATATAAGACTTATCCAAGAATTGTTGGTGAAACAGGAGGCAAAGATTATTGTTTAGCTCATAAATCTTGCGATATTGATGTTTTGGTTACTGCTATGGTCAGAGGTGCTTTTGAGTACCAAGGACAAAAATGTTCGGCAATGTCCAGAGCATATATTCCCTCAACAATCTGGTCAGAAGTAAAAGATAAATTTATATTAGAGGTAGAAACTATAAAAATAGGTTCTCCAAGAGATTTTTCTAATTTCATGAATGCTGTGATAGATAAATCTGCTTTTGATACAATTTCAAGTTATATTGATTATGCTAAAGATCATAAAGACGCAGAAATAATATCTGGCGGTCGCTATGATGATTCAAAAGGGTATTTTATTGAACCTACCACGATACTAACCACAGATCCATATTTCAAAACGATGACAGAAGAAATATTTGGACCTGTCCTAACTATATATCTTTATGATCCTGAAAAATGGAATGAAACAATTCAATTAGTAGAATCCACCTCCGATTATGGATTAACTGGATGTATCATCGCTAATGATAATGAAAAAATAATCCAAGCCACTAAAGAACTCGTTCACTCTGCAGGAAATTTTTACATTAATGATAAACCAACTGGCGCCGTTGTTGGGCAACAGCCTTTTGGTGGAAGCCGAGCTTCTGGAACAAATGATAAGGCTGGGTCAGAGTTAAATCTTTTAAGATGGGTATCTGTTCGAACGATTAAAGAAAATTTTGAACCACCTAAAGATTATCGCTACCCATTTCTTGAAAAAGAATAAATGAAAAATTCCACTGTAATGATCGCTCTTGGTGGCAATAGCTTATCACCTAAAGGTAAGACTGGCTCTATAGAGGACCAATTTAGCTACACAAGAAAAACCATGGATGGACTGTCCAATTTTATTGATCTTAACTACAATATTTGTATTACACACGGAAATGGACCGCAAGTTGGAAATGAATTACTTAGAATGGATCTAACAAATGAACAGGTCCCTCCTCTCCCGCTTGGTGTTTGTGTCGCAAATACACAGGGACAAATGGGCTATATGATTCAACAAACACTCCAAAATAAACTTAGAGATATGAATATAGATCGCGAAGTCGTAAGTCTAGTTACTCAGGTGATCGTAGATAAAAACGATGAAAGTGTCAATAACCCAACAAAATATATTGGCCCAAGATATTCTAAAAAAGACATTAGGCCATTAAGCAATAAATTCAATTGGAAAATTAAAGAACAAGAACCAGGAATTTGGAGGAGAGTAGTACCCTCTCCTATGCCAGATTATATAATGCATGGTAAATCAATCAAGGCTTTGGTTGATAGAGGCACCATTGTCATTGCATTTGGTGGAGGTGGCATTCCAGTCTACAACGATGATAAACATAAAATAGAAGGCTTAGACGCTGTTATAGATAAAGATTATTCAGCCGCAAAAATGGGCAGAATTATTAGAGCACAAGAATTATGGATTATTAGTGATATAGAATATCTTTATCGTAATTTCAGAGAAGAAAATCAGACTCCCTATAAAGAAATCAGTTTTCAATATTTAATAAGTTTATATAAAAATAATAGTTTTCAAGAAGGAACCATTAAACCAAAAATTAAAGCTGCAATTCATTTTTTAAAGCATCATGGTGAAAAAGTAGTAATCACATCGATAAATAATATCCAAAATGCATTAAATGATCAATCAGGGACGATAATCAGGAAATAATTATGAAAATACACGAATATCAGGGAAAAGAACTTTTCAAAAAACATCAAATAAAAATTCCTGTTGGTATCCCAGCATTTAGTATAGAAGAAGCACTGAAAGCTTATGACTTGCTGGATTCAGATATTGTTGCAATAAAAGCACAAATCCATGCTGGTGGAAGAGGAAAAGGTGGCGGCGTTAAAATAGCAAAAAATAAAGACGAGGCTGAGAATCATATAAGAAATATTTTAGGAATGAAGCTTGTCACTCACCAAACTGGTCCCAAGGGGAAAAAAGTAGAGAGACTATACATAGAGTCAGGGGTGAATATTAAACAAGAATATTATGCAGCAATCACGCTTGACAGGAATACTGAGATGGATGTTTTTATGGTGTCAACAGAGGGTGGCGTAGAGATTGAAAAAGTAGCCTCTGAAAGTCCAGAAAAAATAATAAAAATATGGATCGATCCACTTGTGGGCATAAAACACTTTCAACTTAGAAAGTTGGCATTTGGCCTTGGGATAAATGGAACAGCATTCAAAGAGGCAATTGATACATTTAGTAAAATGTATGATTGTTACCAAAAGAATGATGCTATTTTATTAGAAATTAATCCACTAGTGCTAACCACAGATAATCACATCGTTGCCTTAGACTCAAAATTTAATTTTGATAGCAATGGCCTTTTTAGGCAAAGCGATATAAGAGAAATGAGAGACCTTAGTGAGGAAGATGAGATGGAGATTGAAGCAAGTAAATATAGTCTGAACTATATAAAATTAGATGGAAACGTTGGCTGCATGGTTAATGGCGCTGGACTTGCTATGGCTACTATGGATATAATAAAACTTGCTGGTGGTGAGCCAGCTAATTTTTTAGATGTAGGTGGTACAGCTAGTGCAGAAACAGTTAAAAATGGATTTAGAATTATTTTGTCCGATAAAAATGTAAAATCAATATTAATAAATATTTTCGGAGGCATTGTCAGATGTGATCTCGTAGCAAAAGGAGTTGTGCAGGCAGTAAAAGAGTTAGGATTAAATGTCCCCGTCATAGTCCGATTGCAGGGGACAAACGCTGAAAAAGCAAAAAAACTTCTTGCTGAATCTGGTTTGTCAATAATCCCTGCTAATGGAATGAAAGATGCAGCAGAAAAAGCTGTAAAAGTAGCAATAAAAAAAGGTTAAAAAATGTCGATTCTTGTCAATAAAAATTCAAAAATTGTAGTCCAGGGGATTACAGGATCTGAGGGTGATATCCATACAAGACAAATGCTTGAGTATGGAACTAACATTGTTGCTGGTGTTACTCCAGGTAAGGGCGGTCAGTCAGTTATCGATGGTAATATTAAAGTATATAATTCTGTTGAAGAATCAGTAAGTGTGGCTGGTGCAAACACAGCAATAATTTTTGTTCCTCCCCCCTTTGCTGCTGAAGCTATTCTCGAATCTAGCTATGCTGGTATAGAACTCATCGTCTGCATTACTGAGGGCGTCCCCATACATGATATGGTAAAAGTTAAACAAATCATAAAACAAAATGGTACACGCTTAGTAGGACCTAATTGTCCAGGTATTATTACCGTTGATGAATGCAAACTTGGAATTATGCCTGGGTTTATCTGTAAAAAAGGAAACATAGGAGTTGTCTCAAAATCAGGAACCTTAACATATGAGGCCATTGATCAGCTTGTAAATGCAGGGCTTGGCCAGACAACGGCAATAGGTATTGGTGGAGACCCAATTATTGGTACTAGTATGCGAGAATGTCTGGAACTTTTTGAAAAAGACGCTGAAACTGATGGAATTGTTATCGTTGGAGAAATTGGTGGCCAAATGGAAATAGAAGCAGCCTATTGGGCAAAAGAAAATATGTCCAAACCAATCGCTGGTTTTATTGCTGGCCAGACAGCGCCTCCAGGAAAAAGAATGGGCCATGCTGGAGCAATAGTTTCTGGCGGTAATGATACAGCAGAGGAGAAGATAAAAATCTTAACTGAGTGTGGTATATCCATCTCAGAATCAGTTGCAGATATAGGATCTCTAATGAAATCTTTAATGAACTAACTTATGAATAGGAATGGAAATGAATAATAGAACTTTCGCCATCATTAAGCCAGACGCAGTAAGAAATGGTGACACCGGGAAAATATATGATCGCATTCTAAAAGTGGGCTTTACTATCCTTAGTGCAAAATTACTTCGGATGACCAATGCACAAGCAGAAGGTTTTTATGATGTCCATAGAGATCGTCCCTTTTTTAATGAGCTTACAACCTTTATGTCTTCAGGGGCATGTATGGTATTAGCACTAGAAAAGAAGAATGCAGTAACCGAGTGGAGAAAAACTATAGGATCAACAAACCCTGAAGATGCAGAATTGGGAACTATTAGGAAAGATTTTGCCACAAATGTACAAGAAAATGCTGTACATGGTTCAGATTCTGATGAAAATGCTGAAAAAGAGATTGGATTTTTCTTTTCAGATAGTGAACTTATAGCCAATCAATGAAATATTCGTTAAAATGAAAAAAATAATATATCTAACTGTTTTAATTCTATTCTTTTCATGTGGAGGAAAAGGTGTGGAGGGGAATGTAGGACAAATCATATCTATATCTGCTGAAGAGAATTTAGAAGAACCGGATGTAGATTATAATTGGATCATAGTGAACCAACCAGATGGAAGTTTGTTGAGTCCAAAAGATCTAAAATATAAAAATAATGGTCAAGAAATGATTTTTATTCCGGACTATCCTGGTGACTATAATTTTGAGGTTTCAATAACAAAATTTGGCGATGAATTATCTAGTCAGTCTTTCTTTTTCTCTATTGCTGACTTAGATGAAACAGAAGATGAAGAAGAGAAAGATGAAACCTCAAAAGAAAAAGAATGGCTTAGTGAAAATTTAGATGAAGAAGATGAAGAAGATGAAGAAGATGAAGAAGATGAAGAAGATGAAGAAGATGAAGAAGATGAAGAAGATGAAGAAGATGAAGAAGATGAAGAAGAAACAGACCAATAGGAAGAACGTGAATAGTGATCAAAGGACCGGAAGAAGCCTGAAGGACAGCCGATGAATTTCTTTTGGAAGGTCCTGCTGGTGTTCGTGGTGATCCGCTATGGTTTTTTTGAGCTGTTGTTCCCATGGGTATCTCAATGGGCGGTTGAGGCACCGGATCTACTGCCGGCACCTGCCGCCGCATTGAGCATGTACACCGTCCTGATTCTCCTGGCCCTTGGCATCTACATCCTTTCCAGCAAACAGAGGATCAAGGATTTCATCGATCCGATCCATGCCTTTGCTGCGCCGCAGCAGGCATCCTGGAAAAAATGCGTGCGTTGGCTGGTGCTGGTGCTTATTCCCCTCTTAGGAGGTTGGACTTATTTTGATTCGAACACTCCAAAGATGGTGAGCCCCACTGCAGTGCGTATTCAGCATCCAACCATGCCTGGAAATTTTGAGAATCTGGAAAACCCCATGCGTCATCCCAGTGATGAGCAGGTTGAGGAATTCGTGGCGGAACTGAAGGACCTTGCAGAGGAGGCAAAAGATGATGATGAAATGGAACCCGTTATGGCTCCCCAAAATTTGGAGGAGGCACGTCAGGCATTGATTGCTCATTGGACCGAAGAAGGTTCTTCGCTTTATGCGGTTAACTGTCGCCCCTGTCATGGGATGCAGGCTGATGGCGCTGGGCCCATGGCGGTCGGTTGGCGACTGCAGCCTGCCAATTTTCGTGATCCGGGAACCATCGCGACGATTGTCGAACCCTATGCCTTCTGGCGTGTCAGCAAGGGAGGTCCCGGGCTTCCTTCTGCTTCTACTCCATGGGATTCCGCCATGCCGATTTGGGATCTGGACCTCTCTGAGGAGGAACGCTGGAAAATCCTCCTTGGCGAATACTTCCTGGCCGGGGTTGGCCCAAGGCAGACTGAGAAACTGGAATGAAGCTTCAATGCGATTCAAAAGAATCCGTCTCGAAGCCTTCCATGTTGGGGGCCTTTCCATACCTGCAATTCTGGCCCTGGAAGGAATGGCGGATTCTGGTTTTGATGATTCTGTTTCAGGTTTTTGGAACCGTTTGGGCTCAGAGTCCGACCAAACTTCTGCAAACCGATGAAACCCTGGCCGAAGGCAAAAGGATTTATCTGGATCGATGCTGGTACTGCCACGGGAAACAGGGGGACGGCAACGGTCCTGCGGCGGATTTTCTTGATCCACGTCCGCGTGACTTCACCGCAGGCATGTACAAGATACGGACGACCCTGACCGGAGAGTTGCCCACCGATGAAGACCTCTTCGGGGTTGTCAGCAGAGGCATTCCCGGTACGGCAATGCCTCGCTGGGAATTGACGCTTTCTGAGCCGGAACGCTGGAAGGTCATTCATTACATCAAGAAATTCGCCGATGAATTTTCGGATCCGGAATACGATCCTTATAAGGCCATGGTCGAGATTCCTCCAAAAGTGGAATCTTCTCCAAATAGCATCACTCGAGGCCGGGAAGTATTTGAACAGAACAAATGTTTCGAATGCCATGGCATAGAAGGTAAGGGTGACGGCCGGGAAGGCTTGGAGGATGGATGGGGCTATCCGGTGCGTGTCCGGAACCTGACCCGCGGTACGAACATCAAAGGTGGGGCAAAGCCGGAGAACATCGTCTACCGTTTCACCACCGGAATCAACGGCACCCCGATGCCCTCCTTTGCCAAAAACATCAGTGGTGAGGACCGTTGGCACCTGGCGAACTACATTGCTTCAATTGCTGCCACCGAGTTCAGCGAAGGGGTCGTGCTCAAAGCATTGAAGGTGGAAAATCCGCTGCCGTTGGATCCGGAGGCGGAGGTCTGGAAGAACCTTCCCTTTCTCAGAATTCCCCTGGCCGGGCAGGTCATTGCCAAACCGCGTTGGCAGAACCATGCCATTGATATGGTCGAGGTACGAGCATTGTTCAATGAAAACGAAATTAGCTTTCTCGTTGAATGGGATGATCCCTTCCAGGATAAGGAGCACGACGAGAGTCAGGAAATCAAAGAGTTTGAGGATACCTACGTGATGGCGGTCGACGAGATCCCCCGTGAACGGGGTGTATTCCGTGATTCGATCGCCCTCCAGTTTCCAGTCAAACTCAAATCGGGAGCCAAGAAACCACACTTTTTCCGAGGTGACACGAGCAATCCGGTCAACCTTTGGGTCTGGAAATCAGAACTCCAGGCATCCGGGATGAGCCCGGTTGAAGATACCAACGCAAAAGGTTTTAACAAATCCCTCAAAATACAACCTGAAGCAGGGCAACAGGTGAAGGGCAAAGGCGTATGGAAAAACGGACGCTGGCGGGTAGTGATGAACAGACCTCTTCATACTGAGGATCGAAACGACATTCAGTTTGAGAAGGGGAAGATGATTCCCATCGCTTTCAATGCCTGGGATGGTTCGAACGGAGAGCACGGGCTGATCATGTCCCTCTCGGCCTGGAGTTTTGTCTACCTCGATGTTCCGTTGAGGAACAGCCTATACGGTTATGCCGTATTGGTGGTGCTGATTCTTGGAGGATTCGAACTGTTCTTCATCCGATACAGCAGATCGAAACGTTCTGAAACCTAAGAATCCACGGGCCGAATCAAAAAACCAGCATACTTTCAGGAAGATTTATTTGATGCACACGGACGCACCCAAATTAGCTAAACCGTCTTACCTTTTATTGCCGGTTCTGTTTTTTCTGATTTCCTCTGGAGTTGTTTGGGGACAGGAACTCATAGAGCTTCCTGAATACCGTGCATTCCCTTGGATTGGAAGTCGTGTGGCGGTCTGGATTGCCGCAGAGGTTCATTTGATGTTTGCGGCGTTTGTCCTCGGGGTGCCGATGTTCGCTGTTATCGTGGAACTGATTGGTGTGCTCACCCGTGAGGAACGATATGACAAGATGGCACATGAGTTTACCAAGCTCCTTACCGTCGCTATGTCCACCACTGCCATCTGGGGCGGAATCTTGTTGTTTCTTCTGATCCTGCTCTATCCCCGTTTCATGAATTATCTATCCGAGGTGTTCTTTCCCACCCTCTGGATCTACCCCCTCATTTTCTTTCTCGAAGCCTTCACCCTCTATCTCTATTACTACGGATGGGATCGTATGAAAACGGGGCGGAGCAAGTGGTTTCACTTATACCTCGGACTTCAGCTAAATATTGTCGGAACCATACTGTTGTTGGTGGCAAATGCATGGGCCACCTTCATGATGACTCCCGGAGGGGTGGACATGAAGACCGGGGCCATGATGAACCTATGGGAGGTCATCGACAATTTTGCCTGGTGGCCGATTAACATCCACCGTCTGATTGCCAACATAACCTTTGGCGGGGCAGTGGTTGCAGCCTATGCGGCTTTCAAGTTTCTGCACGCCAAAGGACCTGAGGAACGGGCGCATTACGACTGGATGGGTTATGTGGGCAACATGATCGCCATCTGGTCCTTCCTGGTCCTTCCTTTTGCAGGATACTGGCTGATGCGTGAACTTTACGAATACGACCAGACAATGGGGATCACCATGATGGGCGGTTTTCTTTCCTGGCTCTGGATCATTCAGGCGATTTTGATTTCTTCACTTTTCCTTGCCAGCAACTACTACCTCTGGTTGGGAATGGAACGCATCGACGGAGGGGAACGTTACCAGAAGTACATCAAGTACATGCTCAGTGTGCTGATCCTCTGTGTCTGGGTCTGGGCCACGCCGCACAGCCTTGTTGTCACTCCCGAGGAAGTAGCGCTGATGGGAGGCGTGCACCACCCGGTCATCGGAATCTTTGGAGTCATGTCCGCAAAAATGACTGCCGTGAACTTCATGATTTTAACCTCTGCCATCGGCTTTCTTTTTTATCGGCGTGCGAATAAAGTCGCAACCGTGCCTCATGCACGGTTGCTCAACGGGTTACAGGCGAGCATCTTTGCCGGGGTCGCCGCTTACGTCCTCTACCTTGGTGTGGATGGCTATTTTGTTGAACCCAGCATCCGTGTCAATAAGTATTCGGTGTGGCAGGTGCTTGCCGTGCTGTTTGCCATTGTCTCCACCACCCTCATAGATTTTTTCCTGTTCAAAGGGGCGCGTACGATCGGTAAATTCGACTGGGGGCGAATGCCTCAGCGTTCCCAATACACCCTGATATTCATTGCCGTCTCCTTTACCTGGTTGATGGGCCTGATGGGCTACGCGCGTTCAGCCATCCGCCAGCACTGGCATGTATACAAAGTGATGGAAGACACTTCGGTTGACGCCTTCGCGCCTACCCTAGGGTTTGCAGCAAATGTTGTGTCGGTGTGCGTTGTGATCTTCCTTGGTCTGGTGATGTTCATCTTCTGGCTTGGTTCGCTTGCCGATAAAAAGCAGGAAAAACTAAAAACCGCAATTTAAGAGATGGCAAGTTTTAACCCTTTGTCGTCCATCGTTTGTTTATGAACACGCTGAAAGTGATCGCGTTCGGGTTACTCGTCGTGGGGTTCTATGCATTTTACGCGAACAGCATTCCACAGACGGAATCCCATCCACCGAAAAAAATCAGTCTTGACGCGGATCTGAGTGAAGACGAAATGATCGAGGCTGGAGAACGGGTTTATTCCGGCAAGGGTACCTGTGGTATTTGTCATGCCATTGGTCGTACGGGTTCGCGGGGTCCGGATCTCAACGGGGTGGGATTGCGTGCCGCTTCACGAAAACCTGATCAGGGCGCCAAGGCATATCTGTTGGAGTCCCTGCTGCAGCCCTCTGCATACCTGGTCGAAGGCTACGGGCCTTTAATGCCGCCGATGGGAAGCATCCTCACTCCAGGTGAAATCATGGTCACTGTGGCTTACCTGCAGAGTCTTGGTGCCCAGGTGGATATCGCTCCGGATGACGTGAAGGCCGCCATGCTTGTCCGAAGCGATACCACCATGCCTGTTTCAACGGCAACGGAAGTACAGACTGTTGCCGTTGATTCAGCACCGGTGGCTGCATCGCCCGCCCCCGGTAATCCTGAGCAGGGCAAAACAGTCTACAACACCCTCTGTATCGCCTGTCACAATCCGGATCCTGCTCTTGTCGGAACGATCGGTCCTGCGGTCCGTGGATCTTCCCGGGAACTGCTGGAAGCTCGTGTGCTCCGTGCGGAATACCCTCCGGGCTACAGCCCGAAGCGGGACACCAAACTGATGCCTCCGATGGTTCACCTGGCTAAGGACATTGATCATTTGACCGAGTTTTTGAAGTGACGGTTAGAGAAAAAAAAATGAAATCAAGTTCCCTGAAGCGATGACAAGAAAGATTATCACCAACATCCTGTTCATCTGCATGCTGATTGTTGTAGCAGTCATGCTGCTGCTCCAGTTTGCTGTGACTCCGGTCATTCCAAAAAGTGTGTTTTCCTTTTACCTGATCGCTTTGCTTGTAGGACTGGTTCTTTTCGTCTCCTCCACCACCAGGAATCTTGAAGAATTCTGGAAACCGGTCGAATTGCTGCTTACCGAAAAACGGCTGGGTCTGTTGCGGTGGATGGTGATGCTGGCCATTCCCGCACTGGCGGCGATCGCTTCTGGATACGTACTACTGCCCTCCAACCAGGCTCCTGTGGAACTTCGTGTCGTACATCCCGCACCCCCGGGTGAACTCATTTTCGAAGGAAAAACGATGGATCTGCGTAACGCTATCAATCCTTTTCGGAGCTATGAGAAAAAGGATCAGCAGCGTTTTGCAGAACACGTCGAGTCGGGAAGAAAGGTTTATTATGAAAACTGCCATTTCTGCCATGGTGATTTTTTGGATGGCAAGGGGCCCTTTGCCAATGCTCTGGATCCCAGACCTGCAAATTTTCAGGATGTGGGGACGATTGCACAACTTCAGGAGTCGTATGTTTTCTGGCGTATCGCCAAAGGTGGACCAGGGCTTCCGAATGAGTCGATGCCCTGGCAGAGTGCGATGCCAGCATGGGAAGGAATCCTTTCCGAGGAGGAGATCTGGAACGTGACCCTTTTCTTGTACGAGGCCACAGGGCATCCCCCCCGAACCTGGGAGTAATCTGGGAAATGAGAATATTTGATGATCGAAGGATGAAACACTTATTTTGTGGGCTGCTGGGATGGCTGATGCTGGGTCATCCAGGAATGAGCTGTGCAGAGCAGCATGAACATGCACAGGGTAAAGCGGTTTATGACGACAATTGTGCCCATTGTCATGGGTATGAAGGAGATGGACAGGGTTATGCCTTTGAAAACGTCTTCCCGAAACCACGGGATTTCACTTCCGGGATGTTCAAAATCCGCACGACACCTACCGGGGAGGAACCTACGCTGGAAGACCTCTACAACATCATCAGCCGTGGGATGCCGGGAACCACCATGCCTGCCTGGGAAAAAGTCCTCACGGAAGAGCAACGCCGGGAAGTTTCAATATACTTAGAACGGTATTATCGGGAGGATGAGGACGAAGAAGACGAAGAAGACGAAGAAGACGAAGAAGACGAAGAAGACGAAGAAGACGAAGAAGACGAAGAAGACGAAGAAGACGAGGCTATCATCGGTCCCCTCCTCATTCCGGAATCTCCC
>Ga0208765_1002049_pt1 | contig 11599 bp, 9 predicted proteins | sample ETNtaG_2_FD_185783 | JGI IMG/M metagenome (GOLD analysis project Ga0208765, IMG submission 185783) | Marine microbial and viral communities from oxygen minimum zone, Eastern Pacific Ocean - ETNP201406SV203 (SPAdes) (version 2) | ecosystem: Environmental > Aquatic > Marine > Oceanic ... | reverse complement strand
AGGACCACACATGTCAATCCAGCTCGAGAGGCGTAGGCTGCTGCAGAAGCGCTGGTATTGCCAGTACTGGCGCAGACTATTGCCCGGACGCCGTTCTCGACGGCTTTGGTCACGGCCATGGTCATCCCCCGATCCTTGAACGAGGCTGTGGGATTGAGTCCCTCGTATTTTACGAACAACCTGAAGCCCCCGCCTATTGCCTGGACAAGATTGTAGGATTGGATGAGGGGTGTGTTTCCCTCGTTTAGGGAGATGATGCAGGTGTCTTCGGAAACTGGTAGGAACTCCCTGTACCTCTGAATGACCCCGTGCCCTCCCATGCTTGTGGCTGTCGGTGAATACTCCATGAACCTCCCTATGGGGGAAGACAACAAGGAGTGTGCGTCCTATGTTGAGCCTATTCTTCCGGCTATGGCCAGACAGGTTGCCACGACAGGCCCGATTGCTACTGCGAATAGGATCGTCCCGAACCCGAAGGTTCCACCGAGGATTACGCCGATAATTAGTACTGAGACTTCCAAGGTGATTCGGACCCTTCCGATTGGGACTCCAGTGACCCTCTGCAGACCAGTCATCCACCCGTCCCTCGGCCCGGGTCCCAGATTTGCTGTCAGGTACATCGAGCTCCCGATTCCAACGAGGATTATTCCGGAGGAAGCCATGAGGATAGAGCCGGCGAAGCGCTCAGGCTGAGGCAATATTGGCACCATGACGTGAATTGTGAGAGCGATTATGATGGCATTCAGGATTGTTCCGATTCCGGGGATCTCCTTGATGGGGACCCAGAGAAGCATTACTGCGGCGCTTACGAAGAACGTTGCCTCCCCTATAGTCCAATTTTCTACAATGATGGAGATTCCTTCGGCTAAGACCGTCCACGGGGTATTTCCAATACCAGCTGCGATCAGAAGTGAGTCCCCGAGTCCGAACAGAAATTCCCCAATTATCAGTATGGCCATTGTGTACCACTTTGGCCTCAATGACATTGGGTCTGGGGAACTCCACCAGACGGTGGGCACCTTCTTTACCGGTCGAAGGTTTTCCACTAGCCCCATGGGCCACGAAGAGCATCTCAGCCTTGAACCCAATCGTAGTATTCTTTCGTAGATTCAACGGACCACCAAATGATTTCTGGAACGTCATAGGAGTGTTCGGATTTTATTTTGGAAATTAAATCATTTTTCTTGGATTCAGAGGTCCTAATTTGTATATCCCATTCGGGAGTATTCTGGATCTCTCCTTCCCATCGAAAAACTGAGTTTGTTCTCTTTATGTCTACGCAAGCAGCTAGATTCGAGTCGATTATTGATTGGCACCACACGCCCACCTCGGCTTCATTCAGTTCGCCGGGGAGGGTTGTCTGCACTATCCACACAGTTCCGCTCATGACGCCTCGTAGTATCGGTTGCGGAAGAACCCCATGGCATAGTTTGAATGATGGTGCCTCCCCCATAGAAACCAAGATGGAAGCTTGGGAAGGCCCGATAGACACAGGAGAGGTCCCAGAGGATGGTTCCTCCTTCGATGTAATTGTGGTTGGAGGCGGCCCGAGTGGCTCTGCAGCCGCCTCTTACAATGCAATGAATGGGTGCAAGGTGCTTCTGATTGAGAAGGAAATTTGGCCCAGGGACAAGGTTTGCGGGGATGCCGTCGGAGGGAAGTCGCTGTCTCACGTCAAGGAGCTCGGCGTGAAGGAGATGGTCGAAGAGACCCCTCACTTCACGGTCGACTCGATCGTATTCGGCTCAGCCAATGGGAGCACCGTGAAGGTGATGCTGCCACAAGACGAATTAGAGAAGAAGATGGCCGGCTACTCGCTACCCAGGAAGCAATTCGACTATATGATGTTCAAGAGGGCCACAGAGATAGTCACTGAAGCCGGGGGATCGGTGATCCAGGGATTCAACGTTAGGGAGGTCCTGGAGGAAGGCGGGAAAATAACCGGTGTCTCCGGGAGTTTCGGTGGGAGGTCCTCTGAGGGTCCAGCATTGGGTTTCTCTTCGTCTCTGACGATTGGCGCTGGTGGTTACAGGTGCCCAGTTGCTACGAAGCTTGTGGAGGGAATTCACGGAGAGCCGATGAGGGATGATGACCACTATTGTGGTGGTTACAGAGAGTACTGGGAGGGAGTTGGCGGTTTCGAAGGGAGCCAGGGGCCGATTGAGATTCACTTCATTGATGGGGTCATCCCCGGATACTTCTGGCTGTTCCCCGTCCAAGAAGGAGTGGTTAACGTCGGGATCGGGATGGTCATCTCAGAGCAGAGGAAGCAGACTGGAGCTAGCAAGTCACTGAAGAAGAAGCAGCGCTGGGTAATCGAGGACCATCCTGTATTCAAGGAGCGGTTCAGGGATGCAAAGATTGTCGAGGGTTCCCAGAAGGGATGGCAGCTGCCGTTCGGTTCCCCTAGGAAGAATCCCCCCTCCTATCAACCGAGGAGGACCGCGGGAGCCGGTGTGATGTGCGTGGGAGATGCGGCTAGCCTGGTCGATCCATTCAGCGGCGAGGGAATCGGGAACGGTCTACTCTCCGCGAAGATGGCGGCGAAGCACTTCGACAAGGATGCCCATGCAGACGGCTTTCCCGAGGAGCAAGCGATTGAGTACATGACCGACCTGTGGGACACTCTGGGGAAGGAGTTGACCAATTCTTACAGACTGCAGAAGGTGGTCAAGTGGAAGAGGATGATGAATTGGTTCGTCGGTAAGTCATCCAGGAAGAAGGAGATGGGTGATATGCTGACGGGCATGATTGCGGACAAAGAGGCTCAGAAGTCTCTCTGGAGTCCTTGGTTCCTATTCAAGACTATATTGTTGCCGTGATGTGATGGAACGTGGGAAGCGAATTGGACGAGTCTCTAGATGGGATCGCTGCTGTTTTCTTGGACCTTGATGGGACGATATACCTCGGAGGGAGCCTTATCGAGGGGGCTTCTGAGTTCCTGGATAGATTGGAGAATAGGGGGATAAGGAGGTACTTCCTCTCCAATAACTCTAGCAAGTCAGTGGGGCAATACCTAGAGAAGCTCAGTGGACTGGGCATCGACGCCGACGAGGGAGAGGTTCTGCTTTCCACTCACGATCTAATTGCTTGGCTATCCAACGAGGGAGTCTCTGACACTTTCCTTGTGGGGACCGAGGGCATGAGGGAGATGCTCGAGGAGCACGGCTTCTCAACGAACTCGAAGGAACCAGAGTTGGTGGTTCTCGGTTATGATACGGAGATAAGTTACGAGAAGTTGTCCACGGCCTCCGTTCACTTACACAACGGGGTGCCGATGGTAGCTAGCCATCCCGACATGGTGTGCCCTTCTCCTGGTGGTGGACTCCCTGACACGGGTGCCTACATGGCGCTATTCGAAGCCACTACCGGAGTTAGGCCATCTCATATCTGTGGGAAGCCCAACAAGGGGATGATATTACACAAGATAGAGGAACTCGGCCTTGAGCCTGCTAGTTGCGCAATGGTGGGGGATCGCTTGTACACCGATATGGAAATGGCAGAAAGGGCGGGAGTCCACGGAATCCTGGTACTTTCTGGAGAGGCTACGAGAGGTGACTTGGAGGGGAGTGGTCTGAACCCCTCCCTTGTTGTGGATTCGGTGTCGTCCCTAGCTTAGGCTCGTGAGTCTATCAATGCTCAACACTGCACCTAGTGAAATAGATAAACTCGAGTTTTGCGGAGCGTCCATGGAAGGGTTGCTATCGAGGACCGGGAGGTCGATACACCGAAGAAGAAACCTGGTAATCGCTGCTTCCCTAATCTCGATATTGGCATCTGTGATGTTGATTTCACAAGGGAATGATTTCGACGACGGGAATGCCCCTCCCTCGTCAATAGAGTCGGGTCGGGCTCTTGAGTTGGTCAGCAAAGAGTTACCCGTAGTCTCGACTAACAGCGTGAGCTACATATTCACCCACGAGTCTCTAGAGTGGGATGAGCCGGAGTTCGAGCAGGAAGTACGGGATTCTCTCAGGGGGTTGGAAGATATATCCCTGGGCGTTCTGGAGATTAGTCTCGCCTATGACAATCCCGAGGACCCATCCCATCTAGCCCGTCATGTCTCTATCGATGGGCATAGAGTAGTTGCGTTCGTAAAATTCAACGGCACGGAGGAGGAGATTTCGGAGGAGGTATCTGACATCAAGTCGTCTGTGAACAGCGATGAGTTGGAAGTTCTCGTTTCTGGCAGCCTCATCATCGATTCCGACTTCGATAGGTTGCTAGAGGAAGACCAGATAAGGGCCGAAATCATAGGCATCCCTCTGTCAATGATCATCCTCCTATTCGTCTTCAGGACGGTCGTCGCCTCACTTCTCCCCATGGCTATAGTGATGTGCATGTTCCCAATGGCCACTGGTCTGGCCTTCTATGTCTCACGTTGGTTCTCGATGACCCAGTACTCGGTCTCAATGATTTCTCTCATTGGCATTGCAGTCTCGATAGACTACAGCCTGTTCATGATCAGCAGGTTCCGTGAGGAGCTTGGCAAGGGGCAGGACGTAGAGGGTGCGTTGGCTACTATGATGTCGACTGCGGGACGGGCGATACTGTACTCTGGTGCTACTGTCGCAGTTGGCCTGTGCACTCTGTTCTACTTCACCGCCACGCATATGCCATCGATGGGCATGGGGGCGTTCCTAGCTGTCCTTGGGGCGTTGATCTACTCGCTGACCCTGTTGCCTGCATTGCTTTCACTCGTCGGGCGCAGGATAGACAGCCTCCCTGTCCCATTGCCGTGGGGAGATGGGGGTGGCCGCTTCTGGGAGGAGTTCTCTACGAAGGTGATGAAGAATCCTATGAGGTGGTTGGTTCCCTCAATGGGGGTCCTCCTTCTGATGGGGGTGCCTTTCCTACATGTCGAGTTGACTGCGGGGGGCCTAGACACACTGCCTCCGGACCTGGAATCCAGACAGGCATACGAGATTCTGGAGGAGGAGTTCCCCGCCTTCGCCGCCTCGTTCGTACCCCTCGTGATAGTCTTCGAAGACGGTCAAGAGCCGTATTCCAAGACACTGGCAGTTTCAGTCTCGGAAATGTGCCAGGATGTCGCGGGTGTGGAAGGGGTCGTCAGCGTGGATCACCCCCTCTGCAATCCCTCTTTGTTCGACTCAGGAATTGACCAATGGCCCCAGGAGCATAGAGTAACTTGGGTGACTACCGTCTCTAACTCGATTGCTATGATCAACGTGCCAATCGAGTATCCTAGTGGGAGCGATGAGGCAGAGCAGTTGATCAAGGACATGAGGTCGTTCACATCAGACAGTGAAGAAGAGGTGCTAGTCGGTAGTTGGACTTCCTACGAGGTCGATATGAAGGATCACCTACGTGAGCGAATTCCGGCAGCACTGGCATTCGTACTGATTGTAACCATGGTATTGGTATGGTTCCAAGTTCACTCTGTCCTAGTACCAATAAAGGCCGTATTCATGAACATCCTCTCAATAACCGCATCCTTCGGACTGATAGTTGTTGTATTCCAGGATGGGTTCCTAGCTGGTCCGCTGAACTTCACTCCACAGCCACTCGATCTGATGGTCCCCCCCCTGGTGTTCGGAATTGCTTTCGGGCTCTCGATGGACTACGAAGTTCTGATGCTATCCAGGATTCATGAGTCCTGGCTGGAAACTGAAGACAACACCCGTGCCGTATCAGAGGGATTGCAGGCTTCTGGAAGGTTGATTACTGGAGCTGCTGCAATCATGATCGCAGTCTTCTCGGGATTCATTTTCGCAGACGTGATGATCATCAAATCGATCGGTTTTGCCCTAGCTGTTGCGGTTTTCGTGGATGCTACCATCGTGCGAGCGATAGTCGTGCCTTCGGCAATGAGGCTGATGGGGCGTGCGAATTGGTGGTCACCCAGTTTCTCCAACTCCCGCAAAAACAAAGACGACTCGTCGGGCAACCAGTGACATGGTAGAACCCAGTAACGAGGACGGAGTGGTCTTAGTTACCGGCGCTAGTGGTTACATTGGCAGCCATATCGTAGCTAATCTCCTTTCCAAGGGAAGAGTCGTGAGAGGAACGGTGAGGGATTCTTCTGACCCCGAGAGGATCGGGCATCTCAGAGAGATGGAAGTCGCTGAAGGAGGGGGGTTGGAAATAGTGGAGATGGACCTCCTCAATGGTGAATCGGTCCATAGTGCCGTTTCTGGATGCAGATCGGTGATTCATACGGCAGCGGTTGTGGTTCTCAAGTCCAAGAGACCGCAGGAGAAGATTGTAGACCCCAGTGTCATTGGTACGAAGAACGTCCTGGATGCAATTGACGCGTCCGGAACGGTCGAGCACCTGGTTCACACATCCTCCACTGCTGCAATAAGGCCACAGAAGTGGAGTGACGGTCAGACTCTGACCACTGAATCGTGGGCAGACGATGCCACCCTTGAGAACAATCCGTATGGGTTGGCCAAGTTCAGCTCCGAGAGGATTGTCAGGGAATGGCACGCGAAGAAGGACGAGTCTGGTCCGAGGATGGTGACTATCAATCCCTGTGTCGTCCTAGGTCCGCCTCTATCGAAGAGGCATCTGGATGGGAGCCCTTCGTTCGTGATGACCCTATTGAAACGGGAGATCCCCGCTGTGGTCCCTATGCACATCAGCATCGTTGACGTCCGAGATGTCGCTGAGGCACACGTGAGGGCTCTGACCAAGGGGGACAATGCTGGAAGATACTTGGTCGTGTCCGGGCAAATGTGGTTCAAGGACATAGCCAAGTCACTGAAGAAGGCAAATCCGGACTTGAGGATCCCTACGAGGCAGTTGCCATATTCCCTCTCATTGCTGGTATCCCTCTTCCATCCAAAGATTAGCGTCGCATGGGCGAGGACCCATCTTGGGAAGAGGCTCTTCTGGGATGCTTCCCCAGCTGAGCGGGATCTGGGCATGGAATGGCGGGATCCAGAGGTTTCGTTGCTCGAGACCGTTCCCGCGATTCTGGAAAACGAGTGGTTGGGGTGATGTTTTGACGAAGGTTGCGCAACTCCTCTGTTTCCTTGTGATCTGCTCAACCACTACGGGTTGTACTTGGTGGGAGGATGACCCGGTGGAAGAGCTTGTCAATGGGACTTTCGATTTCGGACGAGACGTGCCCGTCACCACCTGGTTCCACTTCCCGGGAACGCCCTCGGAACGTTGGGCGGTGGACGCCACAGACCCCGGTGCGATCTTGGCATCTAACATTTCTACTAACTTCTCGGGAAATAGCACGCCTTTCTTCTCAAGTGCGACGTACTATGGGACTGGTTTCGATACGTTCGAGCCAACTCTCGGAATCACCTCCTCTGGAGCTATTTTCTTTACCAACTGGAACGGACTTGGAGATGGGACCCACATCATCAGGTCAATGGACAAGGGGCAGACTTGGGAGGACGTCGGGCCATTCGGCCAGATCGATGATGACTCTGGGCAGACCCCCAACTCGAACGACCCCTACATCTACGTGGACAAATTCACTGACAGAATCGTCAAATTCGATATGCACGTTCTCGCTTCCATGTTCGTAGAGTACTCGGACAATGACGGCGATTCCTGGAGCGTCCCCTACCCAGTGGAAGGGTACTACGTAACCCAGGACCACCAGAGCATTGCCTCGATGCCTCCCCCACCAGGCGTAACGGCTTTCCACCCCGTAATATACGTCTACTGCATCAATACTGGATCCCCGGCTGCTGGAGCCCAATGCTCAAGGTCGCTTAACGGGGGCCTGTCATGGGACGTTCAGAGAATCGGTTTCCCTATCGAGAGCTTCCCGCAATGCTCTGGCCTTCATGGACATCTTGCTGGAGGTTTGGATGGGTCGATATACAGAGGCAACCCCTCATGTGAAGGTCCTGCAGTATACCGTTCCCTTGATGGGGGGTACAGTTGGACAGAACACACAATCACCACCGAAGTGGGAATGCAGGACGGATGGCATGCCCATGAGGTAGCAACTGCAGTGGATGACGGTGGCAACGTACACGCAACTTGGATCGGGGACGACCTGAAGCCATGGTATGCAAACTCCCAGGATCAAGGGGCTACATGGAGCACCCCGATGATGGTCGCAGCCCCGGGAGTCGTTGAGACCGGTTTCCCGACTATATTCGCCGGGGCCGCTGGGAGGGTCGTTTTGGGCTACATCGGAGAGATCGAGGACTATGACGAGGAGAACGGCACTGGAGGGTGGTCGGGATACATGGCAATCATGACGGATTCCTTTGCCGCGAGGCCTCTGATTACGAGTGTGGCAGTGAACAATCCTAGTGACCCTTTGGACGTCACCCCTGACTGCGGAGACGTTAGGTGCGGCGGGTTCGGGGACTTCATTGACGTAGAGATAGATGACGAGGGGAGGCCTTGGATAGCCTTGGCCCACAATGCAGCGGGATTCGATGAGGCGATCATTGGCACCCTGATGGAGGGGCCTTCACTGTACGGGGAGTTGGCGTATCTTGAGCCGCTTCCCGCCGGGGGAAACACGACTCTGCTGCTTGGATGAATTTGCAAGGGAGGCGATGTCAGGGGTTTTCGGCCAAATGGCCATCAATCCGTTTAACTGATGTATGGATGGCTCAGCCGCTGTGTCGTGAGAGTCTCCGCCCTAAGCATTGTATCCCTCATGATATTGGCGTCAGTAAGCGGTTGCTTCGGCAAAGAAAGTGAGGTCGTCGAGGAAGTTGGTTTGTTCGATGACCTGTGCCCCGAGCATGGTGGCTCGATTAGCAACACGACATGGTACCACTTTGCGAACGCGACGGATGCAACCCTGAATCCAGAAGCTGGGAATCTAACGGATGGGAACGCCCCCGTATGTGCAATTGGGACTTACTATGGGATAGGTTTCTCGACCTTTGAGCCTACTATCGGAATCACATCACAGGATAACCTGTACATGAGTAGTTGGGGTAATGGGGTTGCTGGTTCGACCGCGATTGTGCAGTGCAGTGGCCTTATTGGGATGACCAATATCTCCGAATACACGTGCCAGGACGTGTATAGTGCCCTATTGCCAGTAGCTAACAGCAACGACCCATACGTGTACGTCGATCCCTGGACTGACCGCATCATGAAGTTCGACATGCATGCCCTCCTCGGAATGACTGTAGAATGGTCTGACAATGAGGGAGGGACGTGGATAGGTCCGACCCCTGCTACGGGTTGGTCGGTTCAGGATCACCAGACCATCGCCTCTTCCCCCTACAACGCTCTTTTCCACGAAACCACATGGGTGTTCTGCGTGAACGGGAACTACCCCTACCCTGTTTGCTCAACCAGCAATGACGGGGGGGCGACTTGGGGGCCCGAGGTCCCAGGGGCGCCGACTGACTGCAACAGCGGTGGTTTGACTGGTCACATGGTTGGTTCGAACAACGGGAACTTCTACCGTGGAAACCCAGGATGCAATGGAGAGGGATATTCGATTTTCAGGAGTACCAATGGGGGGCTCACTTGGACGGAACACCCACTTCCGACCGAAACCACTGGGACGGCGCAGACATGGAACTTCGAGGAGGCGCAGGTATACCCAGATGAGGATGATAACGTCCACGCGATGTGGATGGGTTCTGACAACATGCCCTACTACAGTTATTCCACTGATGAGGGGGGAAGTTGGAGTGCCCCACTGATGATTGCCCCCCCTGCGGGACTGAATGGTACTGGCTTCCCAGCAATTGCTGCTGGTGATTCTGGGATGGTGGCATTCGCGTATATCGGAGACTCGGGAGGTGACAATTGGAATGGGTACATCGGGATAATTACCGATGCATTCAGCCCGATGCCTCTGATTACGACCGTGCAGGTCAATGAGGTGGGGGATCCATTGGACACAACAGCAGACTGCGGGTTCAACAGGTGCGGGGGTTTCGGTGACTTCATCGACATCCTTGTCGATGCTCATGGGCGCCCGTGGTTCGGCCTCTCTCACAACATAGTCGACCAGGGGATTTACGGGACTATTGCAATTGGGCCCTCGCTACGAGCTGGTGTGACGGTGCAGGAGATGCCGACAGGCGGCCCCAGCACCCTTTGATTCCATTCAGAATACTTCTGGGACGAGCCCGTATGCCTGGTATGCGAACCCGGCGGCGAATGCGAACATCCCGATTCCGCATATCCCGAGAGCGAAGCGATACCCCCGGGGTGAGAGCCTTCCTCTCGTGCGATCGAAGAAGTAAGCTATGGTGACCTTCACGATGATGATGGAAATGAGGAAGGAGAGGGCGTAGGCGACTGGTGCTAGTGGTTCCTCGCCTGCAGCGGTAGCCATCAGAGGTCCGCCGATGAGGAACCAGAAGACGTAGACGTTCGGATTCAGCAGGTTGGTCATCACCCCTCTCCTGAAAGATCCAGTGACCTCCTCCTGTTCTATCTCCGGATCGGGTGGCTCAATCCTGAAGCAGTCGATCCCGAACCAAACCAAGAAGCCGGCCCCGAGTAGTGAGATCAGGAACAATATCGAGGGTTGTTCCGCGACCCAACCCGATAGGAAGACGCTGACTATGATGAGGGGGCCGTCGGTGAAGATTGGTGCGGATGCGGCTCTTGCTCCAGCTGACCAGCCCCCCGTCAGGGTTTCGCGAATCACCATTGTCAGCAGTGGTCCGGGACGGATTCCCTCGAATATCCCGAGGGCTACTCCCGCGGCGGCGAGAGCGAGAATGAGGTCTGTTTGCATCTTCTAGCGCCTCGATACGGCAATCTTTGCCAGCAACTTCAGAATCTCTAGGTAGAGCCATATCAGCGTGACCATTAATCCGAAGGCAGCCCTCCACTCCAACTGCTTCGGAGCTCCTCGCTGAACTCCTCTCTCGATAAAGTCGAAGTCTGCCACCAAGCATAGGGCTCCGATGCCGACGACGAACAGTGAAAATGCGATTCCCAGTGGACCTGCCCCATGGATGTATGGGAAATGGAACCAACCAGTTATCGCTCCCACTATTGAAACCATGTATATCATAAAGATGGCGAAGACTGCCGATGTGACTGCAATAGCCATGTTTCTGTCCCAGCTAATCAGTCCGGCCCGGTATATTGTGATCATCCCCCCGAGGATCAAAAAGGTCAGGAAGGCGGCGAGTAATCCGATTCCTGGAAGTGCGAGTTGGATCTCGAAGTACCAAGTCATTCCTCCGATAAATAGACCCTGTAATGCTGCATATGTGCAGATTAGAATCGGATTCATTGACCCGGAGATGAATACTATCATCGCCACTATGAAGCCACCCAATGCACCCAAGAAGGTAAGTGGAGCGGCTTCGGGCATTGAGAATGCAGTAGCCAATGCAGTGGAAGTAGTGATTAGTAGTAGGAGCCCGGTCTTCTCCGACACGCCCTCTATCGTCATCATGTTTGACTCGTGACCCCCCCACCATGGTGCATCGGTGTAAGCAGACTTCTCGAAAGTTGAGTCATTCAGTGCTGGGTTTCCTGAGCGGTACATTGGAACTCGGTTGGTGTGGTCCTTCTCAAGGGTTGGCCCGGAATTGATCAGAACATACCAATCAGATGCTGCCCAGTGTAGCTGCCGGGCTCCCTAGCGACTTCATCCGGGGTTCCAGCCACCACTACTTCCCCTCCTAGCTCGCCACCCTCTGGGCCGAGGTCGATTATC
>Ga0208765_1002045_pt1 | contig 11612 bp, 11 predicted proteins | sample ETNtaG_2_FD_185783 | JGI IMG/M metagenome (GOLD analysis project Ga0208765, IMG submission 185783) | Marine microbial and viral communities from oxygen minimum zone, Eastern Pacific Ocean - ETNP201406SV203 (SPAdes) (version 2) | ecosystem: Environmental > Aquatic > Marine > Oceanic ... | reverse complement strand
ATGTAAACAAGAAATATCCGATAAACTAATCAAACTATATTTATTTTAATGAACAAATTTCATTTCTGAATTACTTACTTATGATCATATTTAAACTTATTGATATAAAATAATCGGATCTATTTGTTGATTGCTTGGTAGATTTAAATACAATGTATATTCGATTCTTTATATTATTTGGTAGTTTATTAGTTGGGCAATATCAGTATCAAGAAATGGATGAAATGAATGACCCGCCAAATTTATATGACCCACTTTATCAGTCATCATTAATCATACCTTATTTTGAGCCATTTAGCAATTTCCAATTGGAAAACATAAATACTGAAAATGAAATTTGGGGTTTAGAATATTTCAGAAATCGGCACGGTACGAACTCTTGGCTAGAAAGTTTTGATGATAATATTTCTTTAGCTCTTAGGGTCTTTCCAAAGGATGTTGCTGCAATGAATAATTGTTCCAGTAGTAATAAATGTCCTGATTTGGATACTTTAGTATGTTGCTCAAGCCGAGATCGATGTGAGGTTAAAGTGTACCCTCATCACACAAAAGGCGCATTCTATTATGGTTGGGCATTTATGATACCTGAAGATTTCACCTTTCAAAAGGAAGGTAATGATAGTGCTAATTTAGGGAAAAAAACTCGTCACTTTATTGCACAATGGCATCAGGCGTATGTATATGAATCGACTAGGAGGGATCCTGATCATAGAGGCCTGAAGGTGAAATGGAAATATAATCAAACTGTTGACTGCAACGGGAGGAAATTGAATCTAAGAGGTAAGCCACCCATAACATTTAATTTAATGCATGATGATACAGATAATGATCATCGCCTAGATTTAGTTATTTCTTATGGTACACAATATAATTTTCATTGGTTGGAAAATTGTATCCCGGATATCAATTCTGTAAAAGGTGGGAGACAGTATAGATTAGAAAATATTGTTCAACCAGGTGTGTGGGTCTCTATACTTACAGAGATAAACTGGTCTACAGAATTTGATGATGGATATATGAGTGTTTGGATTAATGATCAACCATATCAGATACAAGTTAAAGATGGCGTTCGATACCTTACAAACAATAGTGCAATGCCTCCGTCAAAATTAAAAGGGGCAAACCTTTACATTGATTCACACGGCTATGCTCAGCCAAATTATCTAAAATTGGGTCATTATCGTAGCAATATGTCTGTACCCCATACCATTTTCATAGATGATGTTCAGATTGCATCAGACCCCGCCAATTAGCTAGGTTTTTTATTAATGGAATAGTAGGTAATTTTAAATATAAAAACATAGGTTGATAAATAATGTCTAATAGATCATTGCTTTTATTTAGTTCTTTGCTGTTAGCCAGTGTAGGGTTTGCTCTTGATTATCCTGCTAAAATAAAAACAGTTCCTGATTTTCCAGAAGGATTACCTCCAACTGCTATCTTATGGGATGGGGATGATATAGGCCTTACAAATCCAAATAAAAGTGTCGAAGTGGTTTTAAATCTCAGTGATAAGAAAAAAGTATTAGCTGTTGGTGAAGATAAAATTATTATTTTTGTAAAAGCAAACGGTAAGATTGAACTTGAACCAACATCAATGGTTGAGAGTAGAAATTGGGAAACAAAAAAAGAGACCCTGGTCCTGAAGAAAAAAATACCGAAGGCTGAAATAGAAGAAAATTCAATAGAGTATTTTAAAAAAATTAAAGTTATGCTCAATGATGAGAGTACTACTTATCTACATAAAACGATGTATCGACGATTATTAGCAAATATTATGAGTTATGAATTCATTACGGAAAATATTTCAGTCAATCTCAAAGATAGTGATCCTGAAACTGGTTTATTGTCTTTAGATATAGCATACTTTGGTGAACCAAGTGTACAGTGGCAGTATGATTTGAGTGTAACTGGAGAAAATTTTACAAAGACGGGCCGTCCAAAAGAACATCCAAAACAAGTTCAGATATTCAAGGAACATTTTTCGAAGATTCCAAAATATGGCATATTAAAAATGAATGATGCAGGGCAATTGGAATTAAACACTGTTAATACAAAAAAATATAAATATGGTACAAAAAAAGGTAAGAAAAAGGCATTTAAAAAACGAAAAAAAACTAAGAAATATATACTTCCAATCATTATCAATTCACCGACTTAATAGCATGTACCATCCATCATTTTGTTGACTACAGTAGACCCCACACTCGTGGGGTTTTTGTTTGGGAGATGATGGGTAGATTGTGGTATAAGAAAATAATAGGAAAGAGGTTGGAGCTTCATTTTGTTTTACTACCATGATTCGATGACAAATCTGTTTTATTATTAAAATTGGTGTGATGCTAAAGTCATTAAATTAAACCACTATAACTGAGTATAATTATTATAGAGATAACATCCATACCATAATGAATATTCTACTTTACACAGTCATAAATAATGCATTTAACTTACTCCAGATGCTCATTATGGTCCGTGTTGTGCTCAGCTGGGTACCCCACAACCCGTACAATCAGTTGATTCAATTGCTCTACCAGGTTACGGAGCCAATACTCAGGCCGATCAGGGAGACACTTCCTGTCCAGAGTGGTGGCATTGATTTTTCTCCAATTGTAGCATTTTTTCTGTTAGGTTTTGCAAAGAAAATTCTGCTGTTGGCAGTCTGAACTTTCTTTCAAGACACATTTAATGTTAAAAAAACTATTCCGCAGTTATCGGGATTTACCTCGAAACATCCACCTGCTCTTTTTTTTGGAATTTTGCCTGAGTCTGATCCATATTGCCTTTATACTGGTCCTAAATATTTATCTCCGAAAGCAGGGCTTCAGTGATCCGGAAATCGCTTCATTAAATTCGTTGCGATTCATAGGAGCCCTGGCTTTTGCCCTGCCCCTGGGGATCTATATACGTGGAAAGAAACTTAAACCATTTTTTATTCTTGCTGCGGCTATAGTTCCAACCACTAGCATATTGATCATTGAATCTATTCATTACCTGATTCTACCCTTAATTCAGTTTGCCTTTTTATCTTGGGGTTTTGGTATGATGCTTATGCGGGTCTGTTCTTTGCCATTTATCATTCGCACTACGACTGCTGATAACAGTACTGAAGCTTTATCTCTAACTGCAGCAACCTGGTCTCTGTCCACCATCGTTTCCGGCCTGATAATCAGCGGTCTTGACTGGGTCTCCTATGTTAAGATCGGCAGCTTGTTAGTGACGTTTAATGAACAGGTGATTCTTTGGATCATAACGGTCATTGGCGCCGGTTCTATTGGTTTTGCCCTAAAAATCAGCGAAAACAATCATGGGTACGCCGGCAGGAATAATGATCTGTTTTCTTTACATAAATCCTATGACTGGCATCTTATTTTTAAAGCCATTTCACCTCTAATCCTGATTTCCATCGGTGCTGGATTGACCATTCCATTCGTAAATCTGTTTTTTAATTCTATTTTCGGTTTCACAGCAAGCGAATTCAGCTTGCTGGGCAGTTTCACTGCACTACTGGTATTCATATTTTCTTTGTTAGTACCTTCCCTTAGAAAGAAATATGGTTACTGGATGACCATTGTTGTGGTTCAGGGACTGGCTATTATTTGCCTTATTATTATGTCGATAATGGAATTGTACGCAACCTACTCATTTGGGCTCATAATTGCCGTCACAGCCTACATTTTACGCCAACCACTCATGCATATGGCCCATCCTGCATCCAACGAGCTTATGATGAATTATGTAGGTAAAAAAAATCAGGAATTGATCAGCGCTTTAAGCTCCAGCCTGTGGAGCGCTTCCTGGTTTATCAGCGCCAAGGTATTTGAATGGCTCAGGCTGCTGCAGTATCATTACTATGAAATTTTCCTGATCACAGCAGCTCTGTACACTTTTGGCGTAATATTATTCACATTCCTGATCCGAGACTACGAAGAAAAGAAAAAAATAAAATCTATTACAGTGCTGCCTATTTCTGATGAATTAACCATGGATTAACCATGGATATTGAAAATACCATGGATGAAAGATCGTTGGTAAACTTTAATATGTTTAAATACATAGTGGTACTGATGTTGTTTCTGGGCCTGGCCTGGGGACAGTGTAGTGATGGTGAAGTTGAACTTTGGGACGAGTGTTATACCACAGAGACGACCTATGAATTGTATTTATCGGATCAACAGCTTTCAGGGCCCATACCAACAGAAATAGCAGAACTGACAAATCTTATGTTTTTAGATGTGTCAAACAATAACCTTGAAGGAGAGATTCCTCCTGAAATAGGCAATCTAGTCAACCTTCTGGGCCTGGATGTCAGCGGTAATATGCTGACAGGGGACATTCCATCGGAAGTGGGAAACCTTACGAATCTTATGGTCTTAATATTATCCGATAATCAGTTTTCTGGAGCCATACCGCCTGAAATTGGAAATTTATCAAGCCTGATTGATTTACATTTATTCAATAATCAACTGTCGGGTTCAATACCACCAGAGATTGGTAACCTGATTCATCTTTCAGGATTAATTTTAAATGGTAATCAGATCACAGGAACTATTCCCTCTGAATTCGTCACCCTTTCAAGCTTAAACTATTTATTATTAAATGATAATTTATTAGATGGGGTAATTCCGGAAAGTATATGCAGTCTTGAATTGAACTGGAGCAGTATCTATAATTTTAATATTTCGAACAATCAGTTATGTCCGCCCTATCCAGGTTGCATTGAACCGTTTACGGGTATTCAAACTGTCATTGATTGTGATGGAATGGTTGAATTATGGGATGAATTGTATTTTGCAGAAGGTACGACTGAACTCAGTTTGGCCTTTCAGGAATTGACGGGGCCCATACCCGCAGAAATCGGATATTTTAATCACCTAATCCGTTTGGACCTGTCCTATAATCAATTAACGGGACCACTCCCTTTTGAAATTGGCAACCTGGACAGCTTGAGATATTTTAATGTTGCATACAATCAGCTTTCAGGTCACATACCTTCATCTATAGGTAATCTTTCCAGGCTCACTGATTTTATATTGTATTCGAATTCTATTGAAGGTTCTCTACCTGCTGAAATGGGTAACCTGATTTACCTTGAATACCTTAATGTTTATAATAACCAGCTCACAGGTGCAATCCCAGCGGAATTAGGGAATTTAAATAACCTGAATAAACTATATTTACATCACAATCAATTCTCGGGTGGATTGCCGACAGAGCTATTTAGCCTGACAGATCTTACAGATCTTTACCTGAATGATAATCAGTTGACTGGTGTACTCTTTCCTGAAATTCTTTTTTTAGAAAACCTGGAACGGCTTCGATTGCAAAACAATCAATTGTCCGGATTAATTCCAGAAGAGATCTGTAATATTAACCTGGATTGGAGCAACCCTATTTCTTTTAATATTTCTAATAATTATCTGTGCCAACCCTACCCCAATTGTATACAAGGCTATGAAGGAAACCAGGATACATCCAATTGTAGCCAAGTTTCAATTATGGATCCGACCCTTCCATTGCTCTATGAATTGCACAATGCCTTTCCTAATCCATTTAACCCGATAACGACTATACAGTATACACTGCCAGTTAATACAGGGGTTCAAATAACCATGTATGATATGGTGGGTCGGGCGGTGAAAACACTGGTCAGCGGTACCCAGGGTCCAGGAATTAAATCAATTCAATGGAATGGTACGAATGATAGAGGCGAATCTGTAAGTGCTGGTATCTACATGTGTGTTCTAGAAGCAGGATATTTCAGGCAGACCAGGAAGATGGTATTGTTAAAATAGTTGATGTCAACCCCCTAAAATTAATGGAATTTATTGTTTAGATGATGAGGCGTAGATTTAACAGATGGATTATCGAATCTTGTCCTTATTTTTTATAACTGTAATCATCGCGAGTGATCCCACCCATGGTGATACAGACCCATTATTTTAATGCCAAGACTGATAAAGGGTTAGACCTACAGTACGCTCTATATTTACCCAATGATTATCCCGATACAGGTGAAATGTATCCGCTGATTCTTTTTTTACATGGTGCAGGGGAACGGGGAGACAATCTGGATCTTGTTAAGATACACGGTATACCCAAATTAATTGATGATGGGAACTCTTTTCCGTTCATTACTATTGCACCTCAATGCCCGGATGAAGGATACTGGGACAGACCGGAATACGTTCGATCTCTAATATCATTAATAAAAGAGATTATGAAAGCCTATGCTGTAGACAAAACCCGTATATATGGAACGGGCTTAAGTATGGGTGGTCTTGGAACACTTGCGATCGCTATAAAGGAGCCTGGTTTATTTGCTGCTATTATTCCTGTGTGTGGCGGTGCTGATCTTAATAAAATTGTCCGCATCAATCAGTTGCCAATATGGCTGTTTCATGGTGATGCCGATTCGGTCATTCCGGTTGAGAACTCTTTATCGATCTACGATGCTTTAAAACCTATAAACCAACATGTTTTCCTTACGATTTACAAGGGAGTAGGTCATGATTCATGGACAGAAACCTATGAGAATGAAGCTGTCTACGAGTGGTTGCTAACGTATAGAAAAAAAGCGGAGAATTAAAATCCCTGGATCATGGGGTCATTGATTGAACCTTCAATTCTCAATACAATGGTTGCACCCTGGCGGGTCAGTATTTTACCATTTTTCTTTTCCCAGTCCCGGATCCATTTTCGTACGCCCAGTGCTATTGGATGAATTTTTACTTCCGTACGATGGAGTATCAAATCGGGACGAGACCCGGTTTGACGCAAGGTAAAATCTCCCGTAATAGTTACTTTTAGAAACGGGGTATGAAGTTTAAACCCCACATCTCCGGTAAATTCATTGATCAGGTTCAGGTCTAACTCAAATAGCCTGATCTTAAGTGCATTATTCCAGATGCCCAGTGTTTCTAACAGAGATTGAATCTCCGGTTCTTCTCTTAATCCATTTGGAATCTTGATCTCAAAATTTCTGATCCGGAAATTTCCCCGACCTTTGTGTATAATAGGTTGGCTATTAAGATTACCGTTTAAAACAACACCGTTTGTTTCAAGGTTAAGCTCCGGCAGATGAATTCGGGACTGATTATCCAGTTCAGCGCCCGGCGTAGCGGTAAAAGTAATGTTTGATATCTTGAATTGTCCCCGGTTTAATATGATATCGAACCCGGTCTGATCTGGAGAAAGTTCTAAATCAATCGCAGATGAGAACAGATGGGATATTTCCTGAATCTCAAACTTATAATCCCATATCACCATTGGCACCTGGTATAATGAATCCTGCACCGGATCCATTTGGAAAGATCTAGATTGCCAGTCAAAATAAATAGATTTTGTTTTTGGCACAGGATTAATTTGAGTAGGCTGAGCGATGATCTGGTCTGGCAGGGCCAAGGAATAGGACCAGGAATAATCGTTTAAGGGCGGATCTTCCATGTCAATGTATTGTTTTACTGAAAGATCATTGATTGATGCGGGTAAAACATTATGATCCACCATATATAGATCAATAGCACTGGCAATGGTTTCTATGGAATGTTTTGGTATGGATTCACGTTTTTTCAATCGTTTGATTTTTTCATCAGTAATCCAGTCTGCCGAATTGATTTTAGAATGTATTGTTAATTGTTTAAGGGACAGATCAGGCCCTGATATTTTCACCTTTGAAACCTGATTTTCTATGCCCTTCAGATGTTCAATAGACACATTTGAAAAACCAAATCTAAATTCCCTGATATCCACTGAATGAAGATCAACTTCCTGTCCCGGCGGTTGCCAGTCTGCATGCAGGTTTTTTAAATACACCCCAGTTTCAGCTAGGCTGCCGTTCATTTTTCCTTCAGACTGTCCATGTACTGGCAGATTTACCAATAGGGCAAGGCAAGAAAATAGGATAGATTTAATGCTGGAGATCATGTAGTCCATTACGCTTGAATTGATGCTGTCTATATACTTTAAAAAATTAGTATGTTTCCGCCTAGAAAAAGGGAACATTTTTTCTCTTCTTTATTTGAAGTACTCTACCATGTCCAATTCTAAACTTATCTATTCAACGGATGACTCTATATGTACATCAGATGAGCATGGCATGGTTATTCGCCGTGATCCATCAGATCAGAAGGTTAGACTTCATTTAGACCGGAGGGGCGGAGGCAAAGTTGTATCTATTGTAAAAGGGCTCACTGAGCCACTGGATACCTTGAATACTATTGCCAAGGAATTGAAAAAAGGGTGTGGTGTAGGCGGTTCTGTAAAAAAGGGTGAAATTCTGATTCAGGGAAATAAGCGGGGAATAATACAAAACATATTGTTAAAGAAAGGATATGACGTCAAATTAAGTGGCGGATAATGAATAAATGAAATCAATAATTAAATATTCTCTAGCATCCATCCTTGCTTTAATGATGTTCTGGTCGTGCTCCAAAGCATCTGGACATGGGTCGTTAACTATGATTCTTTCGGGCAGTGTTCATGGTCAATTGGACCCCTGTGGTTGAAAAAAGAATCCATTGGGCGGTCTGTCCAGGAAATATGTGAAAGTTCAGGAAATTCGGAATACTGGGATTGATCCTTTGGTTCTGGATGCAGGCGATCTCTTTTTCAGTACTACGAAGTTGGATGTGAATAATAAAGAGTCTGAATTGTATCGAGCCGAAGCAATTTTAGAAGGGTATAATCGGATTGGATGCGATGCCATCAATGTAGGCTATTATGAAATGCTTAATGGGCTAAAATTTTTAAAAGAGATGGCTGGAAAAACTGAGATTCCGTTTTTATCTGCTAATCTCAGGGATTCTAATTCAAATGAATTGATCTTTGAACCGTTTCACATTGTTAAAAAGGGAGAAATAACAGTAGGGATCATTGGGGTTACCAGTAAGCTTCCAGATACATGTAAATCTATGATCGCAGATGATTATATCGATGCAGGCAATCACTACATAGATCAAGTATCCAAACAGGCAGATATTATTATTATGTTGGTAAACAGCGATAGGAGTTCACAGGGTGACCTCCCAAATCATTTCTCAAATGCAGATTTTATCGTTACGAGCGGAAGCACAAATATGTCAAGGGCTAACAGTCCTCAACAGAATGGAGGCCCCTATTTTTATTCATGTGGGAAACAGGGAAAATATCTATTAGTTGTGAATGTTGATATCAAAGATTCGAGTGTGCCTATAGTTGATATTTCTTCCCATGAGAAAAAACTGAAATCGATCAAGAAACGATTTGAACGCCTGCAGAAAAAAGACCCGGATAAGACGCTCGAAGAGATCTATGAAAAACAGGCGAATGTGTTAAAGCTCATTGCCCAATATCGCGATGATTTAATTCAATCTGAAACTGCTATAAATGGGGCGATAAATACTCTTGAATTCCAAACCGTTGCACTGAACAGAAAGGTTCAAGATGATCCGGAATTGTTAGCCTTTGTTGATAAATCTCTGGCTACCTGTTCATCTCTGAAGTCGGAGACCACGACTAAACCGATAAACATTAAAAAAGAGAAAAGGAAAAAGAAAAAAAATACAAATCATGCCGGGCATAATCATTAAGGTTAATTCATTCAAGCCTTTAATTTGAATTATAAAGCCCAGCTAACCTTCTTTTTTTCATTTTCTGTTTTGGTTGGATTGATATCAAATTCTGTTAGATCTAATGGAATTTCCTGGTTGGCTGAACCCATAGATGCGATTAGTGATCCAAATGATGCACTATCCATTATGACCGCTCCTGAGATTCGTGAAGTGGATCTCAACATGGCTCGTTCCCTACACCAATCTGGAATATTATTTGTTGATGCACGAGCAGAAGAATATTTGGACGAAGGGATAATCCCTGGAGCCATTTCGAATGATGATGTAGGCTTCCTTGCAGAACAAATAGACTATTTAATTGGAACAGAAAAAGGGTTTGTGATTTATTGCAGCGATGATGATTGCGGTTCCAGCGAAGAATTGGCTTATGAATTACAAGACCTAGGATTTAGTAATATACTTGTATTTAAGGGCGGTTGGAAGTCGTGGACCGATGCTGATTTGGAAATAGAGAGAAATGAATAAGATTCATCCCATCTTTATCATAATTGTCAGGGTTATTCTAGGTTGTACCTTTGTCTATGCAAGTTATGATAAAATATTAGATCCGGGAAAATTTTCTCGGGATATTGCTAATTATCATATTGTACCTTTTGGTTTAGAGAATAGTATTGCCATTATTTTACCCTGGCTTGAGTTGTTTATTGGATTCGGTCTGATAGTTGGCACCATGGTGGATGGTTCAGCAATGATCAGTGGCGGTTTATTGATGATCTTTATTGTTCTTATCCTGCAGGCAATCCTGCGCGGATTTAACATTGAATGCGGGTGTGGATTGAAGGAAGGGGAAATGGTGGGATGGTCAAAGATTCTTGAAAATATTGTTTTCCTTGGTGCATCCTATCTGGTGTTTCAGCAAAAGAATAGAATTTTAGAATTTTATCCAAAAACGCCGTTGTCACAATAGGTTTCAAATCCTAATTTTTGCACCCTTATACTAGCACATAGTATTTTTAAATGCGAGAGTAGCTCAGCTGGTAGAGCATCACGTTGCCAACGTGGGGGTCGCGAGTTCGAATCTCGTCTCTCGCTCAATAAAAAAGCCCTTTATTGCGGGGCTTTTTATTTTAAATAGAATCCTATAATCTTTATTATGACCAGAAATATTATTTTATTGTTTTATATATTGCTTGCTGGCTGTGATCTTTTAGATGAAGATCCGCCAAAGATTCCGACTAATATCCGCGGCTATTTTACGGTGACCCCAACAACGAATGATACAACCATTGATGGCACTGATACTACAATCATTAAGTATTATCCAAGGATTCATATTTCATGGGAAGAATCGATATCAGATGATATTGATGAATACCATATTTTTAGGTCAACCGATCAAGGTAATTCCTTCGATTCCTTAGGCGCTGTACCTTATAATCTGAACAATTTTCAAGATTTTTCGGTTGTCTGGTTGGAAACATTTGGATATAAAGTTAGAGCGCAAGATGAGTCGACAAATATTGGGTTGTTTTCTGATTCCGTTTTTATAGAATGTTTCAAGCCGGGCGGAAATTGGAGCCTTGGAGGATATGATTCTTTGCATATCTGTATTGATCCGGTTACCTATTCCACGCCGGAAATGTTTCAGGTGGTTGTCTCCCACACATTGGCTTCTGTAAATGATACAGCAGGCATTATGGATTTTCCAGAAATTGCGCTGGATACGAATCAATGGATGGGAAATGGATGGATGTATTACACCTATTCCGTATTGGAAATGGCTGAAGACAGTTCAGGGTATGATACGGTTACTTACGCCAATACAATTGCACCGGAATACTGTACTATAGATTTATCGGACCCGGTGTCAGGATCAATCTCATTTGATTCAGGAAAGTATGAAACGATTCAACTGGTCCATACTTTAATGGCCTGCAATGGGGACAGCCTTTTTCCCTAAGAACCGGTTCCACATTCTTCATTAGATAGAGAACTTTCAACCCCATAACTATTTAAAGCAGTGACCGTAAAGCAAATGTTGGTACCTGTCCCAATATCAAT
>Ga0208765_1002042_pt1 | contig 11628 bp, 10 predicted proteins | sample ETNtaG_2_FD_185783 | JGI IMG/M metagenome (GOLD analysis project Ga0208765, IMG submission 185783) | Marine microbial and viral communities from oxygen minimum zone, Eastern Pacific Ocean - ETNP201406SV203 (SPAdes) (version 2) | ecosystem: Environmental > Aquatic > Marine > Oceanic ... | reverse complement strand
CCTCCCCTCCTTTTTCGGCAAGATAACTGCCTATTTCATCATTTAATTCAGTTGGAAAAGGTCCTTCTCCAACTCGAGTTGTATATGCTTTAGATATACCTAAGGAATAATCTATGCTGGTTGCACTGATGCCTGCACCAGAAGCTATTCCTCCTAAAGAAGAGTTACTCGAAGTTACAAAAGGATAAGTTCCTAGGCTGTAATCTAAGAGAGCACCTTGTGCCCCTTCAAAAAGAATTGTTTTGTTGCTTTCTTGAAATGCTTTTAATTCTGCGATCACATTTCCCACAAAAGGTTTTAATCTTTCTGCTTGTTTAAGATTTTTATCCAGCAGTTCGTTTAAATCTTCTTGTTGGGCTTCATCATGCCTTTTGATCAAGAAGTTGTAGATATCAAGAGCTTCTTCCAATTTTACTTTCAGTACTTGGGGATCATACAAATCAGCTACCCTTATAGATCTTCGGCCTACCCTATCTTCATAGGCTGGTCCTATTCCCCTTCCTGTTGTTCCAATTTTTGTTCCACTTCTTGATCTTTCCCTGAGTTGATCAATTTTTTGATGATAAGGCTGTATAAGACAGGCAGCGTTACTAACTACTAACCTATCCTGTAGATCCCCTATAAACTCAAAAGCATCATCTATTTCAGAAAAAAGTGCTTCGAGACTGATGACAACACCTCTCCCTAAAAAACACTTAATATTCTTATGGCATATAGACGAAGGCAATAAATGAAAAACCACTGCCTTCCCATCAATGATCAGTGTGTGCCCAGCATTGTGACCTCCTTGATATCTAACAGCGGCATCAATGTCTTTTGATAGGAGATCGACTACCTTACCCTTACCTTCATCTCCCCATTGCAAACCTAAAAGAGAAATCGAGTTACTCATTAACAGCGCTTACTGAAAATATATCTTAAACGGCATTTAAGTTAGATTCTTAATCTATCTTAGAATTATCTAGATACTTGAAAAAATCACTATCGGGGTCAATTAGTAAAATATCTCCTTTTGATTGAAAGGTAGCTTGATAGGCTTTAAGACTTCGGGTGAAATCATAAAATTCTGGGTCTTTGGAGTAAGCCTCAGCATAAGTTGCTGTCGCTTTTGCATCTCCGTTGCCTCTAGTTTCCTCTGCTTCCCTATAGGCGTCTGCCAGAATGATGGTTTTGTCTTTATCAGCGGTTGCTCTTATTTTCTCAGCTACTTCATTGCCTTGAGCTCTTAACTCTCTTGCAAGCCTTTCTCTTTCGGTACGCATTCTGTTGTAAACAGATTCACTTACTTCAAGGGGTAAATCGATTCTTTTAACCCGAAGATCTATTACTTCTACACCCAGTTCTTGCTGTGCTATCCCATCTAGCATAGATGTTAAGGAATTCATTAGCTGATCCCTTTCTCCTGAAACAACTTCTTTTACAGTTCTAGTACCAAATTCATTTCTTAAACCGGTATCAACCCTTTGGCTCAGAAGGCGCTTAGCTCTTTCTTCATCTCCTCCAGTGGTGGTGAAATATTTGGCAACGTCCTTAATCCGCCATTTGATAAATGAATCAACCATCAGAGCTTTCTTTTCTGAAGTTAAGTACCTTTGTGGTTGGGCATCTAAAGTTAATATTCTTGAATCAAAATATCTGACTGAATTAACGATCGGCCACTTAAAGTGCAATCCCGGTTCAAGATCAAACTGAACAATCTCTCCAAATCTCAGCTTCACTGCCCTTTCAATCTCACTAACAACAAATAAAGATTGTGAAATAATTATGACCGCGATAAGACTTAAAGCCGAAATAAAAATACTAGATTTTTTCATTTATCCTCCCTCCCTTATTGCCTATTTCTTTTTCTGATCTCTTCAATAACTCGATCAGTTAATTCTCTAATAGATGAAGTGCTACCAGTACCAGGGCTCGAAGGTTGTACCGATACACTTTCATCACTTTGCCTAACAATTTTATCAAGTGGCAAATAGAGAATGTTGTTACCGCCTTCAACATCTATCATAACTTTCGTACTGTTAGACATTACGTTTTGTACTGCTTCCAAATAAAGTCTATTTCTTGTTACATCTGGAGCTTTCTGGTACTCAGAAAGAAGTAGATCGAATCTGGTAGCATCACCTTGAGCTTCTGCAATGACTTGAGCTTCGTAAGCTTCAGCATCCTGGATCATTCTTTGTGCTTCTCCTCTGGCTTCCGGAACCAGTCCATTCGCATAAGTTTCAGCTTCATTTCTTACCCTGACTTCGTCTTCCCTGGCTTTAATAACGTCATCAAAAGCTGCTTGTACTTGGTCTGGTGGGGCGGAATCTTCAATGTTTACAATAACCACCTGTAATCCTGTCTCGTACCTATCAAGATATTCCTGGAGTCTGCCTTTAGTTAATTGTGCTATTTGCTCCCTTCCCGTGGTTAAAGCATCATCCATAATCGAACTACCAACAACATGTCTCAATGCACTCTCTGTGGCTTGAGCTAAACTGTTATCAGGGTTCCTGATGTCTAAAACGTATTTTTCGGGATTATTAATCTGATACTGTACTGAAATAGTTACAGCTACAATATTTTCATCTTTTGTAAGCATAAGAGCATCGTGTCTATGCGGTCTTACTCTAACGACATCAACTATTGTCCAACTATCAATGATCGGGGGATTCCATCGTAAGCCAGGGCCTTTTGTGTCCATGTACTCACCCAGTCTCAAGACCACTGACCGCTCTGCTTGTTCCACCTGGTAAATACCCATTCCAGTCCAGATAAGAACAACCAGAATAAAACCAAAAAACATATTCTTTTTGGAAAACCCAGGTCCTGATCCACCTGAAGATCCTCCCAGAATACTGCTTATTCTTTCTTTGAATTTATTTATGGCCTCGTCTATGTCAGGAGGACCGTCCTTTCTCCCCCAAGGGTCTTTATTATTATCATTATTTCCATTCCAAGACATCAGATTGCTTCCTTAATTTTATTATTCTTTAAATCTATACCTTTGTTAGAAATTAGATTGTTTAGTTCATTTTTATCTATTTCCAACCGCAATTGTATCAGACCTGTCTCACTTGTTGTCTCTTCTAAGACCCTGCCAAGAGAATAAAGTTTAGCTCTAATTTTTCCTTGGTTGGGTAGTAATTCTATCCACTCTTTTACCATGAATTTTTTTCGGTTGAACTGGATAGAATTTACAAGGTGTTCCATGCCTGTGTTCTTGAGAGCTGACACCCAGACTTCATTATTGTTATTAGAAGTCCCATTAGAAATTTCATCTATATCTACTTTGTCAGATTTATTGTTTACCCGAATACAAGGAATGTTTGATATTCCTAATTCCTTCAAAATTAACAAGACTTGCTCAGTTTTATAAATGAAATCAGGATCTGAAATATCAACAACATGAACCAAAATATCTGCTGATTTCAGTTCATCTAAAGTGGCTTTGAAAGATTCTATTAGTTCTGTAGGTAAGTCTGATATAAATCCAACAGTGTCTGAAAAAAGAATATCCTCTAAACCTGAAACATTATTTTTTCTAGTGACCGAATCAAGGGTAGCAAAAAGCTTGTTGGCTACATAAAGCTGACTTTCCGTTAATAGATTAAACAAAGTAGTCTTACCAGCATTTGTATAACCGACTAAAGCAACTAGGGTTTTATTACTTTTATTTCGTGAATACCGATTGACCTCCCTTTGCTTGTGAGACTTACTTAACTTATTTTTTATATTTTTAATTCTTTGATTGAGGAGCCTCCTGTCAGTTTCTAACTGAGTTTCCCCTGGACCTCTCAAACCGATACCTCCTTTTTGCCTTTCCAAATGACTCCACCCTCTGACAAGCCGAGTAGAAAGATGAGACAACTGGGCAAGCTCTACTTGAAGTTTACCTATATGACTGGAAGCTCTTTCTGCAAATATATCTAAAATTAAGCCAGTCCTGTCAAGCACTCGAGCTTGAAATATATTTTCTAGATTTCTCTCTTGTGAAGGGGTCAAATCGTGATTAAAAATAACCAGTTCTGATTCTGTTTGTTCTAAGGAATCCTTTATTCTTTCAGCCTTTCCTTTAGTTATAAATAGACCTGAAGTAGGTTTAGCCTGCTTAGAGAAATCTTCATCAGAAATCTCTGCTCCAGATGAAAGTACCAATTCTTTAAATTCATCAAAAGCCTTTAAGGATGAAGACCTCTCTCTTTTTTTGGGTAACTCAACCTGAACTATTACAGCCTTCTGAAAAACAGACTCAACCATTTATTTTTTTAGTCTCAACTTCTTTTCTATTAACTTAACAGAAGCCTTAGTGTCTTGGCTTACCCAATGTAGATTCTTCCATCCTCTTAACCAAGTCATTTGACGCTTGGCTAATTGCCTTGTTGCATTCACGGCTTTCACTATCATTTCTTCGTAGGTAGTCTTCCCTTCTAAATAGTCACATATTTGTCTGTATCCTACACTCTTCATAGAACTTTTCTTAGAATCCATTTGCTTTAAGTCCAGTAACCTTTCCACTTCTTGTACTAGCCCCACTTCCAGCATTAATAAGAACCTTTTCTTAACATCTTGTCTTAAAGATTCTCTACTCTCTGGTTCAACAGCAAATTGCATAACCTCCCTAGATTTTATAAGTTCACTACCTTGATTTTTTTTCCGCCATTCAGTCATAGTTTTAGAACTGACCAGATAAACCTCTAAAGCTCTTTGTATACGTTGCGAATCATTCGGATGAATTCTTGAAGCAGATTCAGGATCAATTTCGGTAAGTTTTTTATGAAGAGATTCCCATCCACGTTCTTTTGCTTCACAAGATAATTCGTTCCTAACATTTTGATCAGCTTTTGGCATTCTTGAAATACCACCTAATAAAGACTTGAAATAAAGCATAGTTCCACCTACTAGAAGTGGAACTTTTTTTGATTTATCACATAAATCTATCTCTCTTGTAGCATCATTAATAAAAAGGGCTGTTGAATAAGATTTCCAGGGGTCTGTAAAACTAAGTAAATTATGTGGGTACTTGTCCAAAATCTCCTTTGAAGGCTTTCCTGTTCCAATATCCATCCCTTTATAAACTTGAACTGAATCCACGCTGATAATCTCTAATGAAACCGTCTTAAACAAAGATGTAGCCAGGTCAGTTTTGCCTACTCCAGTGGGACCCATAATTGTCACAAGAGGTAATCTTTCTTTCATCTAGAACAAAAGATTCGCTACTTTCTTAGCTAAAGGCAGCGAAGAAGTTAGTCCGGGACTTTCTATTCCAAACAAATTTACCAATCCTTTTATTTTATGTTGTTTCGAGGTTTGTATAACAAAATCGGCTGGCTCTTCTGTAGGACCATAAATCTTTGGCCTAATACCCGTGTAATCAGGAATTAATTTATCAGGATCTAGATCAGGCCAGTAGTTTTTTATTGCAGAAACAAAATCATCTTTTCTAGATTCGTTAAAGCTGTAATCAATATCCTCTATCCAGGATACATCGGGACCGAATTTAACTTTACCGCTCATATCAAAACTTACATGCACACCAAGACTGTCTTTTGTAGGAAGCGGGTAAACTAGATGTTTTTTAAAAGGATGATTGCCGCTAAGTTGGAAGTAATGTCCCTTTGCTAGATAGCTTTTTGGAAAAATACCTTCTGGTATCCCTTTAATTTTCCTAGCTAAATCCACAGCATGTAGTCCCGCAGAATTAATTACATTATCCGCTTCTATAGTAAAGCTATCGTCTGCTCTTACGTGTAAAGTAATACCCGTTGAATCTGAGACTTCTATCTCTTCAACTTCTGAGTTATGACTGGTTATTATATTCTTCTGCTGTACTTCTGCTTCAAGACTTAAGATTAATTCTGCTACATCTATAATCCCTGAACTAGGGCAGTAAAGAGCAGATTTTGCAAGTATTTCTGGCTGAAATCTATGGATCCTCTTTTTTGATATAAGCTCAAGGTCTTTTACATTATTTCTCCTACCATTTTCTAAAAGAGAATCTAATTTACCTTCTTCATCAGACGTTGAAGCAATTACTAATTTTCCAGTATTCCTATGCCAGATGTTTCTTTTCTTTGCGTACTCGTAAAGTAGCCTATTTCCTTCAACACATAATGTCGCTTTATTAGAGCCTGTAGGGTAGTAGATACCTGAATGGATGACTCCTGAATTTCTGGAAGAAGTTTCTTCACCAGCTCTAGAGTGTTGTTCAAGAATAACTACTTCATGACCTTTTCTAGAAATTTCTTTAGCTATGGAAAGACCGATAATTCCAGCCCCAATAATTACAGTGTCAGTTTTTAAAATCTTATTTCCTTTTAAATTTTAAGAATATCTTCCTAATACTAAATCAACTAAACCAAATGCAAAAGATAACAAAACTAGCCTTTTGAAGAGATTTGAACCTACTACAAAGAAAACCGGCCACAAATTAACTTATTTGAGGCCGGTTTTTTTTGGGCGAAACTTAACTTAAATCGTAACTTCTTTCTTCGTGTTCCGTTACATCTAATCCTTCATTCTCAGATTCTTCTGAAACTCTTAAGTCAGTTACTAAACCGACGAGTTTTAAAATTACCCAAGAAGCTACTGCGGTCCAAAGACCTATTACAAGAATCCCTTTAAGTTGAATAACTAATTGAACTAAAGGTCCTCCATCGGCAACACCACTAGCTCCTGAGCCAAGGAAGCCCCCCTGAGTTCCAACAAAACTTAACATAATAATTCCAAGCATTCCCCCTACTCCGTGAACTGGGAATACATCAAGGGAATCATCTATACCGAATACCCCCTTAATAGCTTGAGTTGCGTAATAACACACTATTCCAGCCATTAATCCAATAAGAAGTGCGCCTTCAGGGCCTACAGTACCCGCAGCAGGAGTAATGGTCGCGAGTCCTGCAACCATGCCAGTGGCTATGCCAACAACTGTGGGTTTTCCTTGTTTGATCCATTCAAGTGTCATCCAAGTGAAGGCTCCTACAGCAGCGCTGATGTGGGTAACCAGCATGGCCATACCAGCATCTGTACTAGCCGCTACAGCACTTCCTGCATTAAATCCAAACCAGCCTACCCAAAGCATAGCAGCTCCCATAACCACTAAACTTCTGTTATGAGGTGGCATGGCAGAATTGGGAAATCCCTTTCTTTTACCCAAAACTAAGGCTGCCACTAAAGCTCCTACTCCACAAGTTAGGTGAACAACTAATCCTCCAGCAAAATCTATTACCCCCCATTGAGCTAATAAACCTCCGCCCCAAACCATATGGCAAGCTGGTAGATAGACAAAGGTTAGCCACAAAACTGTAAAAAGACACATCGCTGAGAACTTCATTCTTTCAGCAAAAGCACCAACTACCAAAGCAGGTGTAATGATGGCAAAAGTCATTTGGAACATCACAAACACTGTTTCTGGTATGGTTCCAGAAAGGGTATCTCTACCGATGCCCGATAGGAAAGCAGCGCTTAAATCACCAACAAAAGCTCCATCGCCTCTGAAAGCTAAGCTGTATCCGTAAACAACCCAAACGATTGAAGCAATGCATGCTATAGCAAAACACTGCATTAAAACTGAAACGGCGTTCTTGCTCCTAACTAATCCTGCATAAAATAAAGCTAAACCAGGCAAAGTCATAAAAAGCACTAATGCCGTGGAAGTTAACATCCAGGCGGTATCTCCAGTATCTAGGCCTTCAGCAGATGCCGATATTGAAAACAGACCTAGGGTTATAAATAATAATTTCTTAAACATAATTACCTCTCTAAATTAAATCTACAGCGCGTCCTCATTAAGTTCGCCAGTTCGGATCCTCATCACTTGCTCAAGGTTGGAAACAAAGATCTTCCCATCCCCTATTTTTCCTGTGTTAGAAACTTTGGAAATAGCTTCTATAACAGCTTCTGAATTTTCATCACTCACTGCTATCTCGATCTTTGTCTTGGGCAGAAAATCTACAACATACTCAGAACCTCGATACAGTTCTGTATGTCCCTTTTGTCTGCCAAATCCTTTAACATCAGTTATGGTTAAACCTGTCACCCCAACTTCAGATAATGCTTCTCGCACTTCATCTAACTTATAGGGTTTAATTATTGCAGTTATTAACTTCATAAATCCTCCTATTAAAATTACAAAACTTTGTTCTTGTAAGAAAAAACATTTTTCTATACCTATATTTATGCAAGTTTTATGCCAACTATAACTTGGGGTAAAACCTTGTATTAAAGACTTATTTAATATTTGAGATGTGCAAAAATAATCTGATCTGCACCAACTTAAAGCAGAAACAATTTTATTAAGTTAAAAATTGAGATAAATGCTTATCCAATGATTTATTTATCTTGATCAAAACCCCTCTGTTTTTCTCAAAAACTTGTAATGAAGCCCTTCCTATCATTTCTTTTTTCTTTGGATCAGAGACGACCTCTATAAAATAGCCGGTAAGATCTTTTCTGTTTCCAATCAAGAAAAGAGAGTTATTTTTTTGGAGTTCATCAGCTATTTCTTGGAAGTTTCTTAAATTTTTTCCAGAACACAAAGGTAACCCAAGAGAAGCCGGTTCTAGTAAGTTCTGTCCGCCATGGTTCACAATACTGCCACCTACAAATGCTATGTCTGATACCGAATAAAGAAAATTTAATTCCCCCATGGTGTCTCCCAAAAGAACTTGGATTGCAGGGGTAACATCTTCTTTCTTTGAACGTCTAGCAACAGTAAGGTTTCTATTCTGAATGTACTCGTAAACTGTCTCAAACCTTTCTGGATGCCTTGGAACTATAATCAACAAAGCTTCATTAAGCTTGGAAAGTATTTCAAGAAAGGAGTCCAGAACAAACTCCTCCTCTGTTTCATGAGTACTCGCAGCAATCAAAGTAGGTCTTTCTCCGCCATTGGCCCAGGATTCTCGAATAGAAGTAGAAATTGATTGCATTTCTTCTGGAATCTCCTGGTCGAATTTTAGATTGCCACAAACGTGAATTTCTAGAGAATTATTTATTTCTTTAAATCTCTTGGCATCTGAATCGTATTGAGCAATGAGCAGATCTAAATTACCCAAAGCTTCTGAAGCTAGAAGTTTAATGTTGTTGTAATTATCTTTAGATTTCTCAGATAACCTTGCATTAACTAAGGCAGTAAAAATGCCTCTTTTTTGGCATACAGAAAGGATATTTGGCCAAATTTCAGTTTCCAACACAATAAAAGCTTTGGGGTTCCATCTATCTAGAAACCTATTAAGACAAGAAGGTAAGTCTAAAGGCACGTATTGATGTTTTACTCTCGCACCCAACTTATCTAATAGAATTTTTGACCCAGTTGGAGTGCTAGTCGTAACCAATATTTCTGAGTTGGGATATGTGTCGAGAAGACTTCTTACCAATGGTATTGAAGCATTTACTTCCCCTACGGAGACAGCATGAATCCACAAGACATTTTTTCCTTCTGAAGGTGAATTAGTTCCAAATCCTAATCTCTCATTCCATCGTTTTAAGTAATCCGGATTCTGAATACCTCTTATTACTAACCTGACAAAATATAGTGGAATAGCTAAATAAAAGATGGCTGTATAGATAAGTCTCAGCATCAGTCTATGCTAACATATGAAACCTTGAGTAAACGACCTATCCCATGATCATAGTAACTGGATGCAACGGTTTTATAGGTTCTAATTTAGTTGCAAAACTTAACGAACTTGGTGTTAAAGATATTATTGGAGTTGACGATCTCTCCAAAAAAGACAATCTTATCAATATTGCTCACTGCGAACTTCAAGAACTTTTAGATATCAAAGACTTTGAAAATGGTTATCTGCAAGAGAATCAGAACCACGAACATATAACTCACATTTTTCATCAAGGAGCCTGCTCTGATACCTTGGAGTGGGATGCCGAATACATGATGAGAAACAATTATTCTTTTTCTCAAAGACTGTTGGAATTAGCAGAAAAGAATTCTATTGCTTTCATTTATGCCTCTTCTGCATCGGTTTATGGAGATACCAAAAAATTTGAAGAGATCAGAGAAAATGAGAACCCCATAAACCTTTATGCTTTCTCTAAATACCTCTTTGATCAGTTGATAAGGCAAAAAATTAATAACAGCAACATTCAGATAGTTGGATTGAGATATTTCAATGTCTATGGCCCTAATGAATCTCATAAAGGCCATATGGCAAGTGTGGCTTATCATTTGCACCAACAATTAAATGAAGGAAAAGAAGTAAAGCTTTTTGAAGGATCCGATGGCTATGAAGCAGGAGAACAAAGGCGTGATTTTGTCTATGTAGATGATGTGGTTAAAGTGAATCTTTGGTTCATGCAAAACTCAGACATCTCGGGAATTTTCAATGTGGGTACTGGAAAAAGCCAAACCTTCAATGAAGTTGCAAATTCAGTAATCAAATGGCATGGGAAAGGGTCAATTAAATACATTCCCTTCCCCAAAGAACTGATTGGTTCTTATCAAAGTTTTACCGAGGCCAACATTGATAAATTAAGAGCAGTGGGTTACCTGGAAAACTTTTTAGACGTTCAATCCGGGGTTAAGCTTTACTTAGAAAAACTTCAAAACTGGCCCCAGAATGAAAGATAGTAAAAACGAACCGCATAATAATGAAGTAAAGCTTGAGCTTTCCATGCTCTCTCCAAGTTATCTTTTAACCTGGTTGGGGACAGGGTTTCTTTATGTGTTAACTTTCTGCCCCGTCAAGATCCAATTATTCTTAGGGGGTCAACTTGGATCAATTCTTCTTTTTATTAGTCCTCAAAGAAAAAATATTACAAAAATAAATCTTCAACTTTGTTTTCCAGACAAGACTCAAATTGAACTAGAAAAAATGGTTAAGGAAGTCTTTAAGGACATAGGCAAAGGACTAATAGAAACAGGAATAGCATGGTGGAAATCAGACCGATTTATTGACAAACTCATAAACAAAAAATCAAATTTTGAACAATTAGATAGCAATAACGAAGGCTGTCTAATTTTGCTAAAACATTCAACCCATGCAGAGTTGGATATACGAATCATCTCCAGATTTCTCAGGGTAGGAGGAATGTATAAAACCCAAACAAATAAAGTTATGAACTACCTGATGATTAAAGCCAGGAACAAGTATTTAATTGGTACCGTTACTAATCGCCAAACCAGAAGAGGATTAACCTGGCTCCGTAATGGACTGAAATTTCTCTATGCAGCTGATCAAGATTATGGAACTAAGGGTGCAGAATTTGTCCCATTTTTTGACGTTCAAGCAGCTACAGTAACTCTGCCTTCGGATCTATTTAAGAAAGGTACTAAAGTATACTTTTTTAATGTTGTGAGAGATGGTTCTGGTTACGAAATTACCTTGGAAGACATAGGTTCTAAAGACAATGAGGGAAATTTCTTAAAGCTAATGAACGCAACTTATGAAGAAGCTATTTTAAAGGCACCCACACAATACTTCTGGATGCATAGAAGGTTTAAAAATAGACCGGAAGGAGAAGAAGGCTTTTACCCTTACTGGAAGAAAAGAGAAGAAAGAAAAGAGAAAAAGAGAAATAAAAGAGCCTAATAATCTTTTGTGTGCCTAAAGTTATCTAGCCATAAACGGGTAATTCGTCTTTCCTCTTCTAATACATGATCCCAAAGCTCTAAAGCTTGTTTTTTAT
>Ga0208765_1002039_pt1 | contig 11629 bp, 9 predicted proteins | sample ETNtaG_2_FD_185783 | JGI IMG/M metagenome (GOLD analysis project Ga0208765, IMG submission 185783) | Marine microbial and viral communities from oxygen minimum zone, Eastern Pacific Ocean - ETNP201406SV203 (SPAdes) (version 2) | ecosystem: Environmental > Aquatic > Marine > Oceanic ... | reverse complement strand
GCATATTTTATAGCATGCAAGTATGGATTTTAAAATAATTCAACACAAATTCTTTCTGTTTGTATAAATAGCCGGAAATAATAAACTCCCGTAATGAAGAAATATGTAAAACTTTCTGTGGTGTTTTTTGTTTGTTCAAAATTATTTGGACAGCAAATACCTGTGCAATCCGATCACAGTGTGTACTCATATTTATATAGACAATCGACAAGCGGAATCCTGCCCCAATGGGTGCAATCCGCAAAACCGCTTACATTAGAGCAAGTTCTAAATCTTCTAACCCAGGTTATTGAGACTAGTGAGATAGGTAACGCAAACCGAGCTCTGGCAAAACGATTTAAAAGCGAATTCTCGATCCCTATCAAACCAGGAACGCATTTACCTTTTTCCAAAAGTAATAGAATTAATCATTTGTTATCTTATGAATCCGCGGATATTGAACCACATTTATTAGCCCTGAAACATGAAAATTCAAGCTTGTGGTTGGATTGGAATGAAACACTTGTTTTTGCTTCTTCGAATGATTACGAAAGATATTTTCAAGACAAATTCACCTTAAAAACAAAAATTAATGACAAGGTTTCCGCATACTCCCAATTTTCTATGAATCGGCTTGTTTGGAATAACGAAACTTTAGCAATTGAATCTGTATTACCGCCAGACACAATAAACTGGGTTACATATCATAATGAATGGGCAAAATATTTTCCAGAAGTGAATTGGATATTTTGGTATAATACCCGGGCAGGGATATCTATTATTTTTGACCAAATACAATTTGATTTAGGCAAACAAAATCATAGTTGGGGCTGGTCGCCATCCCACTCACCGATTCTATCCGGAACCGGGCAACCATTCGCATTTATCGGTCTACAGACAAACATATCCAAGATTCGATTCAAGTTTTTGCACGGTTCGCTTATGCCTTTTTCCCCCTATGAAGTCCACAAAAGAAAAATAACCCCAAACAAATATATTGCTGCCCATAGAGGAGAAATAGATATAACCAATAATTTTACTCTATCGATCACAGAAATGGTCATCTACGGAAATAGGAATATGGATTTTGATTATCTAATTCCACTACATTGGTATTGGGCCGGTGAACATAATCGCGGGGATCAGGATAACCTACTTATTGGTCTTGATTATTCCTGGAGAATCAGATCAGGTTTAAGAATTTACCAGACACTTTTATGGGATGAATTAACCTGGAATAAAATATTAGACCCTTGGTGGGGAAATAAATTCGTATTTCAATCGGGACTACATTGGGTTCCATCTGCAAATCCTTTTATACCTGATTTTCGTCTAGAATATACTATTAGCCGTCCATGGGTTTATACCCACAATGATACCATTAATACTTTTTCGTCAATGGATATGGGATTAGGCTTCCCTTACGGCCCAAGTGCTCAGGTCTTAAGAATTGCAATGAACCTCTTCCCAGCCACTAGAATTTTAATCAATGGTACTGTAGATTTTGTTAGTAAAGGTTCAGGCATGGGCAGTAGTGTATTGCATAATTATGCCTTTCGCGATACCACTTTGGATAATAATACCCCTGTTTTACTTGTACCACTAAATGATAAAACAGTAATTACACTATCAATGAAATATGATTTGTCACGTTATATTAAACTGCATTCTGATTTTGTATATAGCTCTGGCGATGGAAATCAAATTAGGTTAGGAATGATATGGGATTGGTAAGGGCCTAAAAGCTTAACGAACTACATCCCAAGTATTTTGGCTATGGCCAGTTAACCAATCAATAATAGCAAGCAGAGAAGCCACATTAACCTGAATAAAATACCGAACAGGGTGGAATAGCCATCCGAAAGAATAGAATAAAATCTGTACCGCCAAAAAATAACTATAGGAATTGCTATTATTCATCAGCAAACCAGTTGTGAAAAATATTATCAATAGAAATAAGGGTGAGAACCATCGTATCAGTTTATGAGAAACGTAGGGGACAAAAACCGATCTTTTGTTAAAAGGATTTAATAGTGCTAACACATACTTCATGGACACTAAGCTTCTAAGAATAATACGTCTCTTTCTCCGCAATACGTTATCTGGAACATCTTCAATTGCGATAGCTTCTGGTTCATAAATTACATCCAAGCCATTACCATATACCTTTATTGGTTCTAAATGATCACTGATAGAATCCACAGGTAAGGTTACAAAAGCTTTTTTCCGTACTGCGTAAATGCTGCCATTCGCCCCTAATAACCATCCATTCTTACTTTCTTCCTTCTTGACAGCAACTTCATATTCCCAATAAAAACTTTCGCCTGACTTTTTTTCATTATATTGTAATTCCCCACATGCCACACCAACTCTTTCATCAGCAAAATTTCTAACTAATTTTTTTAGCGCGTCCACTTTATAAATATTATTTGCATCACTAAATACTAATATCTCATTTCGGGCAATTTTCACTGCTTCATTCTGAGCACTGGTTTTCCCTGCTCTGGGTAGCTTCAATATTTCAACAAATTCAAATCCATTAGCTATCTCTACTGTTTTATCCGTTGAGCCATCATCAGCCAATATGACTTGTAACTTATCAAGTGGATAATCAAGTTTGATTGTATTTTGCAATTTTGCAGCAATACTTTTCTCTTCATCGTAAGCACATATAATAAGTGAAATAGTAGGTAAGAAATTCGAATCTTTTATATAGTGATTTCTTCTAATCATTTTCAAAACGACGATATATAAAACAAAAGTATATATTATAGCACTAAACGAAATCCAAAATACGATTTGTAGAAAGTTCATATTTATAGTGAATTCATTACATTAATTAATATATCAGATTGAGTGTTCCAATTAAACATCGTTTGCAAGCAAGATCTTCCGTTTTCCCCAAGCTGTTCCCTATAATCTTTATCACCTAACAATTTAGAAACAGTGTTAATTACTTCAGTCATATTTAGGGGATCCACAGAAATACCTGAGTTACTCTTTTGGATCAATTTATTATAAAGTTGAAAATTCGAGCATACAAAAGGAATCCCCGCATTCATATAATCAAAAAGCTTTGTGGGATATGAATTAATAAAATTCTGTGTAGGTTTTAGTAAACACAATCCTATTTTTGATTTTTTAACGATGTTAATTGCTTCCGGATAATCAATATACCCAAACATTTTAATATTTTTCTCAAGACAATATTTTTCAATGATTATGTCAAATTTTTCTTTGTTTACGATTTTTCCTAATAATGCTAATTTAATTTCTTCTCTATTTTTCTTTAATTGATTGACTAACTCTAAAATTATCAATGCACCTCTATCTTCCCTTATATCTCCTAAATATACAAGATCATATAATTTCTGTGCACTCCTTCCATTAGATTCCTCTACTATTGGATAATTCAATACAATCGTAGAATTATGGGGAATTAATGTTTTATATGAATCTTCAGCTAAAATGAAATGACTAAATAATTGTTTTCCTATCCATTCAAATAATTTGTAACCAATAATGGCCAACCTTTTGGTTAAAGTATTCAACCACTTTTTCCATTTTATAGACTCAACTATGTTTTCATGAACATCATAGACTACTTTTATTTCTGAAAATATTGCAACCTTAATACCGATCCAAATTAGTTCTGGATCATGAAAAATAAATATATCAGTATCAGTGTTATTTTTTAACCTTCTCCAGAGCTCTTCTCTAATTTTCCTCCGGTCAGATTCTTTTTTCCAAAGGGGAAGCCCAATTATTTTTACTCCATATAGATATTTCTGATCAAAATCAGCAGGAGCGTGTAGTTGCACATCAAAATGTTTGGATAAAGAAATCGCTTCTTTATAAAAAATGCGATTATCATTCCACCGATGCACACTTGTACCAATAAATATATTTCTTTTATCAGGCATACATAATTGCTTTCAAATCAGCAATCCAACCAGACTTTGTATATTTGAAAACACTCACTCCAATAACGAGGTAAATAACCGTCGTAATGATTAATTGGGATGAATCAGAAATTCCTGCAAATGATAATAAATAATTGATAAAATAAATAATTAATACACCACCTACAATGTCCCGTGTTATTTCAAAATTCCATAATTTTGTTTTATAAAGTCTTTGAATAAAATAAGCACTTGCTAGTCCTGCAATTATATGGCTGACAAGAAAACTGGTTAAAGCCGTTTCTAATAAATCACAACCATAAGTTTTTCCAATGAAAATAATTGTAATCATTACAATAGCAGCTAAACTATAAATTAGGGAATTATAACCCCTTTCAGAAACAGCATCAATAGGGCTTCTGCTTAAACCTGCAAATGTATAGAAAGGTAATGCCAAAATTGTAAGCCGTAATATGTTTACCCCAATATCATTTACTGCACCTAACCAAAATATTAAAATCAGAGGAGCATTTATATAACAATAAATTACACCAAATACACTCAAAACAAGACCGGTCTTAAATAATATATTTAACATAGTATTAACCTCATCCACTGAGCTAGTGGCAATTTTGTTTGAAATCCTGGGTAGTAAAACCATGCCAATAGGATTTACTATTAACAATGCAAGTCTTACTAAACTCAAGCTTGAATTAAAGTATGCTACACTTTCAAAGTTTACTTTTTGAGCTAGAAAAATAGGAACACCGGCTAATAATATAAATTGGGCAACAAAGCTTGGTATACGCTCCAAACCATAAATAATTATTTTTTTACATTGGTGAAAATTAATTGCAGCTATGTGAATACCTCTATTGCGAAATAAAAATGCAAATACCATAATAATTGTAACGCTACACCCTATCCAGAATAAACCATCATTAAGTGTTCCTACAGATGTAAAGACAACTATTGGAATAATGGCTGTTCCTACTAATTGAAAAATATTAGCGCCAATCATATTCATATAACCGCGATATAAACCATAAGTAATAAATTGCGCGCTCAATCCAAGAGAAAAGAGTACATATATCCAAAAATTACTTGAATAAAATCCCTTTATATTAAACCAAAGAATTCCTGCAATTAACAAAATCGTCATTGGTATAGTGACAATTAAAAATAATATAAATGCATTATCTCCATAAGACTTTTCAAAATTTCTACTTAAATAATTCGGAAGAGCGATATTCATTCCTACTAACAATATCCCAACACCAGCGGATAAAGTCCTTTTTATCAGTAAGAATTCGCCCAAAATATCTAATCCATGAATACGAGCAATTAAACCATTTAAAACAAATACACCACCTATAACAATTACACCATTAAGTAACGTCACCAGCAAATCGGCTTTCAATGATAAATGCTTATTCAACCAGTTCATTTAACTATTTTTCACGCTGTTTAAATAATTACAAATAAAATTAATAAGACATATTAGTATAACACGTTGCCATATCATTATTTGATAAATTTTATTATAATAGTTAAGGATTAATTAATCAGCACCCAGACCATATAATTTATCTACGTGGGTAGATGCTATTGAGATACCTATAAACATCCAGAGAATTCTGTTATCATTTATATCACCTGAAAATTGTGCAGCAATAAACATAACAACAGTGCCAGCTACCCATAAAGCAGAATGATCTGAAAGAGAGCCTCCCTGGATCCCTTTATTAAATATTTGATAAGATTTTATTATAAATAATACCACGATTATCAAACCAACTAATCCCAATTCAACAATAATTTCAAAAAATAAGTTATGGGGATACCAGCGCCAATCTCGCCAAATAAAAAGCGAGCTAAAACCGCCCGATCCTAGCCCAACAAAAAAACTGGTTACGGATGAAAACCATGCTTGCACAGACATAGACCAAAATTCAAATCTTGTTGCAATTGTACTTATACGTCGCACACCTTGTTGAGTCATTATTACTGTACCTTGAGATATGTCAAAAAAGCGTTGTGTTAAACTTTCGGGCAATAATAGTAACAATGTAATTATGGTTCCGACCGCGAGAATACCATACCCGAAAATTCGGGATGAGTGTTTTCTTTCATAAAGAATTGCATACACTATTGATCCAATTATTATGCTAACAAGCGGACCTCTGGATCCCGACAATATGATACTCAACAAAATCACAAATAGAATAGCAAAATAATGTAGGCTCTGGGAAGGCTTATTTCTTATCAATAAGGCTATCATCATTGCAGCACCAATTGCCAGATAACGACTCACTTGTATAGGATTCGCGCCAGGGATTGATATTCTATTCCAATATGCTAGAACTATTGCAAAATCACCCCATTTCAGAAAATAAACAAACTGAAATAGCATAATGCCAATTATTATAACTAATAAAAAATAGAAATATGAAAGTAATCGCTTGGAATCTGCAGGTGTTTTTATAATAAGAAGTGGCGTCATAAACATTGTAACCGCAAACGTATTAAATCGAATTATTTTTCTGAAACCATAATCGGGGGAGACTGTGTATATGTATGAAATACCCAGTAAAAGACCGAAGATTAAAAACAGATAAACTATAGAGTTCCATTCACTGGGGAATTTCCAATTGCCTTCCAGTAATATTTTCACCAAGCCAAGCCAAATAATTAAGGTAGCGATAACTGTTATATCAACAAGTTCAATTACAGGATAATAATTAATTAAATAGCCTTTAATGATAGCTGTAAGACTCAAGATCATTAACGCAATCGCCGGATTATTAATCAGCAACCAAAGTATAATAAGTCCAAGTGGTATTAAAACCATTATTATTGGATTTGTGATTACCCCAATAAAAAATAAAATTATTTCGACTACCGCAAGAACTATCAGCGACAGCATTACATCTTAGTTTTCTTTAGTGCGCTGCGCAAATCCCGAGTATGGTGTTCAGTATAAAGAAAAATTAATGAAACCAAAAAACTCATTAAAGTGGATCCTATAACTATTAGTGCTCTCTTTGGTTTAGACTTATTAATCGCTACTTTTGGTTTATCAATCACTTGTAGCGTGGGTATGTTTTTTGTTTCCTCTAATTTAGCTTGTTCAAATTGGGGAATTAATATCTCTTGAATCGTACTTTGTAATTCAACTTCTCTAATCAATCTTCCATTTTCTAGGCCAAGAGATGGTAAGGAATTAAATGAAACAGAAAACTCAATATTTGGAATTGTATCAATTTGAGCCGGCGTTATGTTTGATAAAAGATATTGTAGTTTTTCATCTAATTTTATCATCAGGTTTTCTAGTTGAAATGTCTGCATATCCAATAATTTTTCTAATTGCATTATAGTAGGATTATTAATTGATAAGGTTGTTTTTGCAACTGCAAGTTCTGTTTCTGTTCCAATTTTCTCTGCGTACAGTGCTGTATATGCTTCAAAAATTGAATTGTATGCTTGCGCACTCATCTGCATCGTACTAGACAATTGTGCAACAAGATCAATAATTCCGGTTTTTTCTTGAAATGCTTTTAGAGCAAGTTCTGCTTTTTCGAGATCATGTTTATTCTGATTCAGTCTTTTTTCGAGGAATTCACGATTATACCTACCTGCTTCCATACCAATGTTTTGATTAATCTGGTCCAACATAATTAACACTTCACTAACCATCTGTTTAGCGACTAATGGATCCTTGTCAATTATTGATATTTCTAGTGTACCCTCTTCCGTTACCTCTAGTTCCATTTTCTCTTCAAATGCTTCCATGGCAAATTCAATATCTCGCTGATTATACCGTTCTACAAGGTTGAACTTATTGACCATATATTCTTTTACTGTCCGGCTCTGCAAGATCGCAATAAAATTATTGATATCTTCATTGATTGTAGATAAACCAAAATCAGCTACTGGTATTGGTGAAATAGAAGAGAGAAAATTGAACTGTCCGGCACCAGATGATAGTACCACTGCTTTAGAAGCATACCATTTGGGAAGTAAAAGAGATACAATTAACGCTACACCAGTTACAATGATTGTATTTTTTATAATAAATTTTCTGCTATTCCAAAATAACAATACATTACCATGCAAGATTTCAGTTTCTGATACAGTTACTTTTTGACTTTGGCTTTTATCACCAATAACACCATATCTTTTTAAGTCTGCTAATCGATTTCGCAGTGTTTTTTCGGACATACCGTTTAATTCAGCAACACGCTTTCTTTCCACAGGATCAGAAACAATTGTAGGATGTTTCTCTACAAGAGATAAAATTTTCTTTTCGTGTGGGGATAAATTAATACTCATTGCTGGGTTGCTTGATAAGCAAGAATAAGTGTAGCTATTGATGTTAAGGCTTGGATAAAACCAGTATTGCCAAACAGAATACTACCATATGTTTCAGGGATTTCTATAATATCGCCTGGTTCAACAATTTCATTAGAGGAAAGTGTAGTAGTCCCATCCTTTTTTAATATTTTTACACGATTAACTGCACCTACATCCAATGCTCCACCGCTTAAGGCAATATAATCTTTTACGCTAAACCCTGGTCTAAAATAATGGGCACCTGGATGATAAACAAATCCATTAACAAGAACCTTATTTGCATTATCATACTGCATATAATTCTCTTGTTGGCCAGGTGTAATATCTTTAAAGGGTACATAAATTTTATCCCCATCCATTAATTGCGGGTTATTGCTGAGGTCACCTTTAAGTAAAAATTCTTTTAAAAATATATTTTTGCTGTCACCATTTCGTATCAAAACAGATCTTTCGGGATCTGCATATTTTTGTAATCCACCAGCTTCATTTATTGCCTCATTAAAACGACTAACAGGTGCCATTTTTACATATTTTGGCCTGTTTACCGCTCCATAAACAAGAACTTTAAATTGTCGAAAACGGATAAGGTCAATAGAAACTTTAGCAGATTTATATACCTGTTTTATTTCTTCATTTATTTCACGATCAACTTCAGCTAGTGTTTTACCCAAAACATTAACCGGCCCAATCTCAGGAACAATTAAGTTACCTGTAGGACCAATGGTGACAAAATTATCGACATTTTCCACAGACCATAGGATTCTTAAGCGATCTCCTGGGCCAAGAATATATTCTTCAGGATTAATAGGCTTCTCTAATGGCAAAGGTTTGACCCCATATTCACGGTAAATAATTGGTTGCTGACTATCATCCAATTGGGTTGCGTCCATCTGGGTCGAAGTTTGTCCAATTGAATAATCAATAATCAAAAGAAAATAAATAATAAAATATTGAATATTTTTATTCATATCGGGTACCAAGTCGCTCTTGCTGGTAAATATTTTCTTGAGTTTCGATCCACCAATCTTTATTCTCTAAATACCAATTGATTGTTTTTCGTAAACCAGATTTAAAAGTCTCATGCGGTTGCCAGCCTAAATCCTGTTTTATTTTTGTCGAATCAATAGCATACCTAAAATCATGCCCAGGGCGATCTTTCACAAAGGTTATCAATTGATGATAAGAATTTCTGGATTCAGCAGGTTTGACTTCATCTAAAATTGTACATATATCCCTTACAATTTGAATATTTTGTATTTCATTATTTCCACCCACATTATAAGTATCACCGACAATGCCTTTTTGAAGTACCATATTAATAGCATCACAGTGATCCTGAACATATAACCAATCGCGCACATTCTCACCGGTTCCATAAACCGGTAATGGTTTTTCAGCAAGACAATTTAAAATCATTAATGGAATTAGTTTTTCAGGGAATTGATATGGACCATAATTATTGGAACAATTCGATATTGTAACCGGTAATCCGAAAGTTCTATGCCAAGCTCGAACCAGGTGATCAGAAGAAGCTTTCGATGCGGAATAGGGCGAACTGGGATCATAAGCCGTTGACTCGCTGAAATAACCACCTTCACCAAGACTGCCAAAAACTTCATCGGTTGAGATATGGTGAAACTTGAATTTTTCCCGGAATGATTTATTTAAATGAATATAGTAATCAAGCGATTCCTGTAGCAATACAGAGGTACCAATAATATTAGTTTGAATGAATTGCTGTGGACCATCAATGGATCGATCAACATGGCTCTCCGCTGCAAAATGAACCACAGCATTTGGGAGATATTCTTTAAATATGTTACGCACACAATTATGATCGCAAATATCACCTTGGATAAAGATGTATCTTTCATCTTTTTGAATATCCAGCAAATTATTAAGGTTCCCTGCATAAGTAAGTTTATCCAGATTAATGACATTTCGATATTTAGTATTAGCCAGAATGTATTGAATGAAATTCGAACCGATAAACCCACATCCGCCGGTTATAAGAATAGTATTATTCATTTACCCTTCATACACGGGTATATTTTTTTGTTCTGCAAGGAATGGTAATTCCAAATCACGATCAGAAATGACTGGATCTGTTATTGACCAATTGATATTAATCTGCGGGTCGTCCCAGCGAATACCAAATTCATCCTCCTTATGATAAATCTCAGTGCATTTATATTGAAAAATAGCCTGATCTGAAAGCACACAAAAGCCATGAGCAAATCCAGGCGGAATGTACATTTGCATATGATCCTCATCCGAAAGATTCACACCAAAATATTGGCTAAAAGTTGGTGAAGTTTCTCTTATGTCTACAGCCACATCATAAACTATTCCGAGACTTACTCGTACTAATTTCCCTTGCGGATATTTCAGTTGATAATGAAGTCCTCTTAAAGTACCCTTAACGGATTTTGTCTGGTTATCCTGACGAAAATTAGTGGGTAATCCATTTGCTTCAAATAATTCATCCCTATAATTTTCATAGAAATAACCACGTTTATCTTTATTAACCTTCGGTTTAATAAGTAATAAACCTTCAAGAGGTGTTTTTTCCACAATCATTTAAGCAACCCTATGCCCTACATTATCAAACTTGAACTCTAGACGTTTTAATTCGGATACATTTAATATATTTCTTGTATCAAGGACTACAGGTTGGGACATCAAATTTTTCAATTTTTCTAAATCCATACTTCTAAATTCATTCCATTCAGTCATAATTACTGTTGCATCGCTGCCTTCCACAGCCTTATACCAACTGGATTTAAAATCCAGTGCTGGAAAAATTTCTTTCATGGAATCGTTTGCAATCGGGTCATAGGCTTTAATTATACCGCCTTTATCATGAATACCAGTGATAACTTCAATTGCTGGTGACTCGCGTACATCATCAGTTTCCTGTTTAAAAGCTAAACCTAGTACTGCAATTATCTTACCTTTCAGATCATTATCCAATAGGTCATTTAACTTATTGAGCATCCGTTTGCGCTGGAAAATATTTGTTTCGATTGCAGCACTTACAGTAGTCATATTTATGTTGTATTTTTTTGCAATTTCAACTAGTGCTTTTGTATCTTTAGGAAAACAAGAACCACCAAAACCTGGGCCCGGATGTAAAAATTTTGGACTGATACGTCCATCCGTACCAAGTGTTTTTGCAACTACATGCACGTCAGCACCAATTTCATCACAGAGGTTTGCTACCTCATTGATATAACTTATTTTTATTGCCAGAAAAGCATTCGCTGCATATTTAATCATCTCAGCAGTCTCAACCGTTGTGTGTACCATTGGAGTCTCATTAATATAAAGTGGTCGGTAAACATCCATTAAATATTCAAAAGCTTTATCACTTGTTGCTCCCAATACAATACGAT
>Ga0208765_1002035_pt1 | contig 11652 bp, 9 predicted proteins | sample ETNtaG_2_FD_185783 | JGI IMG/M metagenome (GOLD analysis project Ga0208765, IMG submission 185783) | Marine microbial and viral communities from oxygen minimum zone, Eastern Pacific Ocean - ETNP201406SV203 (SPAdes) (version 2) | ecosystem: Environmental > Aquatic > Marine > Oceanic ... | reverse complement strand
CCAGCATTGCCAGCCTCAAATGCTAAATCACCGCCAGTTTCTTCAGTAATTTCTTTTACAGCTTCCTCACATACCTCTGCCTTGCGGCTGGTAATCATTACTTTTGCTCCTGCTGAAGCAAATTCGGCTGCTATTGCCTTGCCGATACCTCGAGAACCGCCTGTCACTATCGCTACTTTTCCGTTTAAATCTGTATCCATGTGTCGACTTTATCTACTAAAAGATCTGATGGGCCGATCAGGCAAAAGAAGTGGAAACTCTGCAAAGATTAGGTCGTGGAGAATAAAAGAGATATTGAGCTGGTTCTCGAACCTGAAGATGAATACAACCATGAACCTGACGACGTTTCAAACTACAACGAATCAATGTATTTCAATCTGATTGATCATTCTCAGAAAATCGGCGGTTGGTTCAGATTGGGTAATCGAGTTAATGAAAATTACGCAGAAATGACATGTTGCATCTATATGCCGGATGGGCGTGTTGGTTTCATGTATAAGAAACCAGAAATTCAAACAAACGATGTTTTTGATGCTGGCGGTATGCGTTTCGAAGTAGTTGAACCTTTTAAAGAATTAAAACTTTCTTACGAAGGGAAAGTGTGCGTCTTAGACGAGCCAAATGATATGGCTGAACCTAAAAAAGCTTTTACTGAGAATCCCATGGTCGATACGAAAGTCGAACTCACATTCAATGGAATTTCCCCAATGTTTGGCGGGCGTCCAGTGGAAAAATCAACAGGAAAAGAACCTACTCAAAAAATGGAGGAATCTTTTTCAAAAGCCCACTATGAACAACACATATCCGGAAAAGGGACTGTAGAAGTTGGAGATGAACGTTTCGAATTAAATGGTTTAGGTCTACGAGACAAATCTTGGGGTGCCCGGTATTGGCAGGCAATTGCCTGGTATCGCTGGTTGCCAATGGCTTTCAGCGACGATTTCGCGATGATGATTTCATTGATCAGCAAGGATGGCATAACAGCCGCAAGCGGAGGAATGGTTCTTCACGATGACACTTACCATTTGATCAGGAGCGTGGAAATTGACTCTGTTTGGGATGATAATTGGTATCAGAAATCTCTAAAAGCACTTATATCTACAGACCACAGAGATTATGAAATAAATGGAGAAATTGAATCTCTGATACCACTCAGAAATCAAAGAAGCACTCCAGATGGCGAACAACTCCTTACGCGCATAACCGAAGGTCTTACGCGATATGAGTGTGATGGTATGACCGGATGGGGAATGTCTGAATATCTGGATCAGATTGTCGATGGGATTCCTATAGGAGCTGTATAAGTCTTTGAGCGGAAAAAGATCAGATGCCGAAAATGTCGTTCGATGCAATTGGGTGGGTCAACACGAAGATTACAAGGCCTACCATGACGACGAATGGGGTCGACCAATAATCGGTGATAGCGACCTATTCGAAAGAATCTGTCTTGAAGGATTTCAAGCAGGTTTGTCATGGCTGACAATATTACGAAAAAGAGAATCTTTCCGATCTGCTTTTGAAACTTTTGAACCTTCAAAAGTTGCTGAGTTCGGCCAAAAAAAGGTCGAATCTCTGATGAATAACGTTCAAATAGTTCGCAACAGGGCAAAAATTTTGTCCACTATAAACAATGCTCAGTGTGCTTTAAAAATGATTGACGAATATGGATCACTTGCAAATTTTCTTTGGTCTTTTGAACCGTCTTCAAAAAAGTACAAAAATGTGAACTCTGTTCCTTCTCAAACTGATGATTCAAAAAAGTTAAGTGATGATTTGAAAAAAAAGGGTTGGAGTTTTGTTGGCCCCACAACCATCTATGCATTCATGCAGGCCGTGGGAATGGTAAACGATCACATAACGAGTTGTTGGGTTTTTGAAGATGTAGAAAAAGAGAGGCGAAAACTTTCTCGTCCGATTTAAAACTGATGTTATGAGTCCCTATTGACAACAAAATGAGCAATTTCTTCCAATTCACAAAATGTTTCTCTTCTAATATCTGCGTTATTAAGAAATTCAATTGCTCTTTTGAGATGTTTATCTGCTTCCTCAAGAGTAGCTTCACGCCCTCCCGCATTTTCTATTAAAGAGGACGCATAGGAAACTTCTTCCTCACTGAGTTCTCCGGCAATATTAAAAACATCTAAAAGCTTTTCTGATTCTGGAGTCTTCGCAGAAAGAACAATGGAAACCGGCATAGATTTCTTCCTTTCTCGAAGATCGTTACCAACTGGCTTACCTGTAACTTTTGGATTCCCCCAAATGCCGAGTACATCATCCACTGCTTGATAAGCAAGTCCTAATTCATATCCAAAAACTTCGAGAGAGTTACAAGTGTCTTCATTAGCTCCACTCAAAACTGCTCCCACGGAAGACGCATAACCTAATAAGGCTCCAGTCTTAGCTGCTTCCATTTTTAAACATTCTTCGAAACTAACAGTCGGTAAATCATCAAAAGTCATATCTGAGGCTTGTCCTGAAATCATCGTCGTAGTCGCATCCACTAACCGTCTGGCAGCCTGCACACGTTCTGAGGAGTCTTCCTCTAACAGAACTTGAAAAGCCAGGGTATGTAAAGCATCACCCGCTATCAAAGCATCCTCAACAGTGAATGCAGTCCAGGCACTAGGCCTGTGTCTACGTTCTGTATCGCCATCAATAATGTCGTCATGAATTAATGAAAAATTGTGAATCATCTCCACAGCGACCGCTCCTGGTATGGCCAATTCAGGATCTCCGCCCACTGCCTCAGAAGATAGAATCGCAAGTGCAGGACGCAACCGTTTCCCTGCATCTTTAGGGGTTTCAAATCCTTGAATTGTTTTCCATCCAAAGTGATATTCAATTACAGGTAACAAATCGTCTGAAAGTTTTTTCACCGACTTCATTAATTCAGGTTCGATTAACTTCATGACCCTATTCAGGGCTTGTGGACTTTCCATGACTTATTTACTTCGATCATTGATGAAGGGAAAAGTTTCTCGTACTTCCGAAACTCTTTCTGGCTCAATATCTGCTACCAATATTTCCTCACCGCCTGAAGAAGCTTCTTTTAGTACTTCTCCCAAGGGATCAATAATTGCTGAGTCTCCTTGATAGAACAAACCATCTCCTTCGCCAACTCTATTAACACCCACTACATATGCCTGATTTTCAATAGCGCGAGAACGCAGCAGTGCCTTCCAGTGATTACTCCTAGTCGAAGGCCAATTCGCAACCACTAAATACAAATCAGTGTTTGGAGCTAAGTCCCAAAAAGCGTCTGCAAATCTCAAGTCGTAACATATGAATAAACTCGTCCGTACTCCCAACAGATCTATTGTCACAAATTGACTACCAGCTCGATAATTTTCATGTTCACCGGCGAAAGTAAATGGGAAAACTTTGTCATATTTATATGACTCTCCCGAAGGGCCCTTAACTAAAAAACGGTTTACAGGAAGTTCATCTTCTTGATCTTTTGTTGGAACAGACGCAGCCATCCACAAATTATTAATCTCTGCTTGCTCGCTAAGAAAAGTTTCACTTTCCCCTTCAGATTTTTCTGCAATTTTTTCAGATGCCATAGAGAATCCGGTTGAGTACATTTCAGAAAGGACCACCAACTCTGCTCCGTCCTCTGCCGCCTGAGCAACCATGGGAGTTAAATTCTCATGATTTGCAGAAGGGTTTTCCCAAATAACATCATGTTGTATCGCAGCTATTTTCATTTTCAAGCCTTTAAAGAGAGCAGTTTCTCAACTGCACGATCCAAGACCTCAGGTTTCTTGCAATAGGCAAATCTTACAAGTGGTTTTCCTATGGTCTTGTTGTCATAGAAAACCTCATTAGGTACTGCAACAACCCCACACCGATTAGGCAAATCCCAACAAAATTCAATGCCATCTTCATCACCTAAAGGTCTAATATCAACAGTTGCGTAATATGTTCCCGATGGTCTAAAAACCTCAAATCCGGCCTTTTCTAAACCTTCACAGAGGATGTCGCGCTTGTTTGCCATATCAAGTGCAAGATTCATATAGTAATTTTCGTCTAACTTTAAAGCTTCTGCAATTGCATGTTGAAAAGGTGCTCCATTTACGTAAGTCAAGAATTGTTTTGCAATTCGAACTGCAGCTAAAAGTTCGGAAGGACCATGAGCCCAGCCGATCTTCCAACCAGTAAAGCCAAATGTTTTCGCCGCCGAAGAAATTGTAAGAGTTCGGTCACTCATATCCGGAAGAGTCGAAATAGGTATGTGAGATTGTCCATCAAAAACCAAATGCTCATAAACTTCGTCAGTTATAACTAGAAGATCTTTCTCAACAGCTAGTTTTGCTATTTGAGAAAGTTCCTGATGATTGAAAACTTTTCCTGTTGGATTATGAGGAGAATTTAGAAGAATCAATCTTGTGTTTGAATTAACTTTCGACGCAAGCTCTTCATAGTCAAATGAATAGTCTGGAGTTTTAAGAGTTACTACACGACGCTTACCACCAGCCATTGCAATAGCCGCAGCATAAACATCAAAATAGGGCTCAAAAGTAATTACTTCTTGTCCTGGTTCCACCAAAGCAATTAAAGACGCTGCTAAAGCTTCTGAAGCTCCAGCAGTAATCAATACTTCAGTATCTGGATCGACTTCTATCCCATAGAACCTCTTTTGATGCTCTGAAACAGCAACCCTTAAAGATTCAATTCCCAGTCCAGGTGGATATTGATTATGCCCATCTTTAATTGCTTTAATTGCAGCTTCCGCCACTTGGTTAGGTCCATCAGTATCAGGGAAACCTTGTCCCAGATTTATTGAATCTGTTCGAACAGCTAAAGCTGACATCTCTGCGAAAATAGTAGTTCCAAAGTCTTGCAACCTTTCCGCCAAATACGGATTTTTTGCCATCATCACTTTTTAGACCAGTTCAATCTCTTAATCCTGATTTATCTGAAATAGCAGACCAAATCCTCTGTGGCGTTAAAGGCATATCTAGATGATCAATGTCAAGATACGAGATTGCATCTATCACAGCGTTTTGAGTAGCAGCAGTTGAGCCAATAGTTCCAGACTCTCCAATGCCTTTTGCTCCTATAGAATTGAGCGGAGTGGGAGTTTCTATTGATATGCGATCGAAACTAGGGACCTCCATAGCTGATATTGCTGTGTAATCCATCAGATTCGCTGTTTGAGGATTTCCATCATTGTCATATGAAATTTCCTCTAAAAGAGCTTGAGCTACTCCCTGCGCTAACCCACCGTGAACTTGACCAGTTGCTAACAACGGATTGACTATTTTCCCGGCATCATCAACTGCAACGATCTTTTTTATTTTTGCTTCTCCAGTTTCAATATCTACTTCTGCTATAACAATGTGAGCACCAAATGGAAATGTTGCGCCTTCCTGTAAAAAATCAGACTTCCCTGTTAATTGTTTTTGATCTGTTTTAGGATTTGAAGCTAACTCGCTCCATGAAACTGATACTGCAGGTGTTCCGACTACATGAAAATTACCAGATTCTTTATTCAGAACAATGTCTTCCTCTGATGCCTCTAAAAGATCTGCTACGACTTTACGGGCAGCGTCAACCAGTTTTTCAGATGCATCAGCCATAGAGGACCCTGAAACCTGAACTGATCTTGAACCTCCTGTCATCTCACCAGATGGAACCACATCAGTATCTCCATAAATTACCTCTACTTTTTCCATAGGCACACCAAGACGATCAGCGACAAGCATTGCCCACGTAGTTACATGCCCTGTTCCAATTGGGGTACTTCCTGTTGTGGCTTGAAAGGTTCCATCATCTTTCAGTTCAACTAAACCAAATTCGCTGCCCCCTCCGCCAGCGGTGACTTCCACGTATGTGGATATACCAATTCCTAACTGCAATCTTTCGTTTTCTTCACGTCTACGACTTTGTTCGCTTCTAAGAGCTTCGTAATCAATAGCGTTGAGAGCTTCGTCTAAAGCTTTCTCATAATCACCTGAGTCGTAAATAGTTCCCGTTGCGTTTTTAAATGGAAATTCATCAGGACTGGGGAAATTTAGCCTTCGCACTTCAGCTGGATCCATTGATATTTTCCTTGCAAATAGATCAACGGTTCTTTCAATTACTGAAGTGGCTTCTGGGCGTCCCGCCCCCCGATATGCACAAACTGGAGCTGTTGTCGTAGCGACAGAACGTGAGGAAAATTCAACATTTGGAATTCTGTATACCCCACTTGCCATCATTAGGGTAGAGCCAGGTAGAACGGCTCCCCATTTAGGATAAGCACCGCTGTCTTGAATAACCTCGAGGCAGTAATGGGTAATTTCACCATTAAGGTTTCCCCCCATTTTCACTTTTTGTTTTTGCGCTCTCCCATGAGCAAAACCAGTTAAATTTTCTGTTCTACTTTCCATCCAACGGACAGGTTTTTCATGCATTCGAGATAAATGGGCAATAATTATTTCCTCTTCTGAGGCAAGTCCTTTAGCTCCAAAACCGCCTCCTATATCAGTAATAATTACCCTTATATCTTTTGTTTCCATTTCAAGTGCTTGAGCAACTGAATCTCGATAGTCATGCGCTCCTTGATTGCTTGCCCAGCATGTGAGTCGACCATTTTCAAAAGATGCAAGTGTGACTCTCGGTTCAATAGAAACAGCTGCGACTTTAGAGTTGATGATCTCTGCTTCTACCACGACTTCGCAGTCAGAAAAATCTATTGGCTTTCTTCTGGGTATCTCTGTAACTATATTGCTGTCTAAATTTGGGAAAAGTAAGACTTCACCTGCGGCTGCTTCTTCAAGATCGACCAATGCTGGTAAAGGTTCTATATCTACCCATATATTCTCGGCGGCATCTGCTGCTAAATACTCGTTTTCTGCCAGAACGACCGCTACTGGTTCTCCAACGAAACGTACCCTTTCACGCGCAAGATATGGTCTTGTCATTTCGGGTTCATAAGCGTTCAATATGACATCTCTGTCAGCCAAATTCAGATTTTCAGCGGTATAAATCGCAAAAACTCCGGGCATCTTTATAGCTTCGTTTGTTTCCACTGAAATTATTTCACCATGCGAAACATTTGACCTTACGAAATGCGCGTGTAAAGCACCTTCCATTGGAACATTTGCTACATATCCACCTTTACCAAGTAGAAGATTTAAGTCTTCACGACGTGGAACCGCATTTCCCAGTAAAGACGTTCCTCCGGTACCATGTTCGTCTGATCCTTTGCTGCTCATTCAGCTGGGTACCTTTCAAGAAGTTTTCTAGCGATAACCATTTTCTGGATCTCGCTTGTCCCTTCACCAATAATCATCAACGGAGTGTCTCGCAGATAGCGCTCTACTGGAAACTCTGTTGTGTATCCATTACCTCCATGAATTCTCATGGAAGACATGGCAATCTCAAAAGCTGCTTCAGAAGCAAAAAACTTCGCCATCCCTGCTTCCATATCAACCCTCTCTCCGGCATCTGCACGCCTCGCCGCATCAAAGGTCATCAAGCGAGATGCTTGAAGTTTTGTTGCCATCTCAGCCAGCATGAATTGGACAGCTTGATGCTCAAAAATTGGTCGACCAAAGGTTTCGCGTTGTTGAGCGTATTTCATTGCTGAGTCAAAGGCTGCTTGTGCTACTCCAACAGCTCTTGCAGCTATATTTATTCTTCCTAACTCCAAAGCTGAAAGTGCATATCTTCTACCGTTTCCTATACCTTCCTCGCCTCCTAATACATTCGCAGAAGGAACACGATGATCCACGTAAGACATTTCAACTGTTTCTAATCCTCGGTATCCAAGTTTGTCTATTTTTTTTGAAACTTGGATTCCTTCAAAATTTTCTCCAGGTTCTTTTTCAACCAGAAAACAAGTAATTCGATCATCTGGAGTTCTCGCTAAAAGCATTACTAGAGATGAGCGCGTTCCATTCGTAACCCACATTTTTGTACCATTAATGACCCATTCGTCTCCATCTTTTTCAGCTTTGCAACGAAGTGCTCCTGTGTCGCTGCCAGCATCAGGTTCTGATAGAGAAAACGCCGCTCGGAAAGAACCATCACACATTCGAGGTAAGAAGTTTTCTTTCTGCTCTTCCGTTCCAAATCTGTTGATCATGGTCACGCCTATTTTGTGTGTATTCAGAATTCCAGCAAGAGACATGAAGCCACGTGATAATTCTTCAACTATTCGAGCATAAGTTGTGATGTCTATCCCGAGACCACCATACTTTTCATCGATTGTGGAACCAAAAAGTCCAAAATCGCACATTTGTTCAAACATCTCTTGAGGAAACTCGTCGTTAAGTTCGAATTCAGCAACATTTGGGATCACGTCACGATCAACCCAGTCTTTTATCGTTGAAACAAGTTCATCAGCTAGTGCTTGATCTGTAGCCATCTTCTCTCACTCTTCCACTTAAAGGGTTTTACCACTAAAATTACGTTTTTTCTTATTCTGATCGTATCGTCAGGGAACTTTTCTGGCAGTTCTATTTGTCTTATGATTACATCTAATAGAAAATTACCCAAAAACGGCGATACTGTCGAAGTTGGTTCTACGAAACAGGAGCTTAGGTGACAAAAATCCCTCGAATAATTTCAGTTGATGATCATGTGGTTGAACCACCAGATCTTTGGACTAGTCGCTTACCTTCAAAATATGCAGATAGGTGCCCACGTGTTGAACGTGACTCTGCAGTTTTTAACTTTGAAGGCGGTGTTTTTTCTTACGAAAAAGGAGTAGAAAATGGCTCTGCATGCGACTGGTGGTTATATGACGATTTGATATATCCATTTCCTAAACTCTCTGCTGCGGCAGGTTTCGAAAATCTTGATATTGAACCGGTTACTTTTGACGAAATTTTGCCAGGGAGCTGGAAGCAAGCCGACAGACTCGCTGCTATGGACGCAAATCACGTTGACGTTTCAATATGTTTTCCTAATGTTCTTCCGAGATTTTGTGGTCAAACTTTTCTTGAACGAGAAGATAAAGACCTAGCTTTACTTTGCGTAAAGGCATACAACGACTGGATGATAGATGAGTGGTGCGAAGGTGAAGGGAAAGGTCGTCTCATACCGCTAACCCTTATACCACTCTGGGATCCAATCGCAGCCGCTGAAGAAGTCCACAGATGCGCAAACAAGGGATCTTTTGCTGTTGCATTTTCAGAAAATCCTTACCATTTAGGCTTACCATCTGTGCATGACAAGGATCATTTTTGGGATCCCTTCTTCACTGCGTGTCAAGAAACTGAGACTGTAATTTGCATGCATATAGGATCTTCATCAAAAATGCCGTCAACTTCTCCGGATGCTCCTTTTTCTGTTTCTTCGACCATTACTTTTGCAAATGCAATGGGATCTATGTGCGACTACATACTTTCAGGAATTTTTGTTCGATTCCCTAAACTCCGGGTTGCCTATGCAGAAGGACAAGTTGGATGGATGCCCTATGTAGTTGAGAGAATGGACAAAATTTGGGAAGAAAGAGGAGATGCTAGTTTTGGAATAGATCTTCCAAATCCACCTAGTTCTTACATACCTAACCATATTTGGGGTTGTATTTTTGACGACGAGATTGGTTTAAAAAATCGAGACATAATTGGCATGAACCAGATCTGTTTTGAAGTTGATTTCCCTCATGCAGATACAACTTTCCCAAACACGTTAAAAGTAGCAACAAAGATTTGTAATGAAGCTGGGCTCTCCGAAGATGAGATATATCTGCTTATGAGAGGTAACGCTATTGAATGTTTTGGACTTGAGCGTTTCGGGATCACAAATTAAATTGGACTATCAGGTCATGGAACAACTGGCATTGCATCCTTCCAACGACTGATCCCGCCTCCGGAAATAACTTCCTTTACTCTGTCTATACTTTCCTCAATTTCTCCAAAAGTCGTATATAAGGGTGCAAAACCAAATCTGACTAAATCTGGTGGACGAACATCTGGGATTGTTGCCTGTTCGTTAATTAATGCCTGTCCTATTGCCATAGCTGAATCATGAGAAAAAGATAGATGAGAGCCACGTTTCTTGTGCTCTACAGGTGATGCGACAGAAAATCCTAAAGGTAAAAGTTCTTTTTCAGCTTTGAATAAAAATCTTTCAGAAAGAGCAACTGACTTTGAACGTATGTTATTAACTCCCGCTTCAATCACCAGATCAACACCTGGCTCTATAAGTAAAGTCGAAACTAGGGGTGGGGTGCCAGTTAAGAATCTACGATTGTCATTTTGCGGTTGAGAATCAGGATCAAATCCAAATGGGTCTCTACTTCCATACCAACCAGCTATGGGATTAATCAAATCATGACAATTTTCTGAGATATAAATAAAAGCAGGCGCCCCTGGTCCACCATTTAGATACTTATATGTGCAGCCGATTGCTAAATCAATTTCATCTTTTCTTAAATCTATTGGAACCACTCCTACTGAATGTGAAAGATCCCAAAGAACTTTGGCTCCTACTTGATGAGCCTTTTGAGTAATTGTTGATAAATCCCAACAACACCCTGAGCGGTAAGAGACCTGGCTTAGTGAAACCAGAGCTACAGTTTCATCAATTGCACCTAGAAGTGCTTCAACTGGGGCTTCTAAACCATTGCTTTCTATCACCACAACCTTATGATCTCTGCTGACAGTAGATGCAGCTGCTTTCAAAGCTTGGATATCAGAAGGAAAATTTTGATCATCTGTCAATATGACGGAACGTGTTGGCTTTGAAAGAAGCGCTGAAACTGCAGCTTTGAATAAACAGACAGTAGTTGAGTCAGCTAAAACAACTTCTCCTGGTTTTGCTCCGACCACTACTCCGACTTTGTCTCCGATTCGAACTGTGTCTTCTAACCACCTTTCATTCCATGACCGTATTAGACGGCTACCCCACTGTTCAGAGACAATTTCTTGAGCAAGTTCTTTTGTTTTTTTTGGAAGTCGACCCAAAGAATTACCATCTAAATAGATTAAGTCTGGGTCTTCGATGACAAACTGTGCGCGGAAGCTAGCCAGTTCATCGGCGGCGTCTAGTTCTTCGAAAGTTATTTGATCTGTTTTTATTTTCTTGAAAAGATCATCAGAGTTAATCACCAGATTTTTCCTTATTAACTATCTCTTCCATTCGTTTTTCAGTATGTTCTTGACTCAAACTTTGATGGTCGCCCTCTACCTCTTCTAGAGGCTGGTTTTCATCAGCATCAAATTCAAGGCGTAGTGCTCTAGAAATAATCCCATGCATTCCATATGTGGCAACAATGTATGTAAGTTCAAGAATTTCCTCGTCTGATAAATGCTTTGTGAGTGTCTGAAAAATTTCATCAGTTACCAGACCATTATTAAGCGCCAGACAGTCCGTATATGCAAGAACTGCTCTTTCAATTTCATTGAAAACCTCAGATTCCTCCCAGTTAGGAATAGATTTAATTTTTTCTTCGCTTATCCCAACAGTTCGGCATGATTTACAGTGCTGAGAAAAAACGAAACGGCTCCCGACATCCCATCCCACTCGAGTTTGTCCGAGTTCCCGTAGTTGTGGATCCAATTTTCGCTCCGACGATCTATACAAAGCCAAACCTGCAACTGCATGGTCAAAAACTTCGGGTACTAAAGCGAAAGTGGGCCACCAATCTCCTGGGCTTCCGGTGTCAGTACCAGGGTCGACTGTTGGATCTCTGTCCCCGAATATAAGTTGAAAAAT
>Ga0208765_1002032_pt1 | contig 11663 bp, 4 predicted proteins | sample ETNtaG_2_FD_185783 | JGI IMG/M metagenome (GOLD analysis project Ga0208765, IMG submission 185783) | Marine microbial and viral communities from oxygen minimum zone, Eastern Pacific Ocean - ETNP201406SV203 (SPAdes) (version 2) | ecosystem: Environmental > Aquatic > Marine > Oceanic ... | reverse complement strand
AACTATCGGCAGACCAGCTCGAGCATTAACTATTGCAGGCGCCCCGATTTCACCTTCATCGTATAAAGCGCTAACTGTATAAAGATAGTAGGATCCATCAGAAACCGATATGTCTTCATATGTTGTGCTCATTTCATAGGCCAAAAGTTGGAAATCACCGAAAGGCCACGTTGCGCGAAAAACATTGTACCCCAACAAAGACCTACCGGCTGGATTGCTATAATCATGGTACGCCGAAATAATTGGAAAATCTCGTGGGCCTTTTAATTGTTCAACCATATTGTCATTATCATCCACCACTATAGGCCGCGGAGGTAGTTCAGATATATTTAAATCAATATTGCCCACACGATAGCTTGCGCGGCCAGCGCTAGCTGGTTCTTCCCATGAAAGAGGAACCGTAGAGCCGTAATTAACCACGGAAAGTTGGCCTGGTGGCGCCAAGAAAAACGGATTTAAAGTAACCGAAATATTATCAAAAGCACCGCCACTACCAATTACAAGGCCATCCGAAACAAAAACAATCGCCGGTTTTGCTGTTTCACTGCCCATGTCCAACGCCCAACTCATATCTATTTTGTGGTGCGCCCAACCTCCCGTTGACCCGCTTAGATAGCCATTATCTGTATCATACCATGCGCTACCATCATCCAAAACAAGACAAAAATAGAAGATGTCGAAGTCAACTTCGGTGTCTATGTTTGCATCTAGGTCAAAGTATAGCCCACCCATGGCGCCGGCAATATCAAAAATAGAATCACTTTCCCACCAAACAACTTCGTTGTTGGAATAGCCCCCTGAATCGGGGAAAAAAAGCATCGCTGTACCAGATGCTGGTAATATTGTATCACCACCGGCGTTGAAAAAAGTATCAGCCACCGCATAGGCAGATACGCCTAAAAGTGTATTAGAAAAACCCTGGTCTTCCCCGCTCTCAAACCCCGTAAAATACATATCGTTTATATCTAGCGGTTCCAGCGCAACATTTAAAGTAACTGTGTCACCTTCAGAAAGTGTGACAGTAAAGGTGGCGTTATTATATCCTTCCTTCATGAACTGAATATACGAAAGGCCGGTTGGGGCGCTGTAATACCCATATTCACCAGCGTCGTTGGTGTTGGTCGTGTCTCCTACTGTGTAAACAGTAACGCTATCTAGGGCCTGCCCTGTTTCATTGTTGGTCACAGCGCCGTTTATATATGCCATTCCGCCGCCGGAAAGCGCTAATGTGTCTGGGCTTGATGGGGCATCATGTATTACTATTATATTACCATGTTGTGCGTTGCCGTCAATAGGTGAAAAGGTAATAGTTAATTCTGTGGCTGTTTCCGCTAACAAGGCGCTATTACCCAAGACAGCTGAAAAAACAACATTATCACTTACAACGCTACTGATAGTTATGCCCACGGCGCCCATGTTTGTCAAAACAGTTGTAATGCTCGCTGAGGTATTGGGTTGTACCAATCCAAAATCAATTATTTCTTCTTCAAAGACTAGCTGACCTGTGCCTGAAACCTGATACGCTGGCAGAAGCATGTCGTCCAGTCGATGATAGCTACTATTGTTTTCCATCGCGTCGTCAACGATTCTGATTTTTATAGTATCCCCCGTGTAGGCGGACAGGCCTATGGCGGCACGCATGTTTGTGTGGCTATCAAACTGCAGTGTGCCGATGGTAGTGTAATCAGATTGATCGCTCACCTGTTTAGCTTTTACGTAAAAACTGCCGCTATCGGAAGAACTAGATGAATTGTAATAGAAAATTATAGAATCGCCGGAAACGGGTAAGAGCGTCCTAGATTCCAGTTGGTTTTGACCCCCTGGTGAGCGCGCATAGAAACCAATAGGGTCTCCGGTGTATCCAGGGCCATAGTAACTGTAATTAAACATCCATGAATCCCCATCATCATCAATATCTTCATTAACCCAACGCCAGGGTAAGGCGCCAGAGAAAGAAGCTCCCTGAAAATCGTCATTGTCATCGAAGCTTACATAAGAACGGCCGGCCTCACCTGACAAAACAATAGTGTCTGGACTGGTATCTGCATTGTGATAAATAACAACGCTGGTTTTACTATGCCCAAACGTGCTGGGCGACCAGACAAGGTCAAGGTCTACGCTGCCCCCCGGCATAACGCTACTACTTGAAGGCATAGTGGTGAGGTTTGCTGAAAAGTCCTCATTATCGGTAATAACATTTTCTACTACCAAAATAGCAGAGCCTGAGTTTAAGCCAACTGTGAGCGCAGTATTTGTGGTGCTATAGCCAATAGCCTGGGGCATAAACACGACGTTAGAATTGGTTAATAATAGTTCGGGTGTTGGAGGTACCTCAACAAAAGATATTTCATCAACATAAACATCGCTAAAAACGCTCTGTCCATTTGCTTGGCCAACAAGTTTAAACAAATACGTGCCCCCAAGAGGAACTTCTACAGAAACATAGATCCACCCAAACAATCCTGATCCATAATTTTCTGTTGTATCTGAATGCGCTTTTGTCCAGCTGGCCCCATCATCAGTTGAATAGGCCACATAAAACTCTTCTGTTCCACGTTTTTTCATATAAAACCGTAAGGCGCCTTCAACAGCGGGGGGGTCAATATAGATGCTTGGTGTTATGTATTCTATGGGTGGTAAAATAAGCGCGCTGGTGTCTGTGCCTCCATTGCTGCCCTCATCACCATCAAATAAAGCTCCGTTTACACCTGTGAAATTGTATGAGAGGCTTGTTGTTTTTTCCCAACCGTTGGTTGCTCCATCGCCGGAGTGAGTCATGTTCCCTTCCTGATTTGTGCCGGGCGGATATGGTTCGGCGGTATAAAATTCTGCCTCCCAAGATTCAAAATCCTGCCAGTATATAGCGTCTTTCCCGGCACCAACTACATAAATGGAGTCTGGTGAAGACAGTCCGTTGTGGGTTAATATAATATAGGCGGAGTCTGCCTCCACAGCGGAAGGGGTATAGGTCACCGTTATCGCTTCAGTGTCATCGCCACCGCCGATAAGCGTTGCAGAGGACACAGACAGTGAAAAGTCGGCATTGTCCACAGCGATACTGGAAACAACCAAATCAGAGGCCCCAAAATTGCTTACAACAAAGTCTGTACTAATGCCCCCTGTTCCGGTATTACCAAAATTAATCGCGGTTTCACTAAAAGCGGCAACCGGACTATCGTCGATCCAAATCTGTGGTCCGTTAATATCATCAACGTATAGATATATGCCGTTTACTGTTACGTGTTGTATAGCAAGATAGATTGTTTGATCAACATATGAATTAAGGGTATAGGCATACCGCGTCCATGAGGTTGGTACAGATGTTACGGTAGCAATAGTATCTGTAAAACTGACTGTTGACTCCGCATTGGCTAGGGATGCCCTGACATTAAAATTTTCGACATAATTGCCTCCGTTACTGGATTTTGCCCAAAACACAATTGAATCGCCGCTAACAACATCAAGTTTTGGTGTTATCAGCCAGTCGTCGCTTCCGGTTGGATTATAAGATACCCTGGCTGAATAGTCGCCGGAGTGAGCATACCAGGACGAGCCATATGCATACCAGGAATTTGGGTGTCCATCGTTATTAATAACAGACCAATTATCAGGTATAGCGCCATTCTCAAACCCTTCGCTAAGTAGGTTTGGTTCGGTCATGGTATGTGACCCCAGGTAAGACCATGTGTTTTGATCGTGAACAATCCACTCTGAATCAGCAGCGTTTGTCCCAGCTGCTACTGTCCAGTTAGTGGTCCCGCTTGTTATTGAGCTTTTTCTTACTAGGGTATGTTCTTTAGTGGCATCAGCAACCCCGGCAACAGCCCAACCGCTACCTGGATCATTAGGGGCGGATCCAATGTAGTCAAGAATTGTTGTGTCACCGTTCACCACCTTGATTAGGCTGCGGGCGTCATCACCGTTGAAATTCGTTATTGCGGATTCCGTTAAATCTGCCTCCGAAAATATACTGGGGTCAGCTGATGTGTTCGCAATTACATATACATCTCCATCATTCAGTGTGCCGCTAAGGGTGTCTATGTTTTCATACCAATTACCGCCATTGTTAATTTGCATTATCAAATAGTTTCCTAAATCAACATCTGCACCAGTGCCATTATAGATTTCCAGATACTTGTTGTAATTGGTCCCCTCCCCATATTCAGAGAAAAAGAGGTCGATTGCGTCTCTAGACGCCCGACCCCGCCCGCTTATGCTGGGGCGCCTATCCCCCGCTATCTTTACGGGTAGTTTGTTAATGTTGGCTCTTAATGTTTCTGTTTCGGCAGCGCTGAGCGGTAATCCTTTGGTGTGTTTATTTAATACTGTTTGGATCTGTTTTTCATTTACATCTTTATCGGCGGCCTGGGTATAAAACAGACTAAACCCGAACATTAATAGGGCAATTCTATATTTAAATTTGAACCTGTTCATTTCGCGCTCCAGAATTAGTTAAAAAATTGTACCTGTTTAAACTCCGGTCTACTAAGTGAAAAATATTTTGCCATAATATATAATGTGTACAATCAAAGAACAAGGTGTCGCTAAGGGTTGTGTTCCACATCACGTTATCATGGACAGTGACAGCCTAAGGATCACAGAATTGCAAAGGACAAATCGTCTTTGACGGTACCTATTATGCGGTTGAAGCGCTTGTCGGTTTTAAGGCCGGTCCGCACTTTTTTGCAAGCATACAGCGCTGTGGTGTGGTCCCTCCCGCCAAAATGCATGCCAATAGTTGCCAGCGACAATCCCAGTAAATCACGACAAAGATAAACAGATAGGTGTCTGGCCTCTGTAATTTCTTTGCGTCGACTCGGCCCCACAATATCCTCGGCGCGTACATTGGTTAGATTAGCCACACGACCAATGATGTCCTCTGCGGATATATCAGCCGAAACCGTGTCACCCAACCTTTCTTTCAACACTTTTTTCACAAGCGGAAAATTTATATCAACCTGTGATAGTGATGCGTGCGCCAACAGCCTGATAATGACGCTTTCCAAATCACGAACATTGTTTTTAAGGTGACTGGCAATAAACTCAATCACTTCATAGGGTAAATCAAGGCTGTTTTGTTCAGCTTTATCCATGAGTATGGCCACCCGCGTCTCATAGTTGGGCGGCTGAACGTCTACAGACAAACCGGATTGAAAACGACTCAACAGTCGATCTTGTAGGCCAGACATTTCGCCCGGATAGCGATCGGCCGTCATCACTATCTGACGGCCTAGTTGATATAATTCATTAAAAGTGTGAAAAAACTGTTCTTGGGTTTGCTCCTTTTTCTGGAAGAACTGAATGTCATCAATTAATAACACATTGGCGTTACGGTAAGACCTTGAAAATTCAGCCGTACGGTTTTTCTGGATTGAAGATATAAAATCCAGCGTAAACTTTTCGCTAGAAGCAATTACAACCTTTAGTTTGGGCGCGGTAGCAACTATTTCATTACCAATGGCGTGCAATAGGTGTGTTTTCCCCAAGCCTACACCACCATAAACAACAAGTGGATTAAAAGACTGTTTACCTGGCGATTTGGCCACTGTTTGGGCCGCTGCTTTAGCAAACTGGTTGTTGGGACCCTCTATGAATGCCGAAAAAGTATAGCCGGTGCTCAAGTGTGGAGGCAGTGTCTTTTTCGGTGTGCTTTGAGCGGTTATATTACTATTTGTTTTTTCTAATTGGTTGGTCGCTTCAGTAGAAATAACATACTTGATTTCTCTCGGTCCAGCACCCAAGCTTTCAAGCGTAGAGACAATGTGTTTACGATAGTGCATATCTACCCACTCCGAGAAAAATTGATTGGGAACCTGTAAAACTAGCTTGGTGCCTTTTATGTTCAGCGGCTTGATTGGTTCAAACCATGTTTCAAAAGCATGGGCCGGCAGTCGGCCTTTCAAGACGCTTTTGGTCTTATCCCAAATATAACTATGATCCATAAAAATGTTTTCCACAGGTTATCCACAACCACCCGTTTAATCAATTTAGTCACCATAAATAATTATGAGCAATGAATGATTTGCGTTCTTTTGTAAAAACAATAAGAAACACAACTGTTTTATAATGCTTTTATTTAAAGAGCTGTGATCGTTATTTTCGGCGGCTTAATTATGGAACAAAAATGAAACGCACCTTTCAACCCAGCAACCGTAAGAGAAAAAACAAACACGGCTTTCGAGCGCGCAAAAAAAGCGTTGGCGGAAGGCGCATTTTGAAAGCACGACGGCGGCGCGGCAGAAAAGTTCTGTCGGCATAGCTCATAACAATTTAAATAAATTATAATATGTCTTAATGGATAGAAACTCACTGCTGGCTTTTCTATTAATCGCGGTGATCATTTTCCTGATGCCAGAATACTATAAGCTGGTATACCCCCCTACACCAGGCTCCGATTCGCTTATCGTAAACATCGATGAGCAGGCTAAGTCCGTGAAGCCACCAGATAAAAAGACAACGCTCACCCCTTCTTATAACAAAGGTCTAGCGGTTGAAAAGTCTTTCTCGGTGCGAACAAATTTATACACCGCAGAGATCAGCACCATGAACGGAGGCTCCATAGCCTCCTTTGTTCTTCATAATTATGCGCTTAATGACACAGAAAGCGTTGAACTAATAAACAATGATAATGTAAACAATTTATTGTTGGGCTTTAGATCAATAGACGGGGAAGATGTTTCTTTGTCTCGCGACTGGGTTGCGGATAATAATTTCGATATTAATGTCTACAGTAGGGAAACAACGGTCAGCTTTAAAAAAACTATTGATGGTAAACAAATAACCAGGTCCCTTACCTTTTATCCAGATAAATATACTATTGATATAAACACAGATTTGTCAGCAATTCAAGCCTGGGTTTCCCAGGGCATGTCAACTGTAGTTTGGCCCGCCGGATTGCCATTAACCGAACCAAACAAAAAAGATGAACAAACCTACTTTTCGGCTGTGGTTTTTCAGGGAGATGAAACATACACTCCTAAACCACAAAAATCTACCCAGGCAAAACTAGAGCGCATGGACTACCCCACTGATTGGGTTGCCATAAGAACAAAGTATTTTATAATGGCCTTGGTTCCACAAAAACAAACCCCCGGCTCTCAGGTTCTAGCCGTAAAGGAAAATGGTGATATAAAGTATGATGTTGGTTTGATTTTTGATGTTGGTCGTCCTTTTTTATGCACACTATATCTTGGCCCTTTAGAATATGGTCGCGTCAAGGGTCTTGGAGGAAATCTTGATCGAATAATGAACTTTGGGTGGGGTTTTATAAGGCCCATATCAAAAGTTGTGCACTGGTTTTTGCTATTTTTATACAAGTATATTCCAAACTATGGCTTTGTCCTTCTTGTTTTTTCTGTACTTGTTAAAATATTGGTCTACCCTTTAACTAATAAGAGCTACTCATCAACAAAAAAGATGCAGGCTATCCAACCAATGCTTAACGACCTTCGTGAAAAACACAAGAACGATCAACGAAAGTTTGCCCAAGCTCAGATGGCTTTGTTCAAAGAGCATGGCGTTAACCCACTAAGCGGCTGTGTGCCCATCTTACTGCAAATGCCGCTGTTGTTCGCCTTGTTCACGGTTTTTCGATCATCTATTGAACTGCGCGGTTCTCCTTTTATATTTTGGATACAGGATTTATCACGGCCCGACGCTGTCTTTGATTTAGGAATAAATATACCTCTTTATGGAAGCCAGGTGGCTGTCCTCCCAATCCTTATGGGGGTCACAATGTTTATTCAAATGAAATCAACACCCACACCACAAGCTGGCGGACAGCAAAAATATATGATGTATTTTATGAATGGTTTTTTTGTCCTGATATTTAACCAATTCCCGTCAGGATTGGTTCTGTATTACACTCTTTTTAATATCCTAACCATACTACAACAGAAATACCTCACCCCACAATCAAGCTTGGAAGTTGTCACTAACAAAAACAGTGGATAATGGCGATACAGTCGTCGCCCAATCAACTCCTTATGGTTATGGCGGCATAGGCGTTGTTAGGGTAACCGGACCAGACTCTTTACGGATCCTTGGCAGCTTAACAAACCTGCCTAAAAAACGTCTACGCGCCCTTAAGCCTCGCGTTGTCTATAAAGAGGTTATTTTAGACGAAAACAAAGAACCTTTCGACGATGCTGTTCTTACTTATTTTAAGGGTCCTGAATCATATACTGGTGAAGATTTGGTGGAAATTTCTTGCCATGGCAGTCCATACATATTGAAATATATTTTGGATCTCTGTATTAATTATGGCGCTTGCCCTGCGGGCCCGGGCGAATTCACTAAAAGGGCGTTTATTAACGGTAAAATTGACCTAATGCAGGCAGAATCTGTTGCTAATTTAGTTTCAGCGTCATCCCACCGTGGTGTAAGCATTGCGCACAACGGTTTGCGCGGTGCTCTTAGTAAAGAAATTTCGTTGGTGCGCGATAAAATAATTAATGTTTTGGGTTATTCAGAGCATTTGTTAGATGTGTCTGAAGAGGACATAGTGGACACAAACATTTCCTACATAATCAACAAAGCAACAATAATACACGAAAAGATACAAAAACTGATGAAAACCTATAATACATGTCGCATCATGACCTCGGGGGCTGTGGTGGTGTTGTGTGGCCCACCAAACTCGGGCAAATCAACCCTTTTTAATGCGCTTGTTGGTTCCGACCGCGCCATAGTAAACAAAGACCCTGGGACAACTAGGGACCTTTTAGATGCGCTAATTATTGTAGACGGTGTTCCCATAACCTTGGTAGACACTGCCGGGTTAAGAGAGTCAGAAAATGACGTAGAAAACGAGGGTATCCAAAAGGCTCTGGGATATATGAAAAGCGCTGACCTGGCTTTGTTTATAAACGACATAACCCAGATGGATATCACTACAGAACCCATTGATAATATGTTACTTAAAGAAATAAGCACTGTAAACGTTTATAACAAATTCGACCTAATAATCAATGATAACCTAGATCAACGTTCCGATGTTTTTAAGGGTGGATTAACCACATCTGCGCTTACGGGTCATGGGGTTGATAAATTGAAAAATCACATCATTACAGTCCTTGATTTGGAAAACGGCTCAGGTGAAAATTTTGGTATTACAACACCAAGACAATATAAAGCCATAAAGAAATCTGATGTTGCTATCGCTGCGGTTATAGAAATTGCCAGTCATTTTCCTATTCAACTAGAACTGGTCAGTTTTGAACTTCAGAATGCGCTTCGAGGCGTTGAAGGCCTGTTGGGAATAAAAACCGCTGATGAAGTCCTTGATAACATGTTTAATAGTTTTTGCGTAGGTAAATAGTTTCACGTGAAACCATTGACCAAATATCAAGTTTTGGTTGTTGGTGCGGGGCACGCAGGAATTGAGGCCGCACTCGCTGCGGCGAGATGTGGGGCTGAGGTCGCTCTTATTACAATAAACAAAAACACTGTTGGGCGAATGTCTTGTAATCCTTCAATCGGGGGATTGGCAAAAGGTCAAATGGTTAGAGAAATAGATGTGCTTGGCGGTGTAATGGGTTTGGCTGCCGATTTTTCCGGAATTCAATTCAAAATCTTGAACAAATCCAAAGGTCGCGCTGTGTGGTCGCCAAGGGCTCAGGTTGACAAGCTCCTATATGAACGATTTGTGAAAGATCGCGTAGTGAAGTCGCCAGGAATAGACATTATTGAGGCGGAGGTGGCTAACCCAATCATAAAACACGGTAAGATAGGTGGGGTGAAAACTGTTGATGGTTGTACTATAAGCGCAGAAAGCGTCGTTTTAACAAACGGAACATTTTTAAACGGATTAATTCACATTGGTCAGAAAAAAATACCGGCAGGGAGAATGGGAGAGCTTGGGTCGGTTGGAATAACCGAATATTTGGCGCGATTTGGATTAGAACACGGCCGGCTAAAGACCGGAACGCCACCAAGGTTATTTAAAAATAGCATTGATTGGAATAAATTAGATAAAATAGAAGGCGATGATAAACCCGCTCCTTTTTCGCATTTTCATAAAAATTTTGATCCACCAAATATCCCTTGTTACAGTATTGCTACCAATTGTGAAGCACACGATATAATAAAAGATAATATAAATCGCTCCCCCATGTTTTCTGGAGACATCCGGGGTGTTGGCCCAAGATATTGCCCGTCAATAGAAGACAAAATATATCGCTTTTCAAAGAAAAACTCGCATCGCCTAATTTGTGAACCGGAATGGGTTGGGTCAGATCAGATTTATTTAAATGGCTTTTCCACTAGCTTACCAGAAGAAGTACAGCGCAAAGCACTGGAATGTATTCCGGGTTTTGAGGGCGTTCAGTTCGTAAGGCCAGGCTACGCCATAGAATATGATTATATATATCCTTATCAGTTAAAAATGACCCTGGAGTCTAAAAAAGTACCCGGCCTTTACCTTGCGGGCCAAATTAACGGCACCTCGGGGTATGAAGAAGCAGCCGTACAGGGGCTTATGGCCGGTGCAAACGCTGGTTTATCTTTAGCGGGGCACGAACCATTTATTTTAAAAAGATCGGAGGCGTATGCCGGCGTTATGATAGACGACCTCATAACAAAAAGCACCCCTGAACCCTACAGGATGTTCACCTCTAGGGCCGAACATCGCCTGGTATTACGATATACGAACGCCAACAGAAGGTTGGGTTCTTTGGCTCTGAATTACGGCCTAATAGGCGAACACAAACACCAAACTTTGGTTGATCAAACAAGAGCAATAGACAAAGCTGTCTCAGATTGTGATGTTTCGGTTAGGCCAGAGCATGTTAATGAACAAATAATGTTGCACAAAGGTTCACCGGTTGGTCAAAAAATGCCGTTAAAAACACTTTTAAAAAGGCCGGATGTTTTCCTTTCGAACTTTAATTTTTTACCAATCAGTTGTCCTGCTGTGGCCGCCCCATATCAGGAGGAGGCTTTATTAGAGGCAGAAACAATAATTAAGTACCGTGGCTATATTGACAGAACCAACACACAAATAAACAAAGCGAACAAAAACGATACGATTAAAATAAACCCGCGTTTTAATTACAGCTCTATTGTTGGCCTATCTTCAGAGTCAAAAGAGAAATTGTCTTCCATAAAACCTGAGACACTTGGACAGGCAATGCGTATTTCTGGTGTAACCCCGGCAGACATTTCTGTTTTATCAATATTTATTGCCAAACATGATCATGTTTCACGTGAAACATGACCTTTGTAAACCCATTATTGGATGCTGTCTCGAACATAAAGGAGATAAGACAATTTAACGATTACCTAGAAAAGGACATCAGCGCCACCTTGTTTTTAACCAGTTCGGCGGTAATCAGTTATTTTATTGGCGCCATTGCTATAAAGAAAAAAGTTGTTATTATTAGTGACGACTCGTTTTCTCTTTATCATGAGTCTGTCGGGGTAAAATCTGTTAGGTCACAATACCTTCCTAGTGCTTTGAGCGATAAGGTTTTTCCGAGCGCCTTCAGTGTTTCAAAATCAAAATATATTCAAACACTAGCTGGTTCTCTAACGGTTGAGGGCCCCAGGGTTATATTCACGGAGGGCGATTTAGGTGAACATGTCCCGGGGTCTGTTTTATCAGAAAAGGATGACAGGTGCCTATTGCGGGTTAACGATCAAGCATCAATAGGCGATATATTGAA
>Ga0208765_1002028_pt1 | contig 11670 bp, 11 predicted proteins | sample ETNtaG_2_FD_185783 | JGI IMG/M metagenome (GOLD analysis project Ga0208765, IMG submission 185783) | Marine microbial and viral communities from oxygen minimum zone, Eastern Pacific Ocean - ETNP201406SV203 (SPAdes) (version 2) | ecosystem: Environmental > Aquatic > Marine > Oceanic ... | reverse complement strand
CCTTGAAGGTTTGGACATCAGATGACCAATCCGCCACCAATCCCTTTAAGTTATCCGGGACAGAGCTTTCAAACGAAACAGGTTGACTTGTTGACATAAGTTCCTCTCTAAGTGGTTAAAAGTAGTCCAAACAGCATAATCCAAACTAAAAGCATGTAATGCCAATAGGTGCCAAGAAGACCAATTGATTCAGGCTTTAAAATAACCACATCTTGTTTAAATGTTTTTAAAGTAACGTAAAACCAGGCCACCACCCCACCAAGAACATGCAAAGCATGAAGTGCTGTGATTAAATAAAAAAACGTGTTCGCGGGATTTATTGTCAAGAAAAACCCTGATGTTGTTAGTTGTTGCCAAGCCCATGTTTGGCCCCACACAAAAATAACAGCGAACAAACCACCCACCGCTAAACCAACTTTTATAGTTTGTAGGTTGGTTTTTTTAGCGCCGCTTTTTGCCCAAGCCATGCCCACACTTGCCAAAACCAGCGATCCAGTGTTTACCCACAAAAGAGACGGAACAGGCACAGACCTCCAGTCTTCGAAGTTCATTCTAAACAAGTAAGCATTAGTGATAAACAAAAAAAGGATCGAGATTACCGTCATTAACGTGTAAACAAACACCTGTCCATGGGTTAACCCCATAAAGCGCTCTTCATTGTTTACAGTGTTGTCCATTGTTCTAACTAAGTAATTTGCTCATCAGGAACATTTTGAGGAACAAAATCAGCCGTTGCACCCGGCAGACCATAATCATAAGGCCACCTATAAACCACTGGCAGTTTGTCTCCCCAGTTACCATGCCCTGGGGGTGATTCCAATGCTTGCCACTCTAATGTGCATGCCCCCCACGGGTTTGAGCCGGCTTTTTCCCCACGGACAGCGCTGACAACAAAGTTGTATAAAAGCATGAATTGGGCGGCCCCAACAATTAACGCACAAACAGTAATAAATTGATTGAGATCGTTGACTGATTGAGGAATAAAATCATATTGCTCATTAGAGTAGTAACGCCTGGGCACACCCAAAAAACCAATATAATGCATAGGGAAGTAAATTAAATAGGTGCCCACAAAGGTAATCCAAAAATGTATCTTTCCTAAGCGGTCATCAAGCATCCTTCCAGTAACTGATGGGTACCAATGATAAAGCCCCCCATAAAGAGCCAACACTGGTGAGACCGCCATTACCATATGAAAATGACCCACGACAAAATAGGTGTCTGAAAGCGGCACATCAACAGCCACATTCCCAAGGAAAAGACCAGTGAGCCCACCAATAAGGAAGGTAATTAAAAACGCCAAGCAATAGAGCATTGGTACCGTCATTTTAATGTTTGCGTTCCATAAAGTAATAACCCAGTTATAGACTTTTATCGCCGTTGGCACAGCAATAATCAATGTTGTCGTTGCAAAAAAGAAACCCAAATAAGGATTCATTCCGGCAACATACATGTGGTGAGCCCAAACAATAAAAGCTATGCCCGCGATAGCAATAAGCGCCCAAACCATCATGTTGTAACCAAAAATATTTTTTCTAGCATGACAGCTTATAAGCTCAGAAATAATCCCAAACGCTGGAAGCGCTATAATATAAACTTCGGGGTGACCAAAAAACCAAAACAAATGTTGGAACAGAACCGGGCTACCACCACCATAATCTAAAACTTCACCACCTTTAAAAATTTCAGGCATAAAAAAACTTGTTTCTAGAACACGATCAAAGATCAACATAATCGCCCCTACAAGCAATGCTGGAAAGGCCAACAAACCAAGGAAGGTGGCTAAAAACAGACACCAAATAATTAAAGGCATTCTCATCATGCTCATGCCTTTTGCTCTGGATTGAAGGACGGTGGTGATGTAGTTTAATCCACCCATAGTAAAAGCAATAATAAACACCGCTAAGGAGCCCAACATTAAAAGAATACCAGCGCCGTCAGCACCCGGGGTTCCTTCTAAAATTGACTGAGGTGGGTACAAGGTCCAGCCTGCCCCAGTGGGGCCGCTCTCAACAAAAAAACTACAAACCAAAATAATAACAGACAGAAAATAAACCCAGAAACTCAACATGTTTACAAAAGGAAAAGCCATGTCTCTTGAGCCCAGCATTAGCGGGATCAAATAATTACCAAAACCACCTAAAAACAATGCGGTAAGCAGATAAATCACCATTATCATTCCATGCATGGTGACGTCTTGATAATAATTTCCTGCACTAATTGACTCAAACAACCCTGGGAAACCAAGTTGCATTCTCATCAGTAACGACAAAAACATTCCTGTTAGGCCAATTGCTAAGGCCACACAGATATACTGTAAGGCAATTACCTTATGATCTTGAGAGAAAACATAGCGTCCCCACCAGCCTTTTGGGTGATGGAGCGGCTGCCCTTCATACATTGCGTTTTGTTCCATTGTTTTTGTTATTCCTCCTAAAAAGTATATGCAAATTAGTTAGATAAAGTTTTAATATAATCAGTAATAGCGTCCAACTCCTCATCAGAAAGAGTAGCGTAAGCCGGCATTATGGGCGCATAACCACTTGCTATCTTAGCTGCTGGATTAACAACTGATTCTTTTATATAAGCCTCGTCAATGGTCACAATTTCACCGCTTGCAAGCTCTCTAACCGACCCAAAGCTATTCTTCCATGTTGGCCCAATGCCATTGACTCCGTTGTCGCTATGACAAGCAACACAACCTAGGGTTTGTGCGATTTGCTTCCCGCTTCCTTCAACCCCTTCATTAAGGGTTTGTGCAAATGTTGGTTGTCGAGCTAACCAGGCTTGAAAATCTTCTTTTGTGTCCACCGTAATCAGCCCTCTCATTGCGTAATGTCCTGTCCCACAATATTCGGCACAAGCAACTTCATAGGTTCCTAACAATGTCGGTTCAAACCATAGGTTTGAGTGTTGCCCAGGAACAAGGTCCATTTTTGCTCTGAACTGAGGAATATAAAAGTCATGTAAGACATCTTTAGATCTGAGTTGCATAATGACATTTTCATTAATTGGAAGGTGAACTTCTGCTGACCTGATTAAGATATCATCCAAGCTGTTTGGATCGTTCGGATCAAGACCAAAGGTGTTTTTTGAACTAAAAAGCCGACCACTAGTGTTGCCATAAATACCGTCTTCCCCGGGGAAGCGATAACTCCAAACCCATTGTTGACCAACCCCCTCTACTTCGATCCCTTCATTGGGAAGGGCAACATAATCATTCCAAGCAATTAAACCAGGAGCCAACAACACAATCACCCCTATGGTAGTAACCACTGTTAACCAAAACTCTAGCTTAGTGTTTTCAGGCTCATACTCTGACTTATGCCCCTCTCTATAAGGAAACTTAATAACGCAGTAAATAATAAAACCAGAAACCAATACAAAAGCTACGCCTGTAACCCATAATGAAATAATAATGGTTTGATCAAGAGAGCCCCAATTGGAAGCCAAAGGCGTAAACCACCACGGGGTGACCGCGTTCCAAAGAACCGTTCCGATTACAATGATTGTGGCAACGATTACAAAAGCCATAAATACCCTTTATACATAAAGCTAACCAACCAATTTGATCGCCTGCATTATCCATAAAAAAAGAGAAGAATACAATGACTTAAATCAAATCAAAATCACTCAAAGCAAAACCCTCTTTGTCCAAGGGCTTTTATCAGTCTTTGTTGACTCAATGAGCTCTAAAAAGAAGATCAGCAAAAATACCAAAAAACACACAGAGGCCCACATAGTGGTTTTCTGTGAATGCTTTGAACACCTGCTCAGAATCTGAGGATTGAATAAGAAACTGTTGGCGAACAAACAGAATAAAAACAACTAAAAGAGAGAAAAAATAAATTAGACCAAGATCGTCGGTTAGTCCAACCATGCCCCATAAAACCAAAACTAAAACTTGTATCAGTCCAGTAATTAACCCAACATTTTTTCCAAAAAGTATTGCTGTTGAGCGCACCCCAATTTTTAAATCATCGACTTTATCAACCAAGGCATAAAAAGTGTCATAAACAACAATCCATAAGATTGTGCCTAACCATAAATAAACAAACCCACGGTCAAAATTAAACCCTCCAGCACTGTAAACCATAGGAATGCTCCAACTGAAGGCAAAACCCAATACTAGTTGCGGCGCTGAAATAAAGCGTTTACAAAAAGGGTATAAAACAGCAAGGGCTAAGCCACAAACAGACCAAAGCAACGCAGCCACATTGAGCTGTAAAACTAAAACAAGAGCCACACACAACAATACAAACAACACAATATAAGCCTCTCCAAGACCAATCGACTGATTGGCCAGGGGCCTTGTTTTTGTTCGCTCCACCTGGGGGTCAATATCCCTATCAACAATATCATTAATAACGCAACCCGCTGAACGCATTACAAAAACACCCAAACAGAAAACCAACATTAATTTGATGCTTGGCGCACCTTTATTAGAAAGCCACAGAGACCATAAAGTTGGCCATAGGAGCAAGTAGAGCCCTATCGGGCGGCCAAGCCGGATAAGCTCAAAATAAGCCTTTATTTTGGTCATCTGTGTACACTTCAATTGCGGGCAAAAACAACTCAATCACCCATAGGATTGCTTTATCAACTTTAAAACTAGAGCGCCTTAACCAAAACAGGGACATAGGGTGCTCTAAGCAGGAATACTCAAACTCGCTTCTTGAAACATTGGGCTTTTTTAATAGGTGCTCACCTAGTGGTTGGGTTCCTAGTGTTTTAATCCAACTGTTTTGCTCCAACGTTTTGCGAGGCACTATGGTTTGTGCTAACACACAAGCTTGTTTGTCGATGGACAAAAGAATTTCCCGAATAAAATTATTCTGCTCTAGCTGTAAGTTTTTTAAAAGTTTTGGCACAGGTCCGTGATACTCATTTAAAACCTCAATAGAATGTTTGCGTTCTAATTGACGGATTTTGTCTGTTAAGAGCGTTGTTTCTGTTAGCCAGTTTTTTAAACCCAAGGACGGCTGATGACCCCCAAGACTCTCAATGCCTTTATGCCATTTTAAATCAGGAGATAACGCTTCAATTTGTTCAAAAGACGGTTTCATGGTTTTAAAAGAAGATAGTCTAGCTATAAATTAAACATTTCGATAGACAATTTGTTGGCCAACCCATCGGTCAATTAATTTTTCTGATAACCCTGGATACTTATTGTCAAAGTCTGCGCAATAACGATTAATTGAAGGCAGCATATAAGCATCCCTTGAGATATCAGCAATCTTTAAACCAATCACTCCTTTTTGTCTTGTGCCCAACAACTCACCAGGCCCCCTGAGTTCTAAGTCCTTCTCAGATATATAAAACCCATCAACACTTTTTCTTACAGTCTTTAGGCGTTGTTTTGCAATGTCATTTAATGGTTTTTTATAAATCAACACACACAAGCTTTTGTGCTCACCACGACCTATTCTTCCTCTTAGTTGGTGAAGTTGGGACAAGCCCAGACGTTCTGAGTTTTCAATCACCATAATGGTTGCATTAGGAACATCAACACCCACTTCTATGACAGTAGTGGCAACCAATATCTCATGAATGTTGTTTTTAAAATCGACCATTGCTTTAGTTTTTATGTTTGGTTTGAGTTTGCCATGAACAAGCCCGATTTTTTTTGTTGGCAACTCTGATGATAGTGTTTTAAATGTTGTTTCTGCAGCTTCAAAATTTAATTCTTCAGATTCCTCAATGAGTGGGCAAACCCAATAAACTTGCCTTCCTTTGTTTGTTTCTTGGATTATTTTTTGCACCACCTCACTGCGCTTATCGTCTGGTACAACTATCGTTTTAATTTCTCCGCGACCCTTCGGCAGCTCATCCAAAACAGAAGTATCAAGATCTCCATAAGCAGTCATTGCAAGAGTTCTTGGAATAGGGGTTGCCGTCATAATTAATTGATGAGGTACAGCGTTATTGTCCCCTGTTTTTTTTACCAAGCTCAACCGTTGATCAACACCAAAACGATGCTGCTCATCCACAACAACTAAACCTAAGTTTTTATACTCAACTTTGTTTTGAAATAACGCATGCGTGCCAACAATAACAGAAGCTTCTCCGTGTTTAATTTCATTTAATATTAGCTCTCTTTCTTTTTGTGTAAGCTTGCTTTTAAGTAAAACTGTTTTGACCCCTAGCGGACCAAACCAACCCTTGAGATTTTCCAGATGTTGCTCCGCTAATAACTCAGTTGGCGCCATTAATACGGATTGAGTTTTGTTATCCGCAGCCATAGACATAGCAAGCGCTGCAACCACGGTTTTACCAGAGCCAACATCACCTTGTAATAACCTCATCATCGGCACTGGCTTTCTTAAGTCTTCTTTTATTTCATTGACCACCCTTTCTTGGCTGTCAGTAAGAGTAAAAGGCAGTCGCTCAACCAACTCCTTTATTAGCGCTCCCCTGGTCATCGCGTGTGCAGGGTTTGATTGCGTGGTCCTTTTTATTCTTCTTAGCGCAAGTTGATTTGCAATAAGCTCTTCAGCTACCAATCTCTTTAGAGGAGAAAAGCGATCAGCCGTATAAAACTCTTCTGGTGTTGGGTTATGGATTTTAATCAAGGCCTCTTCCAGAGTACCGAACCCCATCTCATCAACAATAATTTGTGGCAGTAGCTCATCAGTTTGTTTGAGTTGTTTTTGAATGCCCAAAGAAATAATTTGCCTTAGTTTTGCTTGAGGCAAACCTTTTGTTGTTGGGTAAACCGGGGTTAGTGTTTTAGATAAAGGGCTTGGGTTGTTGTTATCAATGATTTGATAGCTGGGGTGAATCATTTCAACCCCAGAGCCCGCTTGCCTTGTTTTACCGAAACATCTAACCGTAGTGTTTGGTTTTAATCCCGCGGCTTGGTATTTAGAAAAAGTAAAGAAGCGCAACGTTAAAATCCCTGTCTCATCTGCTAGTTGCACCACCAGCATCCTCCTGCCCCGATAAACGATATTACAAACAAGAACCGTTCCTTCTATTTGAGCCTCTTCATCGGGAACCAAGGAGCCTATGTCCTTAATGAAAGTCCTGTTCTCGTAACGTGTTGGAAGGAGAAACAATAAGTCAGACTGGGTTTTGATGTTGAGTTTTTCGAGCTTTATTTTGACTGCTGGCCCAACGCCTTTCAACTCAGTGAGTTCCACATTTCTCATTGTTATAGCAAAAAGATATTTAAGGGGTTATTGAGGCCACAGCCTCAACCTCTACGTCTGAATTTTTTGGTAACGCAGACACCTCTACAAGAGCCCTCGCTGGGTAGGGCGCGTCTAAAAGGTCTTCCATCACGTGGTTTACAACTGCAAAATTATTTATATCAGTCAAATAAACATTAAACTTTATAATACTATTGAGTGTTAAGCCTTGGGATTGAAGTATGCCTATAATATTACTAAAAACCTGGCGTGTTCTTGCCTCAAAATCTCCCTCACACACTTCCCCGTTTAAGGTCAGCGGGATCTGACCCGATATAAAAAGCAAACCATTTGATTTGACTGCTTGAGAATAAGGACCTATTGCTTGAGGCGCTTTATCAGTAACAACAACTTTTTTGACCATTTTAATGTAAACCTCGAGAAACCTTTTCTACGCTGGACATAGACTTAATATCTCTCATGATAGCAGCCAAGGCTTTTCTGTTTGCTACCTGAATTTGAAACAATATATCGATGGTTTCATCTTCATATTCTGTGGTGATTGAAACCTGTTCAACATTACAACCATTGTCTGCAATTTTTCCTGCAATTGCCGCCAAAGAACCGGTCTCATGTTTTGCATGCACATTAATTTCTGTAGAGAGCTGGTGGTTAATTCTATCACTCCATTCAACACCAATCCAGCGACTGGTTTCCTTAATGAAAGTCCCAAGATGCCTGCATTGCCTTCTGTGAACAACCAACCCCTTTACTTTGCTTAAGTGACCAAGAATGGTGTCGCCAGGTATCGGTAGACAGCATTTTGCGAAGGTTATTGAAACCCCCTCAGTACCTTTAATTAATAGCGGGGCATGGTCTTTTGTCTCTGAGTTTTCTGGATCGTCCCCCAACAAAATCTGTGCCATTAATAAGGGGCTCTTGTCCCCAATACCAATGCTTTCATACAATTGATCCATGTCTTTCAAATTCATTCTTTTCAACAAAGACTCAATGGCATCTTTTTTAATATTTCTTTGTTTTTTGCCCAAAGAGTTTAAAGCATTGCTGAAAAGGCGTTTACCTAAAACAGTGGTTTGTTCTATGGTTAGATCCTTTAGAAAGGCTCGAAGATTATGCCTAGCCTTTGCTGTAGTAATAAAAGACAACCAGCTTGGGTCAGGGTTTGCATACCGAGACGTAATAATTTGGACCGTTTGGCCACTCTCTAAAACAGTTCTTAGTGGCACTTGTTGGCGGTCAATTTTAGCTCCAATACAGCTGTTACCTATATCGGTATGAACAGCGTAAGCAAAATCCACACAAGTTGATTGATTGGGCAATCTAAAAATCTCCCCAGTAGGACTAAAGATATAAATTTTATCAGGGTATAAGTCAACCTTAATGCTTTCTAAAAACTCCTCAGGATGAGTGGCCCCTTGAATTTCTTTTATGGTAGCTAACCACTCTCTAGCCTTTATTTGAGGCGAGGTGTCTGTCTTGCTGGAAGACTTATATTTCCAATGTGCGGCAATACCATTTTCAGCCACTCGATTCATGTCTCTGGTTCTGATTTGCACCTCAATTGGGGTGCCATTTGGGCCCAACAAGCTGGTGTGTATTGATTGATACCCATTGACCCTTGGTATTGCAATATAATCCTTGAACTTGCCCATTATTGGTTTATAAAGCTCATGGACTAGACCGAGGACTTGGTAACATTCTTGAGGGGTATCAACAAGAACTCTGATGCCATAAACATCGATAATTTTATCCAGCGGCAAGTGGCGCATCTTCATTTTTGTGTAAATACTGTATAAATCTTTTTCTCTGGCCACAACAGTATGGTTAACGCCATCAGCATTAAGGTTTTTGCTAATTCTGGTGCTGATTTTTTTTAATATACGTTTTTGGTTGCCCAGTTTACGCTTTAAAGCAGAGCTTAAAATTTTATGGCGGTACGGGTAGGCGTATTTAAACCCCTCTTTTTCTAAAGCTGTTTTTATATTAAAAATCCCCAAGCGGTTTGCAATCGGCGCGTAAACTTCCAAAGTCTCTTTGGCTATTTTTATTTGTTTGGATTGGTCTAGAGCATAAAGGGTTTGCATATTATGTAGACGATCCGCCAATTTAATTAAAATCACTCTAATGTCTTGAACCATTGCCAACATCATTTTTCTAAAGCTCTCTGCTTGGTGGTGCTTTATATCGCCATGTTCAATTTGATCTAATTTGCTTACCCCATCGACTAAACCTAATACCTCTTCACCAAACTCTTCCAACAAAAGATCTTCATTGATAAGGGTGTCTTCTAGCACATCATGAAGCAGACCTGCTGCAATAGCCTCTTTGTCTAAATGCAGTTCAGACAAGATATTAGCAACACCAACTGGGTGAACAATATAAGGCTCCCCTGTTTTTCTTGCTTGATGTTCATGAGCAACACTGGAGTAAGCGTAAGCTTTTTTTATTAGCGTATGGTTATCTGATTCAAGGTAGTCTAGTCCGGACAATAGCTGTTTTAGCAGTTTTGGAGGCCTTTTTTCCTGCATGTCTATAGCCGATTTTTTAATGGACTCAATCAATTGGTTTACGCGACTTATTTATTACTATTAGGATAATTCTACAACAGCGCGCTGCGATAATAGAAATTGGTTTGTTATTTTTGGCTCTAAACCAAGGTTTATTTAGAGCAATTCTTCTGTTTTTGCTAACTCTTCAGCTAATTCTTTTTCAAAATCACTGTCTGTTTTATGAAAATCTGGGTTATCAAGATGTCCTTCAGCTATTTCTCTAAGAGCAAGAACCGTTGGCTTGTCGTTTTCTTCATCCTCAAGAAGGGTTTCCGAACCATTGGCTATTCTTCGAGCACGACTTGCTGCAAGCTTGACAAGGGAGAAAGCCCCGTCTGTGTGTTCTAAACAATCTTCTATTGTTACTCTAGCCATTGATTCCGCTCATATATAACTTTAGGGGCGTTAGACTACTTGGAGTTTTAAATATGTCAACCGCTTTCTAAAAACCCTGCTCAAAACTTTTAATTATTGATAAAACATCTTCTGACAGTCCTGTTTTATCTAAAGTGGGCTTTTCAAGATACGCTAATATTTGATTGACGGTGGTATTAATGTCTTTGTTAATAAAAACCTGATCAAACCGCTCAAACTGTTTAATATCATTAAGCGCTTCATCAAACCTTATTTTAATTTGTTCGTTTGAGTCAGTGCCTCTTTTTTTTAGCCTGATCATCAATTCGTTTTTTGAGGGAGGCAACAAAAAGAGCAACAAACAATCAGGAACTTTTTGTTTTATTTGCATTGCCCCTTGCCAGTCAATTTCCAAAATAACATCTTGCCCAGAGCTTAGTTGCTCATTAACCTCTTTTTTTGGTGTCCCATAATAGTTGCCAAAGACTTCTGCGTGTTCTAAAAAATCTCCATTTGCAATCATTGATTCAAAAGTAGTGCTTGTAACAAAACTATAGTCCTTGCCATCTGATTCATTTGTTCTTTTGGCTCTGGTTGTATAAGAAACAGAGACAACCATGTTGTTGTTGCTGGCGAGAAGCGCTCTTGCAACAGTGGTTTTTCCAGTGCCCGAAGGGGCTGAAATGACAACCAGATGTGGGGTGTTAGTATTCATTTGTATAATAAATATATAATGCTTTATTTAATTCCCCTAAAAGTTTTTTAAAAATAAAATGAATAACAAAACACTAATCCTTGCTTCAAACAATACACATAAACTTATTGAAGTAAGAGCAATATTAGGCTCGAGCTATAAAGTTGTAAAACAATCTGATTACAAGATAAAACCAATTCCTGAAACAGGACTAAGCTTCGAGGAAAACGCCATAATTAAAGCCACCGGAGTTTTTGAAGCAACCGGCTTAACAACAATTGCTGATGATTCTGGATTAGTGGTTGACGCTTTAAGCGGGGAGCCTGGAGTTTTTTCTGCACGCTATAGTGGTGAGCATGCAAACGACTCAAGCAACAACGCAAAGTTACTAAAAAACATGGCGCACCTTAATAAAAAAGAAAGGGCCGCTAGGTTTGAATGCGTCATTGCATTAATTGACAAAGAACAAAACAATCAAGTCTTTACCTTTAGGGGGTTTTGGAAAGGGGTGATATTACGCAACCCAAAAGGAAGTAACGGCTTTGGTTATGACCCATTGTTTTTTGACCCGGTTATTGGAAAGTCTTCAGCCGAGCTTTCTGATAAAGAAAAAAACAAAGTAAGCCACAGAGCAGTTGCATTAGCCGCCCTAAAAAAACATATAAAAAAACCAAAAGATTGAACAAAGGCCTTTATAAAGTATTGATCATTAATGAAATTGCTTAATTTTTAAATAACGATAAAACCATCAATTATTCACAGAAATAATTTCATTAATTTTTTATTAAGTAATTAGAGTTCATTTCAAATATATTACAATAAGATAGCTTTATAAATATATGATGTATATATATAAAATGAAAAACTGTCTATTTTTTATACAATTCAAAGGTTTTCAAGTATTGTTAACTTTTTGGTTTGT
>Ga0208765_1002027_pt1 | contig 11673 bp, 17 predicted proteins | sample ETNtaG_2_FD_185783 | JGI IMG/M metagenome (GOLD analysis project Ga0208765, IMG submission 185783) | Marine microbial and viral communities from oxygen minimum zone, Eastern Pacific Ocean - ETNP201406SV203 (SPAdes) (version 2) | ecosystem: Environmental > Aquatic > Marine > Oceanic ... | reverse complement strand
CGCCGAAGGAAGTTCGCCGACCAATGGATGACATGAATTCAGTGCTTTGGGAACTGATGGACGGTACTAATAAATTCGGTGAGATTTGTAACTTGATGGATGCTACCTTCCACGAAAGAATCACTCCCGCTGACGAGAGACTACGAACTTCTTTGAACCAACTGGTTTCTGATGGTTTGGCAATAATCCGACAATCACCATTCAATGGTGAGTGGAATATATCGCCCAGATACGACCCATCTGGAAAACTCCTCCCACCGAGTTCGAGATTGGGATTGGACTCCGAGGAGTAGTTACTGTTCCGCCTCAGGGGTCTCGTCCCTGATTCGCTCGTCCCTCTTGGCCTTGTACATAGCAGAGTAGTACACCATCAGGGGAATGACCAGCAACAGTGAGAAGCAACCGACTAGGGTAGCGAAACTGTAGACCGATTCTTGAATCGGGTCGAGTTTGAATTCACTGATAGATACTAATTCGTGAGTGACGATTTCCACAGTCAGGTCGATTCCCTGTGAATTCATGACCCCATCACTATCCAATACAGAAACACTCCATATCACGGCATCCCGTTGTCCGGCAATCAGGCTCAAGGCATCGGCCTCCGCACTGATTATGTCTTCACTCTGCAGGTACCCAAGCCCGTCAATAGGCAGTTTCAGAGTGACTAGACCCCTGACAGTCAGATTGTCGCCTTCGAACTGGGCTTCGTGAACACTCCCCAGAGTGCACGACTCTGAAAACTCGTTCCACTCCCCACAGATGAAATTCTCTGCATCAGGTGCGCCTAACAAGGGCGAATAGTACCATTCTGTCCCAGATGCTTCGACCCTCACTGTTGCATCTTCAGAAGCACCTGAGATAGTCACATTAATCCAGGTTAACGCCCCTTCAGATGTAGCGTGCCATTTTGCTTCGCCCTCCACATCCTCCTGCATCTCTAGTTGAATTGGTTCATTTGTCGTCGTGTAGCCATAATACTCGGAGTCCACAGTATTGGAGTAAACCGCGTATGCCAGCACTAGGATTAGCACTAATCCGACCCCCACCATCGTCCTCAGCATGTTGGGATTACGTGACAGCGACTTGCGCATACCGTCTCGTGCTGTGTCCGAGTTTTCAATACTTGGAGTCCAAACTCAGGCAGCATTGGTGCCACGTAGTGGCAAATCAATGGTCATCACGATTAAATATGGTCTCTAGGACGGCCGGTCCTCAACGGTGAGCATATGACCACACACCACGATGTCCCTGCTGATTTGCTAATAGCCGAGTTGGCAACACGACTGCAGGGAATGGATCAGGTATCTGCTCCTGAATGGGCTGACTATGTCAAGACCGGCAGTCACAGGGAAAGGCCACCCGTCCAGGCTGATTGGTGGTACGTCCGCTCGGCTGCAGTACTCAGAAAGGTCGCAATGATGGGGCCGATTGGTGCCAACCACATGGCCCAACAGTTCGGGGGGCCCAAAGATAGGGGAGTCAAGCAGAACCGAGCTGTGTCAGGATCTAGAAATATCGCTAGAACCATTCTCCAGCAACTTTCTGCTTGTGACCTAATCATCAGCAAGCACAATCTTGCAGGGACTGTCAATCTAGGCAAGATCCTGACTGGCACAGGGCAGTCGATGCTAGACGATGCTGCCCATGCGGTTCGTGGCAGTGCAGAGGAGAAGTATCCGGGATTGTCCGGGTTTTGAGGTGGTATAGTGTCTAGTAACAAACCGTTTGCCAAGAAACAGAGGCTTCAGAAGGTCACCAAGCAGAACAGACGAGTTCCCGTGTGGGTGATGCTTCGTACCAATCGCAGGGTGAATTCGCATCCTAAGCGCCACATGTGGCGACGCTCCAAGCTCCAGAGGTGATTATGTGGCTGAAGTGAAGGAAATGACGATACCTTTGCGAGCCGCCTGGAATGTTCCGCGCAATCGACGCGCTAACCGAGCAGTCGCCGAAATAAGGATTCACGTTTCCCGCCATATGAAGATGACAGATGATGAGGAATTGTGGATTGATGAGGCCGTGAACCACGCAATTTGGTCAAGGGGGATGCAGCACCCCCCACGAAAGATTCGCGTGGTATGCACCCGTGAGGAAGGCTTCCCAATCGAAGTCAAACTACTGGAGGCATGAGAATGGGTAACATCAGGCCGTCTTTCATCAAGATCAGGGCGCGTAGGCTGCTTGAGATATACCCCGACCAATTCACTGATGACTTCGAGACTAACAAGCACCTAGTTTCTGAGTTCACCGACTTGATAGATGAAGATGGCAATCTGATGAATAAGAGGATGAGGAACTGGATAGCCGGGTACATCACGCGCTACAAGCAACGCCGTACAGATTGAGACTATCCTCTTGATAGATGACTACGTGCGACAGTCATGGGGAACCATCGAAAAGTCCCCTTGCCTACTGGGAACAAGAATCTGTGCATAGTATTAGTCAATCCAGAGCACGATGGCAACATAGGTGCCGTAGCACGCTCTATGTTGAACTTCGGTATCACGGATCTGAGAGTTGTTGGTAGATCCGGAAAGTGGTCCGAGGAGGTTAGGAACCGCGCCAAGAACGCTCAGGGAGTACTCGACTCGGTAAAATTCGCAAGCTCATTCGCAGATGCTACTAGTGACTGCTCGTTAGTAATCGGAACCTCCGGCAAGAGAGAGGATGGTGACAAGACTGCCATGAGGCACTTTCTGCTACCAGAGGAGTTGCCAGAGAGGCTCTCTAAAACAGAAGGCAGAGTGGCCTTGGTATTCGGCCCAGAAGGCAAGGGAATGCTCAACGAGGAACTCTCGGCATGCGATATTCTTGTGACGATTCCCACATGGGAGGGCTACCCCATACTCAACCTCAGCCATGCTGTTACGGTGATTTGCTTCTCCTGGTTCGTTTCTACAGACAACAGCACACCATCTGGAGCTGAACAGAGGCTACTGGATCCTGAACTTAGACTCAGGCTGCGCGACGAGATCGCCCGTTTGACCCGGAATATGCCAGCCAAGGAGCACAGAAGAAAAGGTATCGAAGAGACATTGGTCAGGGTGATAATGAGGGGTTTACCAAAGGACGATGAGATCCACAGGCTACTCGGGGTCATCTCACAAGCGGCTGACTCATTCGAAGACTCTGACTCAGGGGGACTCAGTCCCTAACCTATGATTCATCAGACCATGTAGCCCATGACTTGGGAGTCTCCCGAACATGGAATGCATACAGTCTGAGCGCGTTCCCGTATGATGTCTTGATGTGTGGCTCCACCCGCTCGTAAGCCCACCTAGCCAGATTTTCTGCAGTAGGAACGAATGGCACGACCAGAGTCCTATGTCCATCTCCCATCGAAGATAGGGCTTCTAAGGCCTCATTATCACCCTCGTAGACGATGAATGCATGATCAACCAAATCGTGGATGTGCTTGTTCAGGATATCGGAGACATCGGAGAAGTCCATCAGCATCCCCTCTTCAGATATCCCTACATCACTGACTACATCACCTTCTAGCTCAGCCTCCCATCTGTACCTGTGCCCATGCATGTTCTTGCACTTGCTATTGTGGTTAGGGACTCTATGTCCTGTATCAGTTTCTACCCATCTGCGTATCTTAGTTGTCATAATTATCCCCCTGGATGAAATCCATGCTGGCTGAGTTGATACAGTACCTTTCTCCTCCGAACTCACTGGGGCCGTCATGGAACACGTGACCGAGATGGGCATCGCACGAACCACACCTGACCTCGACTCTGGCCATGCCATGAGCCCTGTCCTCTAATCTCTTGATTCCAGCATCTTGGTGTTCAGTATGGAAGGCGGGCCAACCACATCCGGAATGATACTTCATCTCACTAGTGAATAGTAAATGACCACAGCATAAGCAGTTGTAGCAACCATCCCTTTCCTCCATGTTGTGTATCCCTGTGTTAGGCATCTCTGTGCCAGATTCCCTAGTAACGTGGTATTGTAGTGTGGTTAGCCTAGAACGCCACTCTGCATCCTTTTCAGGATCCGTCCTTGGTGCTGATTCTGTCATAGTACAGCCTCAAATTGCCTTTCAGTCTCTATAGCGTGCTCTAGAACGGTGTCCCAGTCTTCGACGTACTCAACAGGGTCCTTCCTACCAATCGCGTGGAACGCTAGTATCCTTTCCACATCAGCACCGGTCTTTCCCGAACTACGCCCTAATTCATCGGGACTGTAGGAGGTGTTTGTGTTACTGAATACTGTATCGAAATCGAGTCCTAGGGAATTGCAAGAAATGATCGCATCCCTGAGAATACTCTCCTTGTCTCCGTCAACATATGGAAGATTGACAGTGACTCTTTCCGAACCCCAGTTCCCAGTCTCAAATGCACACATCAGCGCATCGTAGAATTCCGGCCTACAATCTGGATAGATTGCGTGATCTCCAGAATGCACTCCCAATGTCACGGATACGTCCACATTCTCCTTGGCGGAGACTGACAAGGCGTACCCGTAGAGGATTGACGAAAATATCGCATTTCGGTTAGGCACGACTGTCTGTTTCATTTGTTCCTCTTCATAGTGACCCTCAGGAACAGACCTCTCAGAATCGGTTAGTGTGGAGTCGAAGAGTGACATGGCACTAGATAGGTCAGCCACTATATGCTCGACTATGTATCCCTTAGAGTGAAGGTAATCGACGTTTGCGGACGCTCGATCAAGCTCTATTACATGCTTCTGGCCGTAATCATAGGAGATACAAGTGACCACCCCCCCTCCTGCCAGCACGCGAAGTAGCAGTGCGGTGGAGTCCATACCACCACTGAGAGCCATTACCACTCTACTCATTCAACACACATCCACTTGTGAGTTTGCAATGAGAGTCTCCAATCGGGTTCTAATCTCACTTGTTCGAAGGTAGCATGAAAGTTGAGGCCATTCCATTCGATTGTTTTCGACTCGTCATAGCAGGGCTGAAGATATAGATGTTCGAAACCGTCCTTCAAGTCATCGTACATCGACATGTCCTGTCCGAGGTATACGACCTTCAATTCATCACCTTCGCGTTGCCTAATTGCAACATCGGGATACTCCTGATCCTTCGGACTGACGCATATCCAGTCGAGTATTCCGTTTGGAATCGCCACAGTTCCGTTGGTCTCGATGCTGATATGGTACCCTGTTGCCTTCAGAGCCCCGCAAAGAGTTGGTAAGTCCTGCAATGCTGGTTCGCCCCCAGTCAAGATGACCCTGTCGCAGTCGAACTTGCTTACCTCATCGATGACTTGTCCCAGCGACATGTCATCCCATTCGTCGAATTCGGTGTCGCACCACGGGCACCTGAGGTTGCACCGGCCAAATCTGATGAATACCGAGGATGTACCGGTGTGATGCCCCTCTCCTTGGATGCTGTGAAATATCTCCACTATGGGGAAGATTTGATCTAGGTCCGGACCCGTGGGTAGCAGTACCATGCAATCACCTGTCAGAGTGGCTGTTGATGAGTTGCAATAGTTCCCCTCGAGCTTCTTTCTTGTCGAAGAACACACCGCGCATCGCGCTAGTGGTCATCACAGAATTCTGCTTTTTTACTCCCCGGCACTGCATGCAGTCATGAGATGCCTCTAGTATCACCGCACAACCCAGGGGTGCCAGAACGGCCTCTATGTCGTCAGCAATACCCTTAGTTACCCTTTCTTGGTTCTGCAATCGACTTGAGTGCATGTCCAACAGTCGCGCTAGTTTACTGATTCCAACTATTCTGTCAACAGGGATGTATGCAATGTGGGCCTTTCCGGAGAACGGCAGTAAATGGTGCTCGCAAACAGAGTGGAACTCGATATCTCTCAGAAGAACAATTCCATCATAACCTTCTGAGTTGAATGTGGCATCGAGTATCAATTCCGAATTCCCAGAATATCCCGAGTAGATTTCTTCAAATGATTCGATTACCCTCTGGGGAGTCCTAGCAAGCCCCTCTCGGAGCTCACCGTCCGCAGATTCGATGTATCTGACCAGGGTATCAACAGCGGTGATAGCCTGTTGCTTGTTGGGGGCATCACTCATCTGACTTCCTCCTAATCCTGCCATGCATCTCATCAATAGCATCGAGTTGATCGAGTAGTTTCCTACAAGCAGTCCTAACGGCATCTGCAAGAGATACGAACTTCTTGTCATCACCAACGTGATTACGCATATCGCTTAGTAGTTCTGAAGGTATGTCGAGGCTAACTTTGGGCACAGGTTTTCGACTGAGTTTCCATTGATAAATATTCGTATAGTAATACTATAGGAATACTAATGCCTATGATTCTCAATTTTCCCATCCATATCTGGGTAGTTGGCACTGATTCTTATGGCTCTATCAACCAATTGCTCCAATTGCATCCGAATCTCATCATCGGATACATTCTGATCAAGCAGACTGGCAATTAGCGACAGTCCCCCCTGAATGCCTCCGGCATCCAAGTAGGCATCATTCGAAATCTCACCAGAGTCTCGCAGATTTCCAAGAGTCTCGGAGAGAAACACGACCTCGTTTGAGACGATTTGTGATGTCAACGAATCATGCATGTGAAGGCGGTTCATCGAACTCTCCATGATGCCCCGAAATAGGAATCCTTTTTGATGCTTGTCAATTACTATGCTCTACCAACTCAACCAGAACGCCTCCAGCAGAGGATGGGTGTACGAAGGCAATCATACTCCCCGAAACACCCCTCACTGGCTGTTCGTTTATCATCCGCACACCAGACTCCATCAGCAGCGAAATTGTAGACTCGATGTCACCGACCCTGACAGCAATCTGTTGGACTCCAATGCCTCGTTTCGAGATGAACCTCCCAACGGGGGTATCTGGTCCCAACGGCTCAAGTAGCTCTAATCTGGATGATGATCCAGATCCTTCAAACATCTTGATTCGAACTCCCTGCTCATCATTCACGTGTTCGTCCACCGGTTTGAATCCGAGTAACTCCCAAAATCCACTAGTCGCCTCAATCGACTCTGAAGCGATACCGATATGATCGACTGAAACATCGTTCATGCTACACCCCGCTCGGAGATGTCCAAACCCCGAAAACCGACTTTATTACCCCATTCACTTCGCCAATAGTAGCCCCGATTTTGACAGATTCAATCATTGGTTCCATGATATTCTCTTCTCCCGAGCACGCATCTTCGAGCCTTTGCAGAGCAGCAGATACTGAATCCTGGTCTCTGTTGCTACGGTACTCTTTCAGAGATGCTATCCTTGCCTGAACTCCCTCGGCGTCTAGTTTCTGGGTGTTTATTGAAGCCTCATCTTCATCAAGGTAGGAATTAACGCCCACGACCCCAATATCTCCCGACTCTATCTCCTGCAGGTTCTTCCAGGCGCTGTCGTGTATCATCCTCTGTTGCAGTCCAGATTTGATGCATTCCAATGCACCTCCTTGAGAGTCAATATCGTCTATCAGAGCCTTGGCTTCCGAGATGATTCGCGAAGTCATTTCCTCGACGAGATATGATCCAGCCAGGGGGTCAACAGTGTTGGGCACGCCGGTTTCTTCGGCTATAATCTGCTGTGTTCTAAGGGCAATCCTTGCTGATTCTTCAGTAGGAAGTCCGATGGCTTCGTCGAAACTGTTGGTGTGCAGAGATTGTGTGCCTCCTAGGACAGCAGACAGTGCCTGATAGGCGACACGGATGGTATTGTTCAGAGGCTGCTGCGCCGTCAGCGTCACGCCAGCGGTTTGAGTGTGGAATCTTAATTGGCTGGATCTGGGATTTACTGGATGGAATTCCGCTTGTACCAACTCATGCCAAAGGGATCTTGCGGCGCGGAACTTAGCCACCTCCTCCATCAGATCGTTATGTGAGCTGAAGAAGAAAGACATACGAGGAGCGAAATCGTCAATATCAAGTCCAGCAGCGATTGCACTGCGCGTATACTGTAGGGCGTTCGAGAGCGTCAGAGCAATCTCTTCTACTGCTGTGCAACCTGCCTCCCTCATGTGATAACCGCTAATAGAAATCGTATTCCACATTGGAGCGTTCTCTACACACCAACCCATCAAATCAGTTGTCAACCTCATGGATTGCTCGGGAGGATAGATGTACAATCCTCTAGCAATATACTCCTTGAGGATGTCATTCTGTATTGTACCCCTCAATCGTTCTCTTGTGACCCCCTGCTCTTCTCCAACTGCAACATACATAGCCAACAAGGCCGATGCCGGAGCATTGATTGTCATAGATGTAGAAACATCTGACAGATTAATCGAATCGAACATTTTCCTCATGTCTTCGATGGTGTCGATTGGTACTCCGACCTTACCAACTTCACCCATGGAACGGGGATGGTCTGAATCGAGTCCGAGCTGTGTTGGCAGATCGAATGCCACAGAGAGTCCCGTCTGCCCTTCATCAAGCAGCATCCTGAATCTCTCGTTTGTCTCGCTAGCAGATGAGAAACCAGCGTACTGTCTCATCGTCCAGAGCCTACTCTTGTACATGTCAGAGTGTATCCCCCGGGTATATGGCGGCTCCCCGGGCATCGGATGCCCCTCAGTAGGGTGCCCAGCATTTCTAGCAGCGTCATTACTGGGTAGATCCGACCTATCCATCCCACTCATGGTCTTAGAGCGGCTCTTGCGCATATACCGGGGAGTGGGAATTGCACCATGAACAATGTGCTAATGGTGATGGCCACCGGGGCCATGTACATGCCCGTGTTCTAGCTCCTCTGAAGTCGCTTCTCTGATAGCAACGACATCGACTGAAAAATTTAGGGTCTCTCCAGCCATCGGATGGTTAAAGTCGATCTTCACAATATCTCCCTCGATTGCAACAATGCGGAACTGCATTGGCTGCCCTTCTTCATTGTATGCGCCTAGGGGGATACCTTGTTCCAAGGCTTGCTCAACATCCACGGTATCTGGGAAATCACTTCTTTGAACATCCTGTGTCGCAGCCTCGTCCCTATGTCCGTAGGCCTCGTCCGGCGTGAGTGTGAATTTCCTAGTCTCCCCGACAGTAGCACCGAGCATCTCCTGCTCAAATCCAAGAATCATTTGCTTGTGTCCGACTAAGAAAGTAAGTGGATCACGGCCTTCACTCGAATCAAACACCTCTCCTGTTTGGGGATATGTACCGGTATAATTCACAGAAACTACTGAATCTTGTTCAACTATTGACATACTCTATCTCCTGACTGTGTATTTGTTTAAGACATCGCTCAACTTAGTTAACTGCTCTTCCGAGACAATCCCTTCTGAATGTTTGCTCTCGAGAAACTCCTTTGCTTCCGTCACAGTCTGCCTCTCACCCTTGGCCCACATTGTTCCTAAAATATTGGAGCGGTGTTCTTCGGGTATGTCTATGTCCACCATGAGTCCGCGGACTTCATACTTGTATTCCATGTGCCTACTCCTGTCTAGTCGTTTTGCTCGGGCAGCGGGCTGGAATGAGCTGCGCCTGCGGCGCGGCCTTTTAGCGGGGGCCTTAGGTTTGGGGGGTTCCAATTTAATGGGCTTGGATGGAACTTTCCCAGCGGCAGGCTTGGAGGGTACCTCTTCAGTCAGAGCCCTGAGTTTGCTTTCGTCAATCAGTTCCTGTGCCTTGTCGCTGACTCCATTAGATGGGGACTCTGGAGCAACCTCTTCTTCCCTAGGCTGAAGACCTATTGACTTACGACGAGTTGCACCAAGAATTTGACTCTGTACCAAATCCTCTTCTGAGGAGTCGGTAACAGGTTCGGGGGTCTCGATTACTTCGTCCTCGGTAATTTCTGGTTCTTCTGTAGGGACTACTGACGGAGGTGATATTGGTGTCGGGAGTGAGGGTGGGCTGCTTGGTTTTGGTTCTGTGACCGCCTCTTTCTTGGCCGGGGTGGGCTTGGGCGCACTGCCGAAGATGTCCTTTGGGACAGCCTTGGATCGACGACGCCTCTGCACTAGATAACCAGACTCCGACCCGCGACGCGCAACAGGCTCTCATAAGGCTTCTCTGGAAGTACGGACTAGTGCCACGTCACATTAGTCTGATCTGTCCTCAATCCAGGCGATACAGCACTATCTTCCAAGTCGGTCTGCACACCGGACTGAAGCATTCTGCGTCCTAATTCGGCTATCATCGTACCATTGTCGACGCAATATGGCTTGTCTGGAGAGTATGAGATCCCCCCTCTTTCCAGACACATCACTGTGGCCATCTCTCTGAGTCTCTGGTTACAAGCCACCCCCCCTCCAAGTAGAAGTTCAGATTTCCCGGTATGAGCCATTGCCCTCTCTGCCACCTCTATGCAGGTGGAGAATGAATGCTCTTGGAGGGACCAGCACACCTCGTCCAAAGCGTGACCATCCGACATCTTTTGTATGGCAGCAGTTAGGATTCCCGAGAATGCGAGATCCATTCCTTGGACTCCATAAGGCAGTTGAATTGAGTCCAGTGAGCAATCCGGTTGTTCTGCAAGCCATGTAGCCGCATGCTCCTCAATCTCAGGCCCCCCTGGGAATGCGAAACCTTGAGATCTTGCGAACTTGTCTAACATGTTCCCAATCCCTATGTCAAGGGTCTCTCCAAGGACTCGATACCGATCTCCTCTACGCGCGATGACCTGTGTGTTGCCCCCGCTGACGTAGAGTAGTACGGGGTCTTCGCACCCGGTCTGGTTCCTACCTATTTCGATATGAGCTACACAGTGGTTTACCCCGATTAGAGGCACTCCCCATGAATTGGATAGTGCTCTGGCAACAGAGGCACCGACCCTCAAACAAGGCCCGAGCCCAGGACCTTGACTGAATGCGATTGCAGTAATGTCGGAACTACTGAGGGAGTTGTCCACCATTACCCGTGAGAGCAGATTCCCAGCAACGGATGAATGGTGATCGGCCGCCTCGCGAGGATGTATCCCTCCCTCTTTGGGCCTGAACAGATTCGATATGGACGGCACAGCGCGACCGTTCTCTTCGACCAACCCGAACGACAGCGTGTGGGCAGTACTTTCGATGCCTAGTATCATGTCCTACATCTCTTGCAAGCAGGCACCCCTTTCAAGCATCGTGCATGTCGCAGTGTGTGGGCGTGCTGATAGTAAACTGCGGGGAGATAGCCCATATGGCTTCTGGAGATGCTTCTCAACCCCTTGTAGGGGCTCAGATGGTGGATAGGGGGCAGAACACATTGCCCAGCGGCCAAGGCATTGTAATATTTGAATCTACAATCGAGAGAATTGACGACTCTGAATCACTGCAGTCTGAGTTTGCCCCGTGGTGGGATGGCTCGGACAGTATATCGGGCGATATGATTGTGCTTGATGCAGAAGGAAGAGCTGTAACTCCTGGATTCGTCGATTGTCATACGCACCTTCTCTGGGGGGGCGACCGTTCCTCGGAGATGAGACTTAGGCAAGCAGGGATGACGTACCGACAGATTGCGGATGCTGGTGGCGGAATAGCAAAGACTGTACAGAGCACTAGAAACATGTCTTTACCGGAACTGTGTCGAACTGGGATCTCAAGGTTACATCAAGCGGCATCAACAGGAACTACTGTTGTTGAGGCCAAGAGTGGTTATGGCCTGAACACAGAATCAGAACTCAGGTTGCTGGAGGCGATGGACATCATCAACGACTCCAACCCTGTAAAATTACTCCCGACGTGGCTCGGGGCCCATGACTTTCCTCTAGGGTGTGCACGAAGTGATTACCTCGAGGAGTTGATCAACTCACAGTTG
>Ga0208765_1002018_pt1 | contig 11705 bp, 10 predicted proteins | sample ETNtaG_2_FD_185783 | JGI IMG/M metagenome (GOLD analysis project Ga0208765, IMG submission 185783) | Marine microbial and viral communities from oxygen minimum zone, Eastern Pacific Ocean - ETNP201406SV203 (SPAdes) (version 2) | ecosystem: Environmental > Aquatic > Marine > Oceanic ... | reverse complement strand
CCTTCTTTGAACCAATTGCTTGAGTCAGCGAATCGATGCGTCGCATTCATGGGTGGTTCGCTGCCCGCGCGGTCCATGCCAGTGCTGAACATCGCCTACGTCGGGAGTGAGGAACTCGCGCGGTCACTGGCCAAATCGAACGATGTGCGTGATATCGAGTCCTATGTTTTCAAGGAACAGCGGGATGGTGAGACCTGCGTACTCTCTCTGCTCCGCCCCCTCCGACACCCTGAGCGTCTGCGGCCGTTACTCTCTGTTCTGAATGTGGCTGAGGTCGGCATCGTCGAAGTCGGTGCCGTCGATGCCGCGCTCGGAGAAGTGTTGGTTTCTTTCGGTGCGGCTGGAATTACGCGTGGCATCGCGATCGTAAATGCGGTTGATGGAGGATGGGTTGATTCAGACCAGGTGAAGATGATTCTGACACAAGCTGGTCTGGGGTCTTGGGCTGTTCATGAGTCAATGCCCGATGCCCATGACTTGAGAGAGGAATTGTATTCTCACATGGATGCTGCTGGATCGGGAGCCGAGGGCCAAAGCCTCGTGCTCCCGGTTGACCAGCATTTCAATGTCAAGGGGGTCGGTCTGGTTGCGATTGGATACGTCCAGTCCGGTGCAGTGAACAAGCACGATGACGCCCTGATTCTTCCTGCAAATGAGACGGGAGTCGTGCGTTCACTGCAAGTGATGGATGATGATGTCGACACTGCAGTGGCCGGCGACCGCGTCGGTGTCGCTCTGCGCAATCTGCGAGAGGAGGCGCTGCACCGCGGATGCATGATTGTCGCGCCAGGAAGTGAAGCACTTGTACGGCATGAGAAGTCGATCATTGAATTGAAAGCGGCACCATTCCAGAAGCGAAGTATCGCGGTGGATGATGTGATTCACGCAGCCGTCGATTTACAATTCGTGGTCGGCCGAGTAACAGCGATCGAAGGCGATTCAATCAATGTCAATTGGGAGAGTTCATTGTGGATTCGAGCCGAGGGTTCACCCTCGATTCTGATCACTCAATTGGATGCGATGCCGATGCGAATCATGGGCAGCGTTTCCAGCATCCAGCAAGCCTGAGACATAATCGATGCCAAGCCCCCTACGGGGGCATTGGCGGTCACGCCCCTCGCGCGCAAGCCGCACGCGAACCCGCTCATCGCCCCGAGCAGTTATAGCGAGGAAGATGCGCTCAGCCAAGTGGGATGCACTCAGCCGGGCGTAATGCCCGACTGGATGAAGGAGAGTCGGAGCTATTCGACAATCTTAGTCTGGTCGGGGTAAGTGGGACATACTGCGGTATACTCACCGAGCGGCAGCTAACCCTCGAGGATTACTACGGATACGGTATCCGAATCAATCTCTCTAACATCTCAACATTGAGGAACATCAACCTTGCTCGTCTTCCAAACGGCTTCCTAACGCTCGGCGCTGTCGGTGTTTGGGTCGGCGCTGCTGTCCTCACTCCACCTGTTGGTTGGGGCATCGCCGCTGCAGGATTACTCTCGGCAATCGGGTATCTGACCCTCAAGACACCAGTCCTTGCTATCGAAACCAATGCGGGCGACAAGCATCTCGTCACCGGAACACAATCGGAATTGCTACGATTGTGCATGATGGTGGACCGAGTGATGCACGGAAGCACGATTGAGGAGGCGAAGGCTGGACTCAGAGAGTTGGAGGAAGAGCGGGAGCGACGGTTTGCTACCTTCGAGCCGAAGGCTCTACTCGGCGCTCCCGATTCGATAGCGACCCCTGGAATAGGCCTCTTTGAGAATGAGCCGGTTGCTACGGATTTCACTAGGTTGTCGAGTGCACCCCCGAGTTTCACAGCCAGTCCAGCCGCTGCGACAATCGCCTCAAATGCGGCTAGAATGGGAGCACAAACTCCCAATTCAATGGTACAGCAAGCTCCAGAGGGAGGCATCTTCGCCTCTCTCGACGCCCACGAACCTCCCAATTACAACATTCCACCACCGGTTCGTGCGCCAGCAAAACCCGCCGACGCCTACGAGAGAGCCTGGGGGCGTCCCGAATCTCCAGAATGGTATCACGAAAAAGATGAAGGAAATTCCGAAGAGAATAGGATGGATGAAGCATTCTCTGATGCGATGGGATCCTTCGATCTCTTTGAGGAGGGAGGAATCTTCGATACACCTCCATCAAACAGTAGTCCTCAATCCCCCTCGTATTCCCAATCCGAATCGATTTTCGACTCCTCACTTTTCGACGATGAGCCAATAGGTGGCTCAAGCTATCCGGCTGGTTCCAGACCGATGGCGAACTCCCCCTCGACAAACTACTCGCCTCCGACCTCAGACGCGACTGCAAGGACTGCTCCTTCATACTCCGCACCGGCCCGACCTCCGTCGAGTTCCGAGATGATTCGTTCTGCCCGGAGCAGGCACAGTACGGCAGCGTCGAACGCTACCAACTCAGGTTGGGGATTACCCACTCCTAACGAGGCGGCGGTCAGAGAAGAGTGCAAACCCGGCCTAGTCAAAACTGCCAAGGCGCACTCGGCTTGGCAAGGAGAAATTTCGCAAACACGAGCACTCTCGGCACCAGCAGTCGATACCGAGCGCTTTGAGGATGAATTCCCCGCTGTTTCAAAATTCGCAAACAGCATGAGTCGTGGGCGAGTTCGGAGCGCGGTAGGGCGCCCCAAGAAGCAGACTTGGCTCGCTTCCTTACTCTCCCCCTCACCTCCGCGTCGAGACTATGCAGAGGTTTACGGAGATGAGGATGGGCGTGAGCATCAAGGCGATGCGCGCTTCCGCTCAAGTCAACTTCTTCGCCTTCGCTCGGACCAGGATCATCAGGCTGATGTTGCTGGCCGAGCACGTCAGATGACCAGTGCTCCACCTGCATCCTCGGCAAGAGATGCTCTCGATGGTGTGGTCAATCGCGTCTCGAAAGGTGAGGAACGAGCACCTGCAAATCTTCCCGAGTCGGATGAATTGCGATTCTCACAGTTGCGGACGACGAGTCAGAAGGGTGACGGCCGCCTCCCCGGTATTCGTCGGCTCGAGTGATTCCTCTGTCGGTGACCTATCCTATCGACTGATAGTTCAGTTGAGAGCAATCGCCATCAGGAGAAACCAACGATTCGACGGTATCTGTCTACGCGTGCGTGGTAAATTCCACGGTCAATCGAACCGAGTGCTGTTACTCCGATGCCACCGAGGGTGAAGGAGGAAGTCACGGTGGCATGGACGAGAGCATTCCGTATAGCATCGAGATCATTCAATACACCTTGGCGGCCAATCAAATAAGACAGCAATGAACCAGCGAAGGAATCTCCACAGCCAGTTGGATCGACAATCTTGTCAGTCGGGTAGGCAGGAAGAGCGATAGCCCCTCCTGGAAGCATTGCCAATACTCCACCACTACCTCGCTTGACGATGAGGCATCGAGGTCCAGGGCCTGCTCCAGAACCACCGTGTAGAGCCTCCCCCGACATAATTGACTTCATCGCGCGAGGCAGAATTTCATCATCGGCGATAGCGCAGGCTTCCTGCTCATTTATGACGGCGATATCCACCTTGCGCATCGCCTCACTAAGAGTCTCAAACTCGCTCTCAATCCACAACATGAATGTATCTAGAACGGTCAACTGCGCCCCTGGACACTGGTCGAGTACGGCAACCTGAGTGGCAGGGTGTGTGCTCGCACAAAAGAGAATTTCAGGATTGTTCCATACGTCGGGCAATTCGGGCTTGAAATCGGCTAGAACATTGACCTCGGTAGCGAGAGTCTCAACTGATTCCATCGCTCCCTCATACTTTCCTGACCAACGAAATGTGTCGCCCTCTGCCCTAACTACTCCAGCAAGATTCAATCCAGCCTTCTCCAAAACCATCTGGTCATACACAGAAAAATCATCACCGACGACGCCGACTAAACCAACCTTCGTAGGTTCCTCATCCATCGTTCGCAGATGAAACGAGGCGGCGAGCCCAGAGTAAACCGCAGCACCACCGAGCAAATCAGATCCACTCGCCGCTGGAGTCTGAATGTCGTCGTAACCAATTGAGCCGACAATCACCATATCCATGCTTTCACCTCACTTCAACAGGTCCGGGTGCTCCTCGAGATACCTGATGGTAACATTTCTGTTTCGGAAATCTTCCTCGGTTAGAATGGCTCGGTGGAGGGGTATGAGAGTTTCAACTCCTAGTATCATGGTCTCACCCAGAGCTGCGTCAAGACGTCGAATCGCCTCTTCGCGATCGCGACCCCAAACAATGAGTTTGGCAAGCAATGAGTCGAATGATGGCGGCATATCGTAACCCGTGTGCGCGTGAGTATCGACACGGACACCAGGACCAGCCGGCCAATGGCACTCCCACAACCTACCTGGAGAGGGTTCCAGTGTACGCGAATCTTCCGCGTTGAGACGGGCTTGGATGGCATGGCCCGAGATGGTGATGTCCTTCTGAGACACCGGCAGGCGCTCGCCTGCCGCTATTCGGATTCCCAGCGATACGAGGTCAAATCCGGTGATCATCTCGGTGACAGTATGCTCGACCTGGACTCGTGGATTGACCTCGAGGAAGTAGAATTCGCCATGGGCATCTCTGAGAAATTCGAAGGTTGCAAGTCCCTTGTATCCCACGGCCTTGGCACCTTCGACTACACGTGATCCGATGTCGGCGCGAACCTCTTCTGAGAGCCAAGGTCCCTCTTCGAGAATTTTTTGGTGACGGCGTTGGATTGAGCAAAACCTCTCGCCGAAGTGAACTGCATCTTGGCCGTCACCGAGTACTTGGAATTCGATGTGTTGGGCGCCCTCAATGAATTTCTCGAGGAATACTCGGTCGTCTCCAAAGGCTGAGAGGGCGCGTCCTTGACAGAGGTTGAGTGCTGATTCGAATTCGTCGGCGGATTCTACCACTTGCATTCCGATTCCACCGCCACCAGCCGCCGCCTTGATGATGACTGGGAAGCCGATGTCATCAGCGATTACTGAGGCTTCTGCTGGATCTGAGATTGGTCCAGGTGAGCCTCTGGCTATGGGAAGACCAGCCCTTGACATCGCCTCTCGAGCGGTGATTTTGTCGCCCAGAACTCTCAGAACTTCTGGGCTTGGACCGATGAAAGTGATTCCCTCCTCGGCTAATCGCTCTGCGAAGATTGGATTCTCTGCTAGAAAACCGTAGCCAGGATGAACCGCATCCGCACCGACCTCCTTCGCTGCGGCTACGATTGCTTCGATGTCGAGGTAAGATGCGAGAGGGTCGTCACGAGCGATGAAGACGGCTTCATCGGCGAGCCGCACGGGTGTAGTGAGCCTATCCTCTCGCCCATGAATCATCACAACCTCGATTCCAAGGCTGCGCAGCGAGCGTAGGATTCGCAGTGCAATTTCACCGCGATTCGCAATCAGAACTCGCCTGAACATCGAATTACTCCTATGGGCTGAATCCTATGTAGGGTTCGGCGACCGCCGTAGGCGGTCGATTTGATGATGTAACCGATCAGAGCGATAATCAGTAGACATCGCGGAGGTATCGCTTCTGGGTCTTCATCATACCGACCTCAACGAATTCCTTTGCTTCTTCAGCGCTCATCTCACCGTGCTCTTCACAGATGTCGATGAGTGTCTGATGGACATCCTTGGCCATACGTGATTTGTCTCCGCAGACGTAGAAGTAAGCGCCACCGTCAAGCCAATTCCAGATCTCCTCGCCATTCTTCCGCATCAAGTGCTGAACGTACACCTTCTCGTCACCGTCGCGGCTCCAAGCGAGGTCGTGGCGGTCGAGGACTCCGCGCTCTTTCCAGTCAGCCATCTCTTCGCGGTAGTAGTACTCGCCCGCCTCGGTCCGGTCACCGAAGAAGAGCCAATTGCGACCCTTGTCGCCGTTGATATCTCGCTGTTGGAGATAGGCGCGGAAGGGCGCGATTCCAGTACCTGGACCGACCATTATGCAATCTGTGTCGCCGTCCTCTGGCAGAATAAAAGATCGAGTCGGCGACATGAAAACTCCAATCTCAGTATCGCCAACATCGCAGCGGTCGGAAAGAAATCCAGTGCAAAGACCAGCACGGTCACGGCCGTGATGTGAATAGCGGACAATTCCGACCGTCAAATGGACTGTACCCGGCTCATGATCGGGGCTACTGGCAATCGAGTATAGACGCGGCTTGAGCCGGTCCATTCCATCGACGAGTTGTTGAGCGGAGAATCCGATGTGACCGAAGTCGCCCAGCGCGTCGATATAATCTCGAGACCACATGTAATCCTCCATCGAGTCAGCATTTTCAGTCAATTCACGCCAAAGAGCCTCAGCAGGATCGCAAGCAACTCCAATCTCCTCGTAGCCGACCGGTACATCTTCGCCCTCACCTGAGCCCGACCAATCGACAAGCAGTGCTCCGTCTTCAGTCGAAACTCTGTGCCGGCGAGCGATTCGGATTTCCATCGGTCCATTGTCGGAGGAGAGTCGGTTGCCGAGGTTCACAATCCACTTCTTTGAAACGCGGTGGATTTCGAGGTGGTCAGCCAACGCCTCCCTCAGCGTGGCCTCGCCGAGGTGAGTCTCGACCGTCTCGTCACCCGAGAAGTTGGCTGCGGCCAACAAATCATCGACGAGTTCTGGGGGGCAGCGAGGGATAACTCCGAGAGCATCTCCTGCCTTGTATTCGAGGCCAGAGTCTCCCAAGTCGAAGACAATGTGACGAGTCTCCTTGCGAGAACCTTCACTATTCAGGATGTAATTCTCCGTCAGCTTTGAGCCGTACGGATTCTTCGCACTCCAATCAGACAAACACTCACCAGCGCCTCTCCGAGCCGAAGTTCATTTATCAAAGAAGGGGGATGTAGTTCGCCCGCGTAGCGGGCGTGATTACCCGAACGACTCAAGTCATGTTCGCATCATCCGCAGGTCATGCCGCGCGTGCAGTTCCTCGGGACGGGCAATGCATTCTCACCTAATGGTAGGCTGCATGCGCTGGTTCTGATCGATGGAAAAATCCTCGTAGATGCGCCGCCATCTGTGCTTCCACAACTGCGGCGCGTCGGAACCTCGCCAGGACAAATTGAGCATCTTCTCTTCACTCATTGGCACGCGGACCACATGTTCGGATTTCCGTTTCTAATTCTCGAGCGTCACTACATTTCGAAGCAAGTTACGCCGCTCGCCGTTCACCTGCGAGCGGGCGGTAGAGAGTTGCTCTCACAACTCAGTGAGGTAGGATTCCCTGGGAGTTTGGGTGAGGTATTGGAAAATGAGATCGTCTGGAATGAAGCTGAGTCTGGAACGATTGGAGATTCAGGTTGGAGCTTCGAGAGATTCCCAGTTGTCCACACACCGGAGACTGACCCGCACGGTTATTTCTTGAGCCATGAAAGCGGATTCACCCTGCTTCATTGTGGCGACTCAGGGCCATGCGAGGGCATTGAATCGCGAGCTGGCCAAGCCGATGTAATTCTCGTCGAAATGGGCGTTCCTGATTTTGTCGACAGTCCGAATCATCACAACCCCAAGCAGGTGCAAGCCCTCGCCGAACGTCATCCTGAAGCGACGGTATTAGTGACTCACAATTACGCCGATGGCACAGGCAGAAGCGGAGGATTCCCAATGCCTGAAATAGATGGAAATGTAGTACAACTCGAGGACGGTGACGAACTCTCAATAGACGAGAATGGTGAGTTTTTACTTGTTAAAAATTGAGCAGTATTATTTTCTTCTATAAATAAGAACTGACATTCTCAAACCGCTTTCAGGACACATTCAAGCAGTGGTCCCGCTCAATTTGATACTTTTTTTAGGGCCGGAATACAGACCTCCTCGAACCTATACGATTCATCTGCTAAAATTGCGATGAGAAAATGAAAGCGGAGTGATAAAAATTATACAAAAACGTCGTGCTGAACTGTTAATTACTCCGGATTCCAGCCGAAGGGAGTAGCAATCATAATGGATGACAGAGGATTAAGAATTGCTCGCTGCCTCAACATCAGTCCGGGAACTTTCATTACCTCTAACGCCGTCGTGAAGAATCCGCGTTCGCCGCCGATGCCCCGGAACCTCTGGGAGATAGCGAACATGGAATGGGCAGCGGTTGTGTGAAAAAAAATGGACGGCAATATTTTCGAGAAGATTTTGGGACAAGATTCCCTCTTCCTCGATAGAAAAGCCTTCGACCACGCTTTCGAACCGACCACACTCCCACACCGTGATAGAGAAGTTGAGGCGTTAGTTCGCAACCTCGTCGACGCTCTCAACGGGCACATCCCCTCAAACATGCTACTCTACGGAGTCCCAGGAAGTGGCAAGACCGTAGTAACCAGATTCGTTCTCGGTCAATTGCGCGAGAAGGGATTGGAACTCGGGAAGTCCGTGCGTACGTACGAGATCAATTGTCGACAAGTCGACACGCGCTACCGAGTAGTGCAGACTTTGGCGAGTCGCCTAGCTCAGCGTGGAGATGTGCCTATACCATTCACAGGTTGGCCTACCGATCGAGTTCTCGAACACCTCGTCGAGAGAATGGACCGCGCTGGCGGAGTTCACATCATCGTGCTGGACGAGATCGACAATCTCGTCGAGCGGGCAGGTGACAATCTGCTGTACAATCTGACGAGCCTAAACACAATCCTGCAGCGCTCGCGTTGCTGTATCATAGGAATCAGCAATGACTTGCATTTCACACAATTACTTGACCCGAGAGTTTCAGGTCGACTCGGTCAGGAAGACCTCATCTTCCATCCGTATGGCGCGACTGAGATTACTGACATTCTAACAGCGAGAGCGAGTACAGGTCTGCGTGAGGATGTCCTTGACAATGGAGTCATCCAATTGTGCGCGGCGCTCGCAGCCCAAGAACACGGTGACGCGCGCCGCGCCCTCGACCTTCTGAGAATCTCGGTACAGAAAGCAGAGCAACGATCACAGACAAAGGTCGAACCAAGACACGTCCGGCTGGCACAGTCGCAACTCGAGCACGATCAGGTCACGCCAGTGCTGCAGACTCTACCACTGCACCAGAAGCTCGTGCTCTTCGCAATCCGCATCAATGAAGACAATGGACTGCGCAACATTTCCACCGGAGAGGTGTATCGAACCTATTCCGATGCTTGTCTCAATGTCAATGTCGAACCACTGACGCCTCGTCGAATCTCGACCCTGCTCAACGAGCTAGACACTCTCGGGATGATTATGGCTCGAAACGTAAGCAAGGGACGAGGTGGGCGCAGTAAGCAAGTCAACTCGGCGATACCAAAGACAATCGATGCGGTGACGACGATGAGCGATGCGGATCCACTAATCGCTGAGGCAGCGCGCTGCCGCTACCGACTCCAGAGCCATCTCTGAATTCTCATGGACCCAGCGGTATCCAGCGAATTGAATATAGATCAACGAAGTGTGCTTGAGGATAACCTTCTTCGAACTTCAGATAGAGTATCAGTGCCATCGAAACAGAGGCCCTTCAGGGCCTCAACGGTTAAACCGAGTTCACAGGTCGCCGCACTCGATGTCCCTCGCTGACAACGACTGGTACTCGGCCTTGACTCGCCCGAGCCGCACAGCCTCAACCGGCTTCTTGCTGCTCGGTGGATGGGTCCTTCTGCTGACCATCGTCAACATCGTCATCGGGGCTTACTCATCTGGATTCAAGGTGCTTTGGCTCGGATTCCTCAGTAATGGTGCATTCGGCGAGATATATGTTCCTCACGATGGAATCACGGTTGTTCTCGACGATATCGTGTTTGCAGGTCTCGGCCTCGCCGTAACCGGACTCGGCTATGTCGGAATGGGTCAGGCCGTCGAGGGTGGCGCAATCACTGCAGTTCGTGATTTGCCGAACTGCCTCTCAGGGCTAAGCTCAACCAAGGACGGAATCCGCAAGACCCTTGCTGACTGGTTGATTGTTGGCGGTGTCCTCTTCTATCTCGCTTGGTCGATACAGAACAATACCTGGGTAGACCCTGGTGTCTTCGCAGTCAGTGTGGCCCCGTTCTCATTCGGTGTCGGACTGAATTTGCTCGACAAGGCTGAGGCCTGATTTTCGGCGGCAGGCTCATCGAGCCCACTTGCTTTCTCAATCTCGAACCATTGCTGTAAGCAAATCACGGCAGCGCGACTTCGAATCCGCGCCAGTCCAACGAAGAACGACTCCCCGACCGGGTTGACCGTAGAGCACAACCGCTCCGAGTGGAGCCAACGGATGCAGTAGGAGCGGAGCAAGATCCTCCTCCCCATCGACGTTGATGAGGCAACTACGACCATCTTCACGCCATGCTTGCATCGCAGCAGCGCAGGCGAGGTAAAGTCCAGCGGAAAGTTGGCCTGCAGGATTCTCACATGTGCGCGTATCGTTGTACAGAGAATGGTCGATGGTCGAAGCGTGTTCCCACTCTTCGCGCTTTGTTTTACCATCGATAAGAGCGATATCGGCGGGGCTACCAAGATCTTGCAGAGTCTTGACTGTGACGTCACCCACAGCGATAACCGGGCCGGGACTACCGAAGATTTCCTCCAGCACGGCCCGCATAGCAACGCTCGGATCATCCTCAGGACCCTCGAATAATTGACCGAACGGGTCCTTTAGATTGGCTTCAACCTCGTGTGTCATAATCATCGAGACCTGTCCTGCATCAGCAGGAAGATAGGCCTCGCCATCCAAGTCGATTTCACCCGCTCGAACGCGAGAACTGGAAATCGGAGCGCCATCATGGGCAGTCACGTGCTCAGCCACGATAATCTCGAGAGCACCCAAGGAATTGGCGGCGCGAGCTTGATTGATTCTCTCACAACCAGGAAGAGTCTCAGGAGTGCAAAGAATTGCGGTAGCAGTCTCATGCCAAGGAGCAGGTCCATCCTCATCCTCCAGCACGTGTAGGCTGACCCGATCAGCCGAATCACCAAGCGATGCGAGGATTTTCGACGAGCGATCGGCCCAAGATTCGATCCGCGAATCCTTCGAATTCGCTAAATTATCGCTCGTAAGCCACAGCTCCAAACGCACGCACTCAGATAATCCTCGTTCGATGAGTGCGCGATGTCCAGAATGGAATCTGTCGAAGGTACCGCCGACCAATCCTAGTGAGTGCATCGTCAACCAGCCAGTGTGTGAAGTCTTGAGGACTTTGGAAAAGGGGTGTGCCCCGGGGCGTAACGGTGACCTTCATCGCAATGCTCAGGCACCTGACCCACCCCGGGACGTCTGTTGGACCGTGTGGTTGTCCCGTAAGTCATTCCGCTCTCTTCCGGTCGCAGTCGTCCGGGGACCCATCACAATCCGACCGTATGTGTTGCTCCGGAAGTCATAGCACAGCAGTGGCTCATTCCGGTCTTCGACATACGGCAAATCCCGTTCCGTGGTACCGTGGTTCATCCTACTAACTCCGGCTGGGGCTTTCGTCGGCACGGTGTTGCCGGTCGGGCGTCGATTCGTCCGGTGGACCCTTCATGAACCCCTCGTATAGGAGGAGAGTAAGTGAAACGCGAGGTAAAAGTCGGAAATTGGTGTTATTACGAGCGTTCAGTTCAGAATGTTCTGTGATCTCGTGAGAGGCCTTCATGCCAACCGGAACTGCGTAGAATCAACCTCTCGCTGATGTGTGGATTACCGCTCATCGCCATCTCCGTGCTGAGTGGTGGCCATTTCTCGACCGGCTGGGCCAGCCATCCTACGAGTGGATGGGTTCTGCCGGTCGCTGGCGAGCCACCTTCGATGGCTCGGTCTAATGATTCAAGCAAGTCGAG
>Ga0208765_1002011_pt1 | contig 11713 bp, 9 predicted proteins | sample ETNtaG_2_FD_185783 | JGI IMG/M metagenome (GOLD analysis project Ga0208765, IMG submission 185783) | Marine microbial and viral communities from oxygen minimum zone, Eastern Pacific Ocean - ETNP201406SV203 (SPAdes) (version 2) | ecosystem: Environmental > Aquatic > Marine > Oceanic ... | reverse complement strand
GTGTTCAGCGGCGCTTGAGTCTCTAATTTGAATTGAGGCAGCCCGCCGTTTGCGCGTGTCACAATTTCTGTGTCACAATCCCTGTGTCACAATCGGTGACTAGACGTCTTCTTGGTGCTTAGCGCGAACGAAGCCGTCGCTATAAAACCATAGGAAGAGTAATAGGGGAGTTCACCAAATGACCGAGGTGCAAGAAGTCGATGAAGTAGAGGCTGGTGTCGACCGCCGAAAATTCCTTACCCAGGCCGGATTCGCGATTGGTGGTTTAGCCGCCGGTGGTGCGATCCTCGCTGCTTGCGGTGGAGACGACGATGGAGGAACTGGAACCGCAGCGGCTACTACTGTAAAGCCAGTTGAGCTCAGCTCGGATTTGCCCGACATTGAATGGGAAATGGGTACTAGCTGGCCGACCGCCCTGGTAACCATCTTCGGTTCAGCTCAAGTCTTTTCGGATGCGGTGTCACGCCTTACCGGAGGCAAGTTCAAGATCAATCCCCGCCCGGCTGGTGAAATTGTTGCCGGTGGGCAGGTGCTACCCACAGTGCGCGATAAGGGCATGGAGATGGGTCATACAGCGTCCTATTACTACGTGGGGATCAGCAAGGTGCAGCAGTTCGGTACCGCAGTGCCTTTCGGTTTGAACCAGCGCCAGCAGAATGCTTGGCTCTATCAAGGCGGAGGGATCGAGTTGCTCCAGGAGTTCTACGCTGAAGAGCACAACATGATTTTCTTCCCGGCGGGCGGCACAGGCTGTCAAATGGGCGGATGGTTCTCCAAGGAGATCAATACGGTTGCCGATCTGCAAGGGCTTACTATGCGTATTCCCGGTATCGGTGGCGCCGTGCTCAACAACCTCGGAGGCGAGCAGGTTTCGATTCCCGGCGGAGAGATTCTTACCGCTATCCAGACTGGTGCGATTGACGCCGCTGAGTTCGTCGGCCCGACCGACGACCTCATCTTGGGTCTCGACCAGCTCGGTGGTGATTTGTTCTACTACCACCCTGGTTGGTGGGAGCCCGGCACCGCACTTGAGGTTGAGATTCATCTCGACAACTGGAACTCGCTACCCGAGGAGTATCAGGCGGCCATTGAAATCGCAGCGGCATACGCCAACATGAACTGCATGGCTACTTACGACACGCTGAACCAGCGGGACCTTCAGAAGATCAAAGAGTTCGCCACAATTCGCGAGTTCTCTCCCGAACTCATGTCGGCCTTCAAAGAGGAGACCGAGAACGAGTTGGACCGCATCGCTGGTGAGGATCCAAACTTCAAGGCGATTCTTGAGCCCTGGCGCAAGTTCCGCGACGGAGTCGTTGAATGGCATGGCCTAGCTGAAAAGTCCTACCTCAATCAGCAGACCGAACTCTAATCAGAAGTCCCTCCTTAGAACATATTCGGCTTGCTGGGACACGGCCCCACGGTTTCGACCGTGGGGCCGTGTCCTCGTTTTCCGACGCCCTCATTGGGTTGTTGGGACGCTCCTACCTCGGAGGTTTACCGGTGACAGGCAGCTTCCATGGCTTGGCCGAAATTTCTGGGTACCGTGTATCGGACTTTGGCGAGCATCCACTCAGAGGTCACCATTGTGGTTCCCAGCCTGGTAATCGTTACGTCGTCGGGTAATCGCTCAATGATCCCGGTGGCCACCTGGCGGATCCGTCCTGCCCGGCACAAGACCAGAGAGCGTGTGGTGTGGGCTAGCACTCGGTACTGGGTGGTCGAGACAGCAGCTAGTGTCGCACCGACCGCTCCCAAGCCTAGGCGTACCGACCATTCAGCGATTCCCGCCGCCCCTGTTACGGTTACCAGGCCAACGAAGGCGCAACCGGCAAATGGCATCATCCACGGATGTCGGCTCCACATGAATACGACGCCCACCAGGTTCTCGTCGGGATCGAGGAGTCTCTCCACCGATCGGAGAAGGAAGCCACGACGCATTGCAAAGCATGGTAGCAGTGGGCACGCGATCGTTATCAGCGTGGGTAGCCCTGTCGAAGAGGCTTGGTAGATGGCGAGTGACTACTGTGCGCTCGGTTCGGCCCGTTTAGCTCGAACACCGTCGATCTTGGGTTCGGTGATCGGCCGGCTCCCTGTAGTTCTTTGCATGGCAACGGCGGTTCTCTTAGGGGCATGTGGACTGGTAGATGAGGCCGCTTCCCCCAACGAACGGAGCGTGTCTATCCAAACCACCGGATGTGGCCACGTCTCTAAGACGAAGGGATCAGGAGTGGCCGTGGGGGGCGACATAGTGGTGACCGTAGCCCACTTGGTGATCGGGGCCTCAACGGTCCGCGTCACCATCAGGGATGCCGGGGAGCATCCAGGCGCCATAGTGGCTCTGGATACCAGCACGGATCTAGCGTTGATCTTGGTCCCAGGCCTAGATGTTCCACCAGTTGACATGGCCGACCGTTGGGGCGGAGGCCGGGTCCTGATTGTCGGTGGTCTCCGTTCAGGGATGGTAGAGGCCCATATCCGACGCCAGGTTCCGGTGGTAATAGAAGAGATCGGAGGGCAAAACAGATACCAACGAGATGGTTACGAGGTCGATGCCGCTACTGGCAGAGGTGATAGCGGTGCGGGGCTGTATGAGGACAATTCGCTCCTAGGTGTGGTATTCGCCACGTCCACTGATGAGGATCGGACCACCTGGGTTACTTCCAGTGCCGAGATAACAAAGCTTCTAGCTGGTGGCTGGGAGTCGGAATACCTCTGTGACAAGGAAGCATCGAGAGTTGTCAGGTCCGACTGAGCAGCCAGCGAGCGTATCGAAGGTAACTGGTCACCTTGGACAATTCGGTGCAGACAACATTGGTTACGTGTAGGTCAACGCGTCGTCATCACCGGTGGCGGTGTGGTTCGTGACCTGACGGCCGGCGGCTAATTGGTGTGTGATGAGGGTCTAGGCGCCCCGAAACTTGCCGTTGCAGCGCGCTGTGAGGACGCTCTCCTCAATTTATGTCGCAACGGTAAAAGGCTTGTGGTGACCCGATCCGGAGACGGTCTGGTGCCGCGTTGAGGTCCAGACACGAACCGGCTGCGACGGCTGACCGCCCCTAACGATGTTGTGTAGTCAGCGCCAGCCGGTCAGCATTAGTGGGCCGCTCTACGCGGACCGCGGAGTAGCTGCCCGGGGTGCAGGCCGGTGGCCTCTCCCTCACGGAAAATCACCTCGCCGCTCTTGATGGTCGCGATGTAGCCGTCGGCTCGTTGAACCAATCGGCGTCCACCCGCGGGTAAATCATGAACCATTTCCGGTGGTCGGAGTTTCAGCCGATCGAAATCAATGACGTTGACGTCGGCGATCATTCCGCGCTCGAGGGTACCCCGGTCTTCGAGTCCGACTTGGCGGGCGGTGTCACGACACTGGCGCTGCACCAGATACTCGAGCGGTAGCTGTTCACCCCGGTCCCTATCGCGAGCCCAATGCGTGAGCATGTAGGTCGGGAAACTGGCATCGCAAATCACGCCACAGTGCGCGCCACCGTCGCTTAAGCCTGGCAACGTGCCCTCGGCGAGGTTCATCTCGCGAAGAGCATCATGGTTGCCGTCAGAGAAATTGGCTAAAGGAAAGAGCATGAGTTCCTTGCCGTCGCGGCTGAGGAGTGTGTCATATGCCAATTCCACCGGTTCGACTCCGGCTTCTAGGGAGCGACCGAGGACGCTGGTCTCAGGTTGTGGCTCGTAGTCGGGTGGGTCGCCAAGCGGAAACATTTTATGGAAGGACTGGGCGATCATCCCGGACATGCCGCGAGTTCGATCAGCATGCTCAGCAATGAGGGTCGCCCGCATTTCGGGGTCCCGCATTCGCTCAACCCGTTCATCCAGATCAAGATCTGCTAACTCCCGGCGGTACGTCGGGCAGGTGATAAACGGGTGCATAGAACTTTGTAAACCCAAGAGCAGAGTGATCGGACGCGCCGCTATCTGCGCGGTGATGTCTTGACCTTCCGCCCGTGCGTTGTTGATTCGATCAAGAACCTCGCGCCACTTCTCAGGTGCCCGATCGTCTTGGGATAACAACACCGACAATCGTGATCCCGCAGCTTCGGTCATTCCTTCGAAGATCTCGAACTCGACGTCAAGGTCCCGAAAATCGGAGACGATCTCCATGTGGCCAGCCTCATGGTCGGTTAGCGCCTGGCTGATGCCCCATAATTCTGCGGGCGCGCTAGTGAGTGTCGGAATCTGGTTGCCATCGCGATCTCGATGGTTGATCGTTCGCGAGGTAGTGAAACCCAGTGCGCCTGCGTCGAGGGCTTCACGAGTCAGACGTCGCATTTCGGCGATCTCTTCCTCTGTCGCAACCTCATCGTGATCGCGGCCTCGATCACCCATGACATATACCCGAAGTGCCGAATGCGGCATTTGCGCTCCGATGTCAATGGCGTGCGGGAGAGCTTCTACAGCGTCGAGGTATTCAGGGAAGGTCTCCCAGTCGAAGCTGACACCTTCGCTCAGCGCGGCGCCTGGAATATCTTCGACTCCTTCCATGACGCTAATGAGGAATTCGTGGCGGTCGGGGCGAACGGGCGCGAAACCGACACCGCAGTTACCCATGACGATTGTGGTGACCCCATGCCAACTCGATGGGCTGATATCGGGATCCCAGATGACCTGACCGTCATAGTGGGTGTGAATATCGACGAACCCTGGGGCCACGAGGGCCCCCGCGGCATCGATCTCCTCCCGGCCAGACGCCTGTACCTCACCGACTTCAGTGATGATTCCATTGTCTATGGCTATGTCGGCTTGATGTGCGGGCGTGCCGGTGCCATCAATAACCTGACCGCCTCGTATAACGAGATCGTGCATAACTCTGCCCCTTTAACTTGTTTCCAGGCTAGGCGACGAGCTAGTCGGCTTCTTTTACTTTCGTTTGGATAGGTCCTATTTGTAGACCAGGGCACCGTCATCTAACTCAGCTAGGGGCAACTCGTCTTTGTCTTTCCAGTAGTCCTGTGTGTGTCGCCATGGGTCCACGGTGCCTTGTTTTGGCATGAGATGTATCGAGCGCATCAAATAGCCGGGGTTGAAGTTTTCAGGGGCCACCCACGGAAGTAGTTCCATATCTCGATCTTCGGCGCGCAGTGTAGGCGCAACCATTTGGACGCCTTGCTTGTCCATGTGCTGCAGGAGCCGGCACACATATCCAGCAATAAGGTCAGCCCGAAGAGTCCAACTCGCACGGAAATAACCGAAAACCCAAATCATGTTCGGTATGCCCGTAAACATCATCCCCCGATACCCGACGGTGTCGGAAAAATTGAGAGGTTCTTCGTCGATCGTGAATGAAATGTCGCCGAGGATGTTGAGATCGAAACCTGTAGCAGTAACGATGATGTCCGCTTCGAGAAGGTCACCCCTAGCTGTTTCAATTCCGGTTTCAGTGAAGGTCGCTATTTCATCAGTGACAACTGACGCGTCCCCTGAAGCAATCGAATGGAAGAGATCACCGTCTGGGATGAGCGCAATGCGTTGTTGCCAAGGCCGGTACGCGGGCTCGAAGTGTTCGGAGACGTCGTAGTCTTCGCCCAAGATTTCCCGGATGCCGTTGTAAAGCTCCTCTCGGACCAGGTCGGGGTATTTGAAAGACATCTCGACGACTTGTTGTTGATCGAAAAGGATTTTCTTTCGAACTATCTCGTGAGTCCATTCGTCTGGGATATCTAGCTGGCGCAAGGTATCAGCGAGTTCGTTGCTATTTGGGCGAGCTACAAAAAATGTTGGCGACCTCTGCAACATCGTCACATGTTCAGTTTTGTCCGCCACGGCTGGGATGAGTGTCGCCGCTGTGGCCCCGGAACCTATGACAACCACTTTCTTGTTGGTGTAATCAAGATCATCAGGCCATGTTTGAGGATGGACGATCGCGCCTTGGAATCGGTCCATGCCAGGCCAGTCGGGTGTGTAGGGATCTGTGTGGCTGTAGTAGCCCTGACACATCCACAGAAATCCACACGTGAAGGTCAGTTGTTCTTCGCTGTCTTTATGTCTGACCTTCAATGTCCAAAACTTGTCGTCGGTTGACCATTCCGCGGTCTTGATGGTGTGTTCGTATCGGATGTGGCGTGAGATGTCGTTATCTTCAATAACCTCAGCCATGTAGCTCAAAATTTCGTCTGCGCTGGCGATTGGCGGTCCCGTCCAAGGTTTGAATCCATAACCGAAGGTATAGAGGTCGCTGTCCGATCTGATGCCGGGGTAGGTGTGGGTTTTCCAGGTACCACCAAAGCCGTCCATGGTTTCAAGAATTACGAAACTCTTGTCGGGGCATTCGTTTTGCAGGTGGTACGCGCCGCCGATTCCTGAAATTCCTGCACCAACGATCAGCACGTCAAAGTGCTCACTGGTCGACTGATTCATATCTCTAGAGTCGCCGATAACGGGCCCCGGTAACAAGTTGAGATATCTCTTTGGGTGAAAACAGTTGGAGCTCGCGGTGCAGCTGGCGGCTCGTGCATGGTTTCACAGGTGGTCGGCGCGTCGTAGTACAAGGAACCACGATAGAACCGCTGACGCACACACGAGTACTAGGGCCATGATGCCCGCTTCGGCCACGAAGGCTTCTTCGAAGGATCCGAATATTCGTGTGGTCAACGTCGGGAAACCGATTGGGGCCACTATGAGGCTGATGGGCAGTTCTTTCATCGTGGACAGCACGACTAGACCGCCGGCTGCGAGTAGTCCAGGTCGCATGGTTGGTAGGTCGACACTGCGAAAGCTCCGCCATTTATCTGCCCCGAGGGTTGCTGCAGCGTCATGGAGACGGTTGGGGACAGCCTTCACTGATACCACCGCGATGCCCATTGCCAATGAACCGAAGCGAAGGACATAGGCGAAAATTAGGAGGGGCATTGAGTCGTACAAGAGGTCCCCAACAAAGCCGGATCGGAGAGTCCAAAATCGCAAGGACAACGCAATCAGAATTCCTGGAACCGCGAAAGTCGCGATTACGACCGAATGAGTAAAACGCCCAATGCGGTCGCGGTACCGGCCGGCCAAGATTGCGATCGGAATAATCGCGATGAGAGCGACGACTCCCGTGGCAACACTGGAGGAGAGAGTGTTGGCTGTCGCTTCAAAGACCTTGGAAGGGTTGATGGTGAGGGGGCGCCCGCCTCGTTGGGTTCTGAGTAGACCGTCCGAGGCCCAATCTAATAGGGCTGTAATGGGCGCTAAAGTGCTGAGCGCGAAAGTTGCTCCCACTAATAAAATAGCGGGACTTTTCCAACCGCCTAGTTCATATCTTGCTGCCTCGTGGGCGCGATGGGTTGTGACCTCAGGTAAGCGTCGATTTATTCTTCGCTCCACTGCCACTACGAAGCCCGCGAAAGCGAGCAGTATCAAACTCAATGCAAACGCCATTGGAGGTCGAGCTAGGTAGTTGGATTCGATGGCTCTGGTCAGAGTGTCGTATCGCATTAGCTGCACTGCGCCGAAGTCACTGATGGTGTAGAGGAACACTAAAAGTGTTCCGGCGGTTAGCGATCCCGAAATCTGGCGTAATACCACGCGGCGAAATAGCTGTGGGATGGAGTCGCCGAGTAGTCGCGCGGTTTGTTCGAACGATCCAGGAAGCTGACGGAGACGAGCTGCGACGGGCAAATAGACGTAGGGGTAACAGAACAATGTCAGAACAAGCCATGCTCCGAAAAGTCCGTGAAGTTCTGGGGTTTGGTTAACCCCGATGGATCCGAACAAGTCATTGGCAAGTCCACCGGGATTGAGCGTTCGGATGAAGGCAGCTGCGCCGATAAAGGTAGGGAACACCAGTGGGATAGGCAGTACTACCCGCCATAGTCTCCGAAAGGGAAGGTCGGTTCTTGTTGTCAACCAGGCCAGCGCAGTTCCTAAACACGCCGCGGAAATTGAGACCAAAATCGCGAGACGGAGGGTGCGCCAAAGGGGTTGCAAGGTCTGATTTGCAAATAGCAAACCCAGTGGATCGGCCCGCGACGTAAAGTTCCGCCAAATGAGGTAGAGCCCTGGAAAGGCGAACGGCAGGGCGCAAACAAGACCGATGGCGTGAAGCTGCCTAGGCGCCCGTGTCTGAGTCATTGGTTTTGTATGCCACTCGCTTCGATAATTCGAGCTGTTTCGTCAAACCCGCCTCCCAATGCGTCAAAGTCCACTGAACCAATCTCTAATGCTGTTAGGGGAGGAAGTGCAGCATTCGGTTTAACGCCGGCAGCGAGCGGATATTCGAGAGTCTGGTTCGTGAAATAGTTCTGCACGGCAGCACTCAACAAGTAGGCCAGTAGTTCATGTGCTTCCGTCTGGTTCTTCGCCGAAGCTAAGACGGTGGCTGCGGTGATGATCAGAAGAGAACCGATGTCGTTGTCATCGAGGTCATGGTTCTTCGCTCTGTGGGCATCTCCCGCCGCAGCAACCTCTTGATAGTTGTAGTAGTGGTTAACAAGGCCCATCTCGATTTCACCACGGCCTGCAGCTTCTACGATCGAGCGGTTGTTCGGGTAATAGCGAGCGTCGTTTTCAACCATGTCGTTCAGCCACTTGGTGGCTACATCTGTGCCGTACTGGTCTCGAAACACAGTGAACCAATCGACGAACGAGCCGTTTGTTCCAGGGATGGCAACCTTGCCCCTCCACTTTTCGTCCGTTAGCTCGAAGACTGAAGTTGGGAGTTCATCGTCAGTGACAAGATCGATGTTGTGAACGAGCACCCTCTTTCTTCCTGAGAATCCGATCCAGCTGCCCTTAGTAGATCGGTTCTCTTCTGATACGAGGCTGAGGAGTTCAGCACTTATTGTTCCCAAGAGGTCTTTTGACTCGAGGAATCCAACGGGTCCCGGAGACTGACTTAGAAAAATGTCTGCTGCACTTCGGTTGGCTTCTTCGTCGATCAGGAGAGCCAACTGGGTTGAGCTTCCCCAGCGGACCTCCGTGTCGATACCCGTCGCGCATGTGAACGCTTCGAGCACAGGTTCGATGAGGTTCTCTTTACGGCCCGAATAAATGGTGACGGTACGGTCCGTGGTTTCCGCGCATTCACCAGGATTTATCTCTGCTGCTAATCCTTCAATTTGCAGTCGGTCGGAGCTGCCGCAAGCAGTAACGATGAGGGTAAATGCCACGAGAACGGAGATTAGGTGCTTATACATGGACGGTAGAATATACATACCTGAGAGAAAATGTAAAGCGAGCCTTATATTATCGGACGTGATATGTGAACTCTCCTATGCGTGTGGACACCCACTGCTCCCTGAGCAGCGATCGGAATCAAAATGACTGTGCGAAACCTTGGCCAGTTTTCGCCCCCAAAGCCGGCACGCGATGCCTTTGGGGGTGTTAGGGGAGTGAGGCTGGTTAGGTTCCAGTCAAGTAATCTCGAAGGCCGATGCCGTCTGCCCGGTGAACGTCACTCGGACTCGATCCCCAACGGCAAATCGTGCTGAAGGCCCGCATTGAACTCGTAGTTGCTCTTCCCCAAGGGCGACAAAAACCATTGCGTCGTGACCGTAGTATTCGACAAGTTGCACTGTGGCTTGGTCCCCGGGCTCTAGGGACAGCTGTTCGGGGCGAAGTACCACGTCTACCGGCCCTCGGACATCGGAATTCACGGGTATAGAACCAAGCGAGCATCTTGCTGTTCCGCCGAGCGCGTCGGCAGCCAATACTGACATTTTCCCCACGAATTCGGCGGTCCAGCGGTCGATTGGCTGGTGGTAGAGAACTCTAGGAGTGTCGGTTTGAACGATGCGGCCTTGGCGCATTACCGCGACGCGATCTCCGACGATGAACGCTTCATCTTGATCATGAGTGACGAATATTGAAGTAATGCCTAGGCTCGTCAATAGTCGGTGAACCTCCGTCCGAACCTCTATTCGCAAGTTTGTGTCGAGATTCGAGAATGGTTCGTCAAGAAGGAGCACACTCGGGCGAGGGGCAAGGGCTCTCGCGAGTGCGACTCTCTGTTGCTGGCCGCCGGAGAGCGTTGCCGGCATACGGTCCCCGAGATCGGCGATATCCATCATGTCTAGCGTCGCTGCCACTTCTCGAACTCGATCGGGTGATTTCTTGATTCCGTAGGCGACGTTGGCCGCTACTGAAAGGTGGGGGAACAGAGCCCAATCCTGAAACACCATTCCAACGTTTCGGCGTTCGGGCGGAACCCACGCGCTACCTGCAACTACTTCGTCACCGATGCAGACCGTTCCGCCCGAAGGCTTTTCGAGTCCCGCGATGAGCCGCAGCAACGTTGTCTTTCCGCAACCGCTAGGACCCAGCAAAGCCATTGACTCGCCGGGTTCAACGTCGAGGCAGACCCGGTGCAAAACAGGGTCTTGATCATAAGAATGTTCGAGGTCCTCAATGGTGACAGCGCGGGCAGCGGCTGCGGTCATGTTGCCGGGGTTACGACAATGAGGTCTGCAGTCGGTCCACCAACCCCGAATGGACCGTCGTCCACTTCCAGGGTTGCTGTTCCATCCGGGGCCAAGGACAACACAACACCGGATCGGCCTGGCATGAGTCCACTGTTCTCAAGGAATTCGAGTTGACCTGCTTGCCACTCCAACTCTTCACGGATGCGAACAACGGTAAAGGCATCTCCGGCATCAATTTCGGAAAGGACCACTGCCCCTTGGGGTGCCTCATATCCACTGCCGGGGATCGGATTTCCGTGAGGGCAGGTTTGGGGCTGTCCCAACGTTCTTAACATCGCCGTTTCAACGAGAGGTGAGATCACGTGTTCCCACCGCCCGGCCTCGTTGTGAGCGTCAGTCCAGTTCAGCCCAAGCATGTCGGTAAGAAAGCATTCGGCGAGGCGGTGCCGTCGGACGATAGTCGTAGCTAAATCTTTGCCTTCGTTGGTGAGAGTGATCTCGCCGTCATCGCCGACGTTGACAAGGGTTTCACTTTCCATCCGTCGAATCATTTCACTTACCGCTGGTCGAGAAACCTCAAGCCGCTCGGAGATCCTGGCTTGGATGACAGGCACGCCATCTTCGGCTAGCTCAAAGATCGCTTCGCTGTATTCCTCGAAAGCGGGGTGATGTTCGGTTGGTTCGTACGCCACACAATGACCCTACCAGCCTGCCCGGACGAATCGGACAGCAGAATGTTAGGCATACTTAATACAAATGAAAGGGCGATTATTGACTGCCCCGCTGAGGCAGATGACGGCGAGAGCAGCTACGGTCGGCGCCTGATGCCACGACGAGTCCGCAATCTTCTTGGACGAATATTCCAAGTTCGAACATTCGGAAGACAATTAGCGGGCATTCGTCTGACCGAAAATCAGACGTTCGCCCTCATGGCTGTTGTCATTGGATTGATCGGGGGGTTAGCGGCAGTCGCCTTTCACTATTTAATCGACTTCCTCAGTGAAGAGGTCTTCGGTCGACTGGCTGCCTGGTCGGACATCCTTGGACCATTCCGGTATCTACCCGGAATCGTTATCGGAGGGCTTCTCGTCGGGCCGCTAGTAACCCGCGCAGCCCCAGAAGCCAAAGGCCACGGTGTTCCCGAAGTCATGGAGGCCGTAAATCGTCGAGGGGGACGAATCAGAACTCGAGTTGCCTACGTTAAAGCGGTCGCTTCAGCCCTCACCATTGGGTCAGGAGGCTCAGCTGGTCGAGAGGGCCCGATTGTCCAAATTGGCTCAGCATTGGGTTCGACGCTGGCACGGCTATTTCGAATGTCAGACCGGCGACGCTCTACGTTCGTCGCGGCTGGAGCCGCTGCG
>Ga0208765_1002010_pt1 | contig 11714 bp, 10 predicted proteins | sample ETNtaG_2_FD_185783 | JGI IMG/M metagenome (GOLD analysis project Ga0208765, IMG submission 185783) | Marine microbial and viral communities from oxygen minimum zone, Eastern Pacific Ocean - ETNP201406SV203 (SPAdes) (version 2) | ecosystem: Environmental > Aquatic > Marine > Oceanic ... | reverse complement strand
TGCAACTGAGATTGCTTTATTTGCCATATCCAGACCATCAACATGATCAGCATATTTTGATAATGATTCAGTTAATATTCCACCCCCACAACCTATATCTAGACATTTTTTATTATCTAGTTCTGCCCAATTTTTTATGTAATTAAAACGTAAAGGATTAAGGGCATGAAGCGCTGCAAAACTTCCGTCAGGTCTCCACCATTCTTGTGCAAGTTTATTAAACTTCCTTACTTCTTCTTCACTAATATTGTCTTTCATTAAGCTCATGATTTAATTAAATTATATGGCTGATTATTTCTTAAAATATTTAATAATATGTTAAAATTATATCCTGTATTAATCATCTATTCCTAAATAAAGAATATTCGAAAATTAAACACTTTTTTATAACAAATCAAATATAGTTGATGAACGACAGAATCTCACAAATTAACCTCGAAGATGAAATGAGAAAATCCTATTTGGATTACGCCATGAGCGTGATTGTAGGACGAGCACTACCTGATGTCAGAGATGGTCTCAAACCAGTTCATAGAAGAGTCTTGTATGCCATGAAAGTCCTAGGCAATGATCACACTAAGCCATACAAAAAATCAGCCAGAATAGTCGGTGATGTAATAGGTAAGTATCATCCTCACGGCGATAGTGCTGTTTACGAAACCATAGTTCGAATGGCTCAAGATTTCTCACTCAGATACACGCTTGTTGATGGACAAGGTAATTTTGGTTCTGTGGATGGTGATAGAGCAGCTGCAATGCGTTATACAGAAATTAGGATGCAAAAAATCACTCAAGAACTGCTGGCTGATATTGACAAGGAAACAGTTGATTTCACTCCGAATTATGATGAATCAGAGAGCGAACCCAGTGTCCTCCCAACAAGGTTACCCAATCTATTGATTAATGGATCAGCAGGCATTGCGGTTGGTATGGCAACAAATATACCGCCTCATAACCTTAAAGAGGTTATAGATGGTTGCCTACTGATACTGGAAAACCCAAATTGCTCTATTGATGAGTTAATAAAAACTATACCTGCACCAGATTTCCCCACAGCAGCCACCATTCATGGCATAGATGGCATTAAAAATGCATATGAAACTGGAAAAGGGAGAGTCATCCTTAGAGCTAAAACATCAATTGAAAAAATTAATAACACCGAAAGAGAATCTATAATTATTACTGAATTACCTTTTCAAGTTAATAAAGCCAAGTTAATTGAAAAAATAGCTGAACTTGTCAGAGATAAAAAGATTGAAGGCATTTCGGAAATTAGAGATGAATCTGATAAAGATGGAATGCGAATTGCTATAGAACTTAAAAGAGGTCATGTGGCAGACGTTCTACTTAATAATCTTTATAAACAAACACTTCTAGAAAGTATATTTTCAATAAACATGGTTGCCTTATCAAACGGTCAACCAAAATTAATGAACTTAAAGGAAATCCTTGATGCATTTATATCTCATAGAAGAGACATTGTAACTAAGAGAACAATCTATGATCTCAATAGGTCAATTAATCGAGCTCATATACTTGAAGGTCAAACTATTGCCTTAAATAATATTGATGCGATGATAACACTTATAAAAAAATCAAAAACTCCTTCTGATGCTCAAAAAGCATTAATTTCAAAATTATGGAAGGTAGGAAAAATTAAACAAATGCTAAAACAAGCAGGTAATGTCTCTACCACACCCAAGCAACTTCTTGATGTTGAAAAGTTTGGTATAGAGAAGGGTGGATATCGTCTTTCATCTGAACAAGCAAAAGCAATATTGGATTTAAAATTAAATCGGTTAACTGGGTTAGAACAAGACAATATTCTCAAAGAATACACTGAACTGCTGGAAAATATTAAATCATTCACAAAAATCCTATCAGATCCAGATACCCTAAATCTTTTACTTAAGAATGAGTTATTAGAATCGCAAGAAAAATTTGGTGACGAAAGAAAAACTGAAATAATTGAGTTTTATTCTGACCTAACTGATGAAGATTTGATTCCTGAAGAAGATCTTATTGTGACATTATCCAGAGAAGGTTATGCGAAAACCCAACCACTAGATGTGTATCAAGCTCAACACCGAGGAGGGACAGGTAAAAGAGCTACTTCTTTTAAAGATGAGGACTTTATTCGTAAATTATTTATTGCTAATACTCATGACACCTTACTCTGTTTCTCAAGTTACGGTAAGGTCTACTGGATAAAAGTTTATCGTTTGCCTAGAGGTGGGAGAAACGCAAAAGGAAGGCCAATTGTCAATCTATTACCATTAGATAAAGATGAACGAATTCAAGCAGTTCTGCCTGTAAAAGAATTCGATGAATCTCAATATGTTTTTATGGCTACAGAACGTGGTGGAGTCAAAAAGACTAAACTCTCAGCATATTCAAGACCAATTAAGACTGGAATTAAAGCCATAAAGTTGAAAAACGATGATCGTGTTGTGAACGTTGAAATAACTGATGGAAAAAAACAGATCATGCTATTTGCAGACTCTGGTAAGTCGATTCGCTTTCATGAAAAAGACGCACGTCCAATGGGCAGAGTTTCTCAAGGTGTAAGAGGAATGAGACTTGATAAAAATCAAAAAGTAATCTCATTGTTAGTAATAGAAGATGGCAACATCATAACTGCTACTGAGAATGGCTTTGGAAAACAAACAAAAACTGAAGAATTTTCTATCCAAAAAAGAGGCGGAAAAGGTGTCATAGCTATTAAAACATCAGAAAGAAACGGTAAAGTAATAGGAGCTAATCAAGTAAATGAGAATGATGAAGTTATGTTTATCAGTTCTTCTGGGAATTTAATTAGAACAAAAATAAATTCTATTTCAATTATTGGTAGAAACACCCAAGGAGTTAAACTTATTAGACTCTCTAATGATGATAAACTCTTGGGAATGGAGAGAATCATTAATGATGGTAACGATGAGGATTAATAAATGTCAGAAAATATTTATAATTTTTCAGCTGGACCAGCAACATTACCTCAGTCTGTAATTGATCATTTAAAATTAGCAATCAATGATTTTTCTCAAGGAATGTCAATCCTTGAAGTCAGCCATAGAAGTAAAGCATTTAAAAACTTTGCATTTGACTCAGAATTAACATTTAGAAGACTCTTAAATATTAGTGATGAATACGAGGTTTTGTTTCTACAGGGCGGTGCAACTCACCAATTCACAATGATACCTCAAAATCTCGCTATAAATGGACCTGTTGATTATTTAATTACAGGAGGGTGGTCTAAAAAAGCAGCAAATTATGCTCAACAACAAATTGAAGTAAATATTGTTTCTGATTCATCAGAGAATAATTATATTGATGTAGACGAGCAAGATTCTTGGAGTGTTAATTCAGATTCTGATTACTTTTACTATTGTGCAAATGAAACAGTTCATGGTGTTGAAATACATAACACCATTCAAATTGAAACACCGCTAGTTTGTGATATGTCTTCAACATTATGCACAAGGCCCTTAGAAGTTAGTGAGTTTGATTTAATATTTGCTGGTGCCCAAAAAAATCTAGGGATAGCAGGTTTAACTATTGTCATTGTAAAAAAGGAATTACTTATAAACAAAGCAGAACATTTAAACCCTATTATGAGATATGAGAGCCATGCAAAAGACAAATCAATGCTGAATACTTCTCCAGTTTTTGCATGGTATGTGGCAGGACTTGTATTTGATTGGATTGAAGAACAAGGGGGCCTTGAGGTCATGGCTCGAATAAATCAAAAAAAGTCTCAACTTCTTTATGAATATATCGATACATCAGATCTTTACCAAAATCCAGTATCGAAAAAATATAGATCATGGGTTAATATCCCGTTCATTCTAAAAGATAATACTTTAGATCCTATATTTCTCTCTCAAGCAGAAAAGTCTGGATTATATAATCTTAAAGGCCACAGAACGGTTGGTGGAATGCGAGCGAGTGTGTACAATGCCATGCCTGTCGAAGGTGTTGAGATGTTAATAACATTTATGAAAGACTTTGAAAATAAACAATAAAACTAAGCATGTATAAAATTCTTAAGCTGAACAATATGGCTCCTGAAGGATTGGATGTCTTTGGGAATGGTGATTATCACTTAGGTGATGAAGTTACCGCGCCTGATGCTATTCTGCTGAGATCATTCAATATGCATGAGATGGATATACCTGAATCCGTTAAAGCAATTGGTAGAGCAGGGTCTGGTGTAAATAATATACCTATTGATAAGCTATCTAAACTTGCCATTCCAGTGTTTAACGCCCCTGGTGCTAATGCAAATGCGGTTAAAGAATTAGCCTTAGCAGCCATCTTAATAACAGCCAGAAATATTCACAGAGCAATAGATTATGTTCATAACTTAAAACCCTCGGATAATCTAAAAAACGATATTGAATCTGCTAAGAAACAATATGTTGGCTATGAATTACCAAATAAAACATTAGGAGTTATTGGTTTAGGCTCCATAGGAGTAAAAATCGCAAATGCAGGTTATGATTTAGGCATGAAGGTTTTGGGATTTGACCCAATGATCACTGTGAACAATGCAATAAATCTGGTTCCAGGAGTAAAAAAACAAGATGCTCTAAGCGAAATATTAAAAAATGTGGATATATTAACGATACATATTCCATACAAAAATGAAACTAAAGACTTTATCAGTATGAATGAAATTAATTTAATGAAAAATACTGCAACCATTATAAATTTATCAAGAGAGGAAATTGTAAATACTGATGCTGTTATCGAAGCATTGGAAAATAAGAAATTAGACACCTATGTGACTGATTTCCCTAATGAAAGTCTGATAGGAAACCCTGATGTGTTATTATTGCCTCATTTAGGAGCATCGACAAAAGAGGCTGAGGCAAATTGTGCTGTTATGGTTGCTAACAGCATAAAATCTTATTTGGAGAATGGTGACATCATTAATTCTGTTAATTTCCCTGATGTTTCATTAGTAAGTGATACAAAACATCGATTAACTATTACTAACCTTAATAAACCAAATATTGTTGGACAATTCACTTCTCTTTTGGGTAATGAAAATATCAATATTAATGATCTGTCTCATAAAAACTTCAAAAATATTGGATACACAATACTTAACCTTGATAAATCAATATCTCAAAAAGTAATAGAACAAATCCAACAAATTGATGGGGTTATTAAGACAAATATAATTTCTTGATTATCATGAAAGTTTCATACTTAGGACCTAAAGGATCATTTTCTGAAATCGCATTATCAACTTATTTTAGAAATAATATCACTGCAATACCAATGCCATCGATTGGTGATGTCTTTCAAGCAGTTGTAAAAAATGAATCTACATATGGAATAATACCGATTGAAAATTCTATCGAAGGTTCAGTTAATAATTCACATGATCTTTTAATAGAATCTAACGTTTTAATTAGTGGTGAAATAGAACTAGCAATAAACCAATGTTTATTGTCAAAAAACTCATCAAAAGAAAATATAAATATCTTATATTCACATTCTCAGTCATTGGCACAATGTCAAAATTGGATTAAAACAAACCTTCCAGAAATTAAAATAGTACCTGTTATTAGTAATTCTGAAGGTGCAGCCATGATTAAAACTAACAATGAAGCGTGCATAGGTTCACAAAAACTATCCAAAGATTACGATCTAAATGTACTTGAATACAATATTCAAGATTTTCCTGATAACACAACAAGATTTCTCATAATTGGCCAAGAACAAACTGACAAATCAACTAATAACAAAACATCAATTATTGTTTCCCCCTCTAACACATCGGACTCAGGATCATTGTTTAAAGTTTTAGAACCTTTTGCCAATCACAACGTCAGCCTATCTAGAATAGAATCAAGACCCTCAAAAATGGGCAAATGGAGTTATGTGTTCTTTATTGATCTCGAGGGACATATTAGTGATGAATCAATTATTAATGCGCTATCAGAATTAAAACAGCTGGATATCCAATTCAAAAACTTAGGTTCATATCCAGTATCTGGTGACTCCAAGCTAAATTAATAATGACTAAAGAAAAAGCTCTTATAGCCAAATATAATGGTCCCATTAGTGGGCGCACAGAAGTGCCTGGTGATAAATCTATATCTCATAGAGCTGTTCTTCTATCAATGTTATCTGAAGGTAAAACACATATAGAGAACTGTCTTTACTCTGATGATGTACTGAGAACAGTTGAAGTGTCACGTTTACTGGGCAGCCAGATCAGTGAAAATGATTCAACCCTTACTGTTGATGGAGTAGGACTGAAAGGATTAAAAAAACCATTGGACACATTAAATTTTGGTAATTCAGGAACATCAATAAGATTATTCATGGGTGTACTTGCTGCTCAGAAATTTGAAAGTAAATTAACGGGTGATCGTTCATTAATCAAAAGACCCATGGATCGAGTAGCTGACCCTTTAATTAGAATGGGGGCAAATATAGAAACCACATCGGGAAGAGCACCTATTAATATACTGCCTACTAATGGTCTAAAAAGTATTAATCATGATCTTCAGATACCTAGTGCACAGATAAAATCAGCCGTACTTTTAGCTAGTCTTTTTTGTTCAGGTGAAACAATAATAAATACAAAAAATAAGTCAAGAGATCATACAGAAATTATGCTAAAGGACTTCTCATCATCCATAATATCTGAAAATAATAAAATACATATTACAGGGGGAGAATTATCATCCCCTGGGATAATCAAGGTTCCAGGCGATGTTTCCTCAGCGGCCTTTTTAATATTAGCAACCTTAATTTCAAAAGATAGTGAACTGATAATTGAAAACGTTGGGCTTAATCCCACCAGAACTGGTTTCATAGAAATAATGAAGTTGATGGGAGGTAATATAAAAACTGTTACCAAAGATCAAACAAAATCATCAGAAAAAATTGGCTCAATTACCATTACATCATCAAACCTTACAGGAATTAAAGTACCGAAACATCTGATTACAGCGGCAATAGATGAATTACCACTTGTTTTTCTTGCAGGTGCATGTGCTAAAGGCTCTACTATTATCAGAAATGCTGAAGAGCTTAGATATAAAGAATCAGACCGAATCAACTCAATGATTAAAACATTGAATCAGTTCAGAATTACGACTAAAGAATTTAATGATGGAGCTATTATTGAGGGTGGAATTATAACGGGGGGAAACATTAACTCCTTCGGCGACCATAGAATAGCTATGACTGCGTTAGTTGCCTCTTGTGTTAGTGAAAAACCTATAATTGTAGAAAACTGTAAAAATATTGATACTTCATTCCCAACATTTAAAAAAATTATGAACCTAATTGGAATGAACATTAGGGCATACTAAACAAATGAAAATAATTACAATTGATGGTCCCAGTGGTGTCGGTAAGGGGACTCTAGCATTATACCTTGCGGATAAACTCTGTTTTAACTATCTTAACAGTGGAGCGCTTTATCGAAGTATTGGATATGTTGCTGACCTAAAATCGATTGATTTAACCGATGAAAAGATGCTGGTTAGTATTTCTCAATCAATAACTTTTAACTTGAGCAAAGCTTCTAAGAATATTGAGATTATTTGGGAAAATAAAAACATTAACAAGGAAATATTCAATGAGAAAACTGCAAAAACTGCTTCAAAAATAGCCTCAATAAGCAGTCTCAGAAAGTCTATTGTTAACATACAAAGAGCTTTTGCTAAAGAACCAGGATTAGTGGCTGAAGGCAGAGATATGGGGAGTATAATTTTCCCGGATGCAATAATAAAAATATTCTTAACTGCAACTGCTGAAACCAGAGCTAAAAGAAGGCATAACCAGTTGAAGGAAAAAGGAATTAATGTTAGCCTCTCGCAACTAATTGATGAGTTAGAAGCACGAGATACAAGAGACACAATTAGAGAAGTATCTCCGTTAATAACTCCAGATGAAGCATTAATTATAAAAACTGATCACAAATCAATTACTAAGGTACAAGAAGAAGTGATCAGTTACATAGGAAATACAATTAAAATATGAGTGAATCTTTTGAAAATATTTTTGAGTCCAGTCAATACAGCAAGACGTTAAAGCTAGGCCAATTAATCGAAGCAGACGTTTTAGATATAACCACAGACCACGCTATCCTGTCTGCTGGATTAAAATCTGAATCATTTGTAAACCTAAATCAATTTAAAAACCAATCAGGTGATGTTGAGATCAAAATAGGTGACAAAGTTGAGGTTGTCATTGAAGAAATTGAGGACGGCGATGGCAAGACAAAACTTTCCAGACAAAAAGCAAAGAATGAAAAAACTTGGAGCAATTTAATCCAGGCACAAGAAAATGATCAAATTATCTCAGGATTTATACAAAACAGAGTTAAAGGCGGATTTACTGTTATGGTCGATCAAATAAATGCTTTTCTTCCAGGTTCTTTGGTAGATGTACGTCCTGTGCGAGATACTCAATATTTAGAAGGATCAGTATCTGAGTTTAAGGTAGTAAAAGCTGATAAAAAAACTAACAACATTGTACTTTCACGAAAAGCTGCTCTTCAAGGCACTTCTATAGAGAGTAAGAATGATTTAATCTCAAAACTAAAAGAAGGTGACGTATTAGATGGAGTGGTAAAGAATCTTACTGATTATGGGGCTTTTATAGATCTTGGAGGAATAGATGGATTACTGCATATTACAGATATCTCTTGGAAAAAGATTAAACACCCATCAGAAATTGTCTCATTGGGAGCAAGCCTTAAAGTTATGGTGATAGCACTTGATAAAGAAAAGTTTAGAGTTTCACTAGGACTTAAACAACTTCAAGAAGATCCTTGGTCTAAAATTATTGAAAAATATGAAATAGGTATGAAAGTAACTTGCAGCATCTCTAACATTACTGATTATGGCTTGTTTGTAGAGATAGAAGACCAAATAGAAGGGCTAGTACATGTTTCTGAAATAGATTGGACGAATAATAATCCTAATCCATACAAGATTGCCAATGTTGGTGAACAGATCGAAGTCATGATTCTGGATATTGATAATGCAAAAAGAAGAGTGTCTCTAGGAATGAAGCAATGCTTAGATAATCCTTGGCTAAATTTTGAACAAACTCACAAAAATGGAGATACTATAACTGGGAGTATTAAGTCAATAACAGATTTTGGAATATTCGTAGAGCTCCAAGGAAGCATTGATGGCCTTATTCATATATCAGATGTCTCTTGGGATACAGAAGATAACGTTGATCTTTCAGAATTTAAAAAATCGAGTGAAATTGAGGCTGTTATTATTTCAATAGACGCAAAAAAACAAAGAATATCGTTAGGCCTAAAACAACTATCTTCTGACCCTTTCCAAGAATACTTATCAAAACATCCGAAAAACTCTATAGTTAAAGGGATAGTTGATCAAATCGATGAGAGAAATACACTAATAATTCTTGAAAATGATGTAAAAGGTTTGCTAAATATTGCAGAAGTTTCAAGAGATAAAACTGAAGACATGAGATCTGTTTTCAAGATAAAAGAAGAGATCGAATCAAAAATTATTGGTTTTGATAAAAAAAATAGAACCATAAAACTTTCAATAAAAGCAAAAGAAGAAAAAGAAGAAAGAGAAGCTATTGCATCATATAAGTCAGATGAAAAAGACAGCATCTCAAAAACCAGTTTGGGTGATTTACTAAAATCTAAATTTTCCAGAAAAAAATAAATTAATTCCTATTTCTAGCTTTTTTTGATGTAATTTATCTATGAGTATAAATAAAAAAGAACTAATTGAAATTATTGCTAATGAGCAAGATCAGCTTCCCTATAAAGATATCGAATTATCAGTAAAAACTATTATAGAATCAATGATTGATTCACTAACAAAAGGTAAGAGAATAGAAATCAGAGGATTTGGTAGTTTTAGCTTAAGATATAGAAAATCAAGAATAGGCCGTAATCCAAAATCAGGTGAATCAGTTAATATTGACGAAAGATATGTTCCTCACTTTAAACCTGGTAAAGACTTGAAAGAAAGAGTAAAAACAAACTGATTAATATTTAAATCTTTTAATGCTTTCTGACAGTATCTTTTATTTATCATCAATATTCTTGGTATTTGCCCTTTTGGGTTACTTTTTTTTGAAATTCTTTGATAGCGAATCAAATAATAAAATTAACCCTGATTATCTGACTGGTCTTAAGTACCTCCTTAATGAGGAGTCAGACAAGGCTATAGACTTATTTTCGAATATTATTGATATTGATGACGAGACTATTCAAACGCACTTAGCTCTTGGGGTTCTGTTTAGAAGGCAAGGTAAAATTGATAAGGCCATCAGGCTCCATGAAAACATTCTTAATAAACCTGATCTTGATGAGGAATACTATTATCAAACACTTCATGAATTAGGTGAAAATTACTTTTCTGCAGGTATTTATGATAAAGCTGAAAGCGTATTCAAAAAATTAAAGACAATAGATGGACAGAAAGTTTCTTGCCTAGAGAAATTAATTACAATATATGAATACATGTCACAATGGGAAAATGCTTTAGAGAGTCTTGAGGAGCTAAGTACAATAGATCCTGATAATAAACACTTAACAAGCACCTCTCATTATTATTGCCAATTAACACAAAAACATATTAATGAAGATGATATTGTTAAAGCAGAAATATTTCTAAATAAAGCAAAACATAATAATCCTAATTCAATTAGACAATTATATTTATCTTCAAAAATTGCTCTCCATAAGTCAGAAAAATCTAACGCACTGAAATTTTATGCTGAAATGATTGTTAAAAGTAAACTAGCGCATTTAATTTTACTCCCTCTAATACTTAATAAAATAGATGATCATAATGATAATGATTTAAATATAATCTTGAAAAATACCATTGAGAACAATCCAGAGACTACAAAATATCTCGGCATGGTCTCCGTTATGTTCCCAAACTTTAATAATAAATATCTTTTTAATTCATTTAAGGGACTTATTCAGGAACACACAATTATAAACGCATTAAGAAAACAGAATCATGACTCCAAATTAGTAACTCTTATAGATGATCCTCTCACCAATAGTTTAAGAACTATTATCAACAATAAAACTAAAAGTGATTATAAATACAGCTGTTCTCAATGTGGATATATGACCATAAGCCATTCATGGCAATGCCCAACATGTAAGAGTTGGGAAAAATCTGAATCAGTAGATTTCTTAGAGAAAATATAATTATGAATAATAAAGTTAAAATTGGAGTAATTGCAGGAAATTTTGACGTAATCCATCCTGGTTATATCCATCTATTTAATGAATGCAAAAAATACTGTTCACATCTAATTATTTTTCTTCATAAAGACCCTTCAGTTGAAAGACCAGAAAAACTGAAACCCATTCTTTCCTTAGAGGAGCGTTTATTGGTATTGTCTTCACTAAAACAGGTAGATGAGATTGTTACTTACCAATTAGAATCAGATCTTGCCCATTTATTGTCTACAACACAGATAGATATAAGATTTCTTGGAGATGATTATAAAGATAAGTCTTATACTGGTGATGAGCTTAACATTCCTATTCACTATTTAAATAGATCTCATGGTTGGAGTACAACAAAATTCAAAAAATTGATCTCTGACAGTTTATAGAACCGCTGTAAATTCTGGCTCCCCGGGCCGGACTCGAACCAGCGACCAATTGATTAACAGTCAATCGCTCTACCAACTGAGCTACCGGGGAGTAGAATATAAAT
>Ga0208765_1002006_pt1 | contig 11717 bp, 10 predicted proteins | sample ETNtaG_2_FD_185783 | JGI IMG/M metagenome (GOLD analysis project Ga0208765, IMG submission 185783) | Marine microbial and viral communities from oxygen minimum zone, Eastern Pacific Ocean - ETNP201406SV203 (SPAdes) (version 2) | ecosystem: Environmental > Aquatic > Marine > Oceanic ... | reverse complement strand
TGCTGATATCACGTCATCATTATAAGAACTTTTTCGAAATCCCCATTTTGTTCTATCTATTATGTATAGTTCTATATAGTATTAATGACGTCAGTACTATTGATTTATGGATTGCATGGCTGTTTGTAATATTCAAGTCTGGACACAGTTACATCAGGATGACTTCCAATTATGTGCCTTATAGAGCATATTCATTTTATGGTTGTGTAATATTATTATTATGCGGATGGATAAATTTGACAATTAAAATATTTTAAGTTTCATAATAAGGATGATACAAACCCTGCTCAGTAGCGGGGTTTTTTGTTTGTGGACATTTTGGACTGGCCGTACGTACAAAACCTGCTTTAACGTTAATAATAAATATTTAGCCCAGAGACATATGCTGTTGTTTTGCAAATGGCTGATGATAAAATCTACTTCCTGTTGCTTTGTACAATGCATTGGCCAATGCCCCTGCGGCAGGTGGTAAACCGGGTTCACCTAAACCTGTTGGCGAAATCTCGTTTTCTACAAAGAAAACTTCAATTTCAGATGGTGCCTGATTATGTCTGATTAACTTATAGGTATCAAAGTTCTTATGCACAGATGATCCATTCTCGAATCTCAACTCACTATACATCGCATGTCCAATACCATCAATTACACCACCTTGAATCATGTTAGTAGCGCCTTCTTTATTGATCACTATTCCGCAATCTACTGCACACCAAACCTTTTTCACTTTTGGTTGATTGTTTTCAACCACAACGTCCATTACCTCGGCTACATAAGAATTATGGCAGTAATAAGCTGCAACACCCCTATGAACTTCTGGTGTTCCTGCTCTCCAATTAGACTTTTCTTTAACCAGTTTCAAAACACCGGCATACCTTTCAGCATCATAATCATATTTTTTTCCAACTGGGTTATTAATGGCTTTTTCGAAAAGCTCTAATCTAAAGTCAATTGGATCTTTTTCGGCTGCTTCAGCCACTTCATCAATAAATGCCTGTTCAGCACCAGCTGTGAAGTGTGACCTTGGTGCTCTCCATGCACCTGTAGAAATGTTAGTTCGAGACATTTTCTTTTCGGCCAGATAGTTATCAACGGCCCCTGCAGGGAATCTATTTGGGAAAACAGGCCCTTCCGGTAAACCTACACCTTTAACTGAAAAGGCAATCAGATTATTATTTTTATCCAAACCAGCCTTATAAACAGATCGATATGCAGGGCGGTATGTACCTTGAGTCATGTCATCCTCACGTGTGTAGATCAACTTGATCGGTGCACCCATTCTTTTAGAAATAGCCGCGGCTTCTACTCCAAAATGCACATAAAGCCTTCTACCAAATCCACCTCCAATTCTAGTCATGCTCACGGTAATGTTTTCGGCAGGTATCTCTAATAATTTGGAAACAGAATCTTCTAAAGCCTTTGGTGTTTGAGTAGGCCCTATGAGCTCGACTGAGTTTTCTTTAACATCTGCAAAAAAATTCATTGGTTCTAGTGTATTATGAGCAATGAAAGGAGAGGAATAAGTTCTTTCAATCACTTTTGTTGCTTTAGCAAATGCAGCATCCGGATTGCCATCTTTTCGGCTTTCTGCAATCTCTCCCCTTTCTAAATCTTTGATCAATCGTTGCTCATGCATTTCTGAACTTTCAAGTGCACTTACATTCTCCCAATTGACTCTTAACATCTTTTTAGCTTGCATTAACTGCCATGTAGAATTACCTACGATAGCAATCAACTGGTTAAAAGCATTAACATCTGCCCACCCCGGTTCTGGAATTGTTGTATCCACAATAAAAGCATCTTGAATACCTTCCATAGTTTTTATCTCTTCTTTATTGAAGTTTGTAACTTTCATTCCAAATGCAGGTGGATGCTCGATCATTGCCAAAAGCATACTCTCACGTTTGAAATCAAGGCCGAATAACTGCTTGCCGGTTACAATTTTTGGCCCTTCAACATTTTTCTGCCAAGTTCCAATAAGTTTATAATCCTTTGATTCTTTTAATGATAACTCTTCAGGCACTTCTATGCCTACCGCTTTTGAAGCAATTTGACCATAGCCTATTGTCCTACTTCCATACACTTCTTTAATCACACCATCACTGGCAGATAGATCTGTAACCGCAACATCCCATTCTTTTGCGGTAGCTTCAAGAAGCATGCGCTTACCTGCAGCACCAGCCATTCTAAGGGCATCCCAACCAAGCATAATTGACAAGCTACCTCCAGCAAACTGAGGATTTTTAAAAGCATCATCATCTAAGGCACCTTGTTCCACCAATACATGATCCCATGGAATATCAAGTTCTTCCGCCACAATCATTGGCATGGAAGTCATCACATTTTGACCAATCTCAGGGTTAGGAGAATAAATAGTAACCATACCGGTATCACCAATCTTGATATAACCATTAATATCGAACCATTCATTTGGAATAGCAACTATCTCTTTCTCTTGACTCAAGGGATTACAGCTTATTAACCAATTAAACCCAATCAATATGCCGCCACCGGCAGCTGCTGAAACTTTCAAAAATGATCGTCTTCCTATTTTAGTTTTGATAACTGTCATTTTTCGGTGCTTTTAGAGTTTAGAGGCTGTTTTAATTGCTTTTTTAATTCTCACATAAGTTCCGCATCGGCAAATGTTACCGCTCATTGCCAAATCAATATCTTCGTCTGTTGGATTAGGATTATTCTTAAGTAAAGTAGCCGCACTCATAATTTGCCCAGCCTGACAATAACCGCATTGAGAAACATCCTCTTCTAGCCATGCCTCTTGGACAGGGTGATTACCATCCTTTGATAAACCTTCAATGGTGGTAATTGTTTGACCAGCTATCGCTGATACCGGAAGAACGCATGACCTTACAGCCGTACCGTTAAGATGTACAGTACATGCACCACACTGAGATAAACCACAGCCATATTTAGTCCCAACCAAATTGAGATTATCTCTTATAACCCAAAGCAGTGGTGTGTTAGGGTCAACATCCACCTGTTTTTGCTCCCCGTTGATGTTTAAAGTAAAACTTGCCATTTGATGATTAATTTTCTGAATAAATGTAATTTATCAAATTAGCAATATCTTACCTATATCTACAATTTTCGTTTATAGACATTTAGGAGTTGCAGGGTATAATGTTATTTAAAGGAAGCGATATAGAAGAAAACATAAGGCCAAGAAATGCATTGTCACATTTGCGGTAAGAGCAATCGTTAAATGCATATAAAACCAGTATGTTTTTCGTGATATAAAAAAATATAAAACTAAATTAGAATGGCCAAGCCTATAAATTTGAACATCAAGCCCCGGTTACCTGGGGTTTTTTGTATGTAGGAGGTTGGGTAGATTTGAGTATAAATAAAAAGGAGATTAACATGAGATTAATAAGAACAATAACTATTCTGTGTGTTTGTATTATCACTTTTAGTAATGCCCAGATAATGGTAGTATCACAGAATAAAGTGAAAAACACTAAAGAATATTTTGAATTAGCAGAAAAGTACTGGTATCCGATATTCGATAAATTAGTGGACGAAGGTAAGCTGGATGAAGTGGGAACTCTTAGCCATTACTGGGGCGACGAATGGAATGTGGTTGGTTATTATAAGGCAAAGGATTTAGCTTCATTTGAAAAAGCATGGGAAGAAGGCTATGGCAAGTGGAAAGAAAAAACACCAGAGAAAGTAAGAGATAATCTTAGTGAAATGATTGTTGAACATAAAGATAGTATTTATTTGATAAAACATTCTCATAATGGTAATTAGTTCTATCTTTTTGTATATAATTCAAGGTCATTTATTATCTTTTGCACCTGACTGTTTAATTTGACGTATCTGCGTCCTGTTTTACCAAAAACGACTATAGACCCGACCAATACGTTATCTGATGATATAGACAGTATCTCGCCATTCCTGGCACCAGTGTAATATGCCAGTCGTATAAACCTATTGAAATCAACAGGTTGGATAATACTTAAAATTTTCTCCAATTCTGAGGGGGTATAGGTGCGGTGCCTGGCCTCACCAATTTTGGGACAGGACAGCAGTTCAGGTTTATTTACCAGATTATGCTTCAAATCCCACCGCCAGCACTGGTTGATATGCCTTAAATAAACAGAACGGGAGGTAGGGTTAGCAGGTAGTGGTTTACCAGCAATGTGCAGTCTTAGAATGGACTCATTGAGGGGATAAGTGCTCTTTGACCAGTGCTTATTATCCTTCAAAAAGTGCTTTGAAAGCTTAGTAAAGGGCAACTTACCTCTTTTGGCCTAAATACCCATAAGCTCCAGTATTATAGCCTTTTCATTCATTGGTTAAAGTTGTATAGAAATCAATTTATCAGTGGTCCCAACACTCCTGGTGATCCGTTTACCATCTATGGATATAGACAGGTAGTAGGACGCCCCGAGGCCACTGGCATTGATTCAATATGCATTGGTAGATTTGGTCTACCATGAAAAAATTACTACTGCTGTTAAACCTTACTCAATTGGCATATGGGCAAGAAATTATAGAGTTTAAAACTGGTACTTCTTTCGGAATGTGTTTTGGATACTGCTTTTCCGAATTAACTATAGGTGTCAGTGACGCTGACTATACTTTAAATGGATGGGATGAGAATGACCCTGTGTACCAACAAATTGCAATCAGTGATACTGTTGATTCTATAATTTGGGAGAACCTGAATACACTGTTCGATTTTGACTTATTTATGAGTTTGGATAGTATAATTGGCTGTCCCGATTGTGCTGATGGCGGTGCAGAATGGTTTGAGATTACAACGATTGATACAGTGAAAAGAGTTACAATTGAATATGGTGATTCACTTAATGGTTTAAATAATTACATAAGTTTACTTCGTACAATTCGACAGAGTTTTGAAGAGATTCAGGCGTGCCACTACATTCCGAATACAGGTATTTGCTTAGCTGCTATACCAAAGTATTATTATGACCAGGAAGAGAGCCAATGTATGGAATTTATTTGGGGTGGCTGCGGTGGATTAGTCCCATTTGAAACATTGGAAGATTGTGAGTCAAACTGTATTAATGATGGTCAGGAATTATCAAATTATACTTTTCAATATCCTGCTAAATATAAATTGAAAAATTGTTACCCTAACCCATTCAACCCAGTCACAACACTTCACTATGAATTACCAGAAGTTGCCATTGTCAATATCACTATCTACGATATGATGGGACATGCTGTTAAGACTTTGGTAAAAAGCCAGCAAACTGCTGGGCACAAAACAGTACAATGGAAGGCCACCAATGATAAAGGGGCACCAGTATCAGCAGGGCTGTACCTGTACATGATACAAGCTGGAGAGTTCAAGCAGACTAAGAAGATGGTATTATTGAAGTGATATCAGTCCCTTTCACCTGGTTTTTTTATATAAGCGATGGTTTGTAGATTTTATAGATGAGTTTGAAGCAACATAAGAGATAGAAAAAAGGAAATGATAAGAATCTTAAAAAACAACTTAATTTTGTTTTATTTGTTGATTCCAGTTTTTCTTAATGCCCATGGTGTGACAACAGGAGACCAGGGTTATATTCAGGAAATCAATGGCGTCAATTTTGTTCCCTTTATGTATTTGGGTGCAAAACACATGGTAACAGGATACGACCATTTACTTTTTCTGGTTGGCGTCATATTTTTTCTTTACCGGTTAAATGATATTGTTATTTATGTAAGCCTTTTTGCTGTGGGCCATTCTTCAACATTGTTGCTGGGCGTTTTTGCAGATATCCATGTTAACGCATTTATCATTGACGCAATAATTGGACTATCTGTTGTGTATAAAGCCTTGGATAATATGGGCGCATTTCAACAATGGTTTGGAGTTCAACCAAATACAAAAATTTCAACTTTAATATTTGGCTTGTTCCATGGATTTGGTTTAGCTGCAAAAATCATTGAATTTGACATGGACTCTAATGGTCTTTTTACAAATTTAATATCTTTTAATATTGGTGTCGAAATAGGTCAACTTTTGGCATTATCAGCAATCCTGATTTTAATAAGTTACTGGAGAAAACAGCCTAGTTTTCTAATTTATGCCTATTCAACCAATATCGTGCTGATGATATCGGGCTTCATCCTGACTGGATATCAACTTTTTGAATATTTCAATTCATTATAGGTGAAATAATGTTTAATGCACAGAAACCATCAGAAAATGATTTACCTTCATCTTCACAACTTTTGAAATCTACTATTATTGCCTTAGCTGTTGCAGGTGCTTTGTTGCTTTGTGTTGTAACTCCAGCAGAATATGGTAAGGACCCAACAGGCGTAGGCGAAATATTAGGTTTAAAGCAAATGGGGGAAATTAAAACCAGACTGGAAAAGGAATCTCACAATGAAAAACAAGATTATAATGAACATATCTCCTTGAAAGATGAAGTCAGAGAAAACTCTGAAACCAGTGAAGAAAACCAGGATGTACTAGAATTTATAATCGAACCGGACGAGGCCATTGAAATAAAATTAGAAATGATAGAAGGTTCTTTTGTTAAGTATAACTGGGAAACGAAAAATGGCGGATTAAATTACAATTTACATGGAGACGGATATAAAGGGTCCCAAAAGTCTATTACATATAAAAAAGGACGAATGACTAGTTCTGATAGTGGTGAAATCATATCTGAATTTGATGGTTACCATGGATGGTTTTGGCGGAATCGGAATAGTACAGCCGTTACTGTGACTTTGGAAACTATAGGTGATTACATTCAAATAAAAAAATTGAGATAATTTTAGTATTTCTTGAAAATCAAACCCCGGTCTCCCGGGGTTTTTTGTTTTTGGGAGGATGGGTAGATTTGGGAATGATTAGATATACAACACTATTACTATTTATTGGGTTGGCTTATTGGAGTTGTGAAGATGAACCCGAAGATTGTGCAGGTGTTGCGAGTGGAACAGCCTTCATTAATGACTGTGGTGAATGTGTTGGAGGTGGTACAGGGTTGGATGAAGCCTACTGCGGGACAGTAACCGACATAGACGGTAATATATACAATACGGTGATAATTGGTGACCAAGTGTGGATGGCTGAGAACCTGATAGTGACGCATTACAGAAATGGTGATGAGATACCAACGGGATACAGCAATAATGATTGGACAACATTATCGACAGGAGCTTATGCAGTTTACAGTGATAATTCAGCTAATGTAGTAACGTATGGCAATCTATACAACTGGTATGCCTTAGATGATAACCGTAAAATTGCCCCGGAAGGCTGGCATATTCCTACGGATGATGAGTGGCAAGTGGTGGTTGATTACCTTGGCGGTAATCCTGGTGGTAAACTTAAAAAAACAGGTACAACACACTGGAGCAGCCCAAATACAGGTGCAACGAATGAAAGCGGTTTTACTGCCATTCCCGGAGGTTACCGTGTCTATGGAGGTAGTTACAACTATATGGGTAGCTTCTGTTACTTTTGGTCTTCTACAGAAACCAATACCTCCAGCGGGTGGTACCGGAAACTGTATTACAATAGTTCAGAAGTGCACCGGGTCCGCAATAATAAGCATTACGGGTTTTCTGTCCGTTGTGTCCGGAATTGACTGTTTCATCCCCGGTCACACGGGGTTTTTTGTTTATTATTTAGTAATTTAAATGTAAATAAAGAAAGGATATCCTAAATGAGAAATCTAATAATGTTAATCTTTATAGTTTGTTCTGGACTGTTTGCAGGCGATGTGTCTGATGTAAAAAGTTTAATTAGCAAACATTGGAAAACTCAGAATGAAAAAAAATGGCAGGAATTTGTATCTACGCTTCATTCAGGAGGTACTATGAATGGTGATTCAAATGGTTCTTTCTGGTATCGACAAGAAGCGACTGTAAAAGCAGTAACAAAAAATCAAGTAGCCAGCAATCGTTTTGATTTTACGCCAAGGTATATAGAAGTAGACATTTTAGAGGAGGGGAAATATGCAGTTGCTTATTACTACCTGGTTGGCACATACACTATAAATGGCATAACAAAGAGTGATTATAGGACAAGGGTATGCCAAGTACTTGTAAAGGAAGGTAAGAATTGGAAGGTTAAATCTGGTGATTTCACACCCTTGCACAGTGGTAGTGGAATCCCTGATTAATATTAATTAATAAATTTAAAAAACCCCGTCCAGAAGCGGGGTTTTTTGTATATAATTCGATTTCTTCACTCTCTACCAGTGAATAATATTTTATATGTTTTTTTCCATCCTAATCAAGGGCACGGTTTGATTGGTTTCGGTTTTGTATAGTATTTCCTCCACTGGTATATAACCCTGAGTTTCGTATAGTAGTATTCCTGATTGTGTAGCCATTAATTCACATTTCTTAAAGCCCAGTTTTTTTGCTTCAGTTTCACCTAAATATACCACCAGTGAACCAACACCCATTCTGACCCAATCTGGATGTGTGTACATGGCTCGAATACGTGCCGAATCTTTATCTGGATTCAGGAATTCATTATCTCTGTTAGGCGTATGATTGCCTCCAAACAGTGTTTTTCTATTGCTCCAACCACCACATCCAACAAAAATCTCACCTTTGAACACCATAAAATATGTGCCATCTTTAATCAGTTGGTCATCTAAGCCCATGCTGTCAAAGGAGGCTTCCAATTGACTGGGTGATAACAAGGGTCCAAGCAGTTGCCTGATTGACAGCTCCATTAAGCCTTGAATTTTGGGAATATCATTAATGCAAGCAATCCTATGCTTAAAATCTTTCCAGGTATTTGACTTTTTATTCATGGAATTCGTATGGGTTTCTAAATGTATAGGATATATTAATCATCAAACCCCACATTCGCAGGATTTTTTGTTTGTGTGAGGATGGGTAGATTTGGGCTTACCATGAAAAAAGTAGTTCTGCTTTTAACCACCACAATTCTCCAAGGACAACCTGATACTTTTTGGATAAGAACCTTTGGTGGCAGTAATAGTGATTATGGTCGTTCCGTTCAACAAGTCTCCGATTATGGTTATATACTTACAGGATCTACAGCGTCTTTCGGGAATGATAGTTATGATGTCTGGTTTATTAAAACTGATGCGCAAGGAGTTGAAGAATGGAACCAGATATTCGGTGGAAGTGATGATGACTATGGTTCTTCTATTCAACAAACAGCAGATGGTGGATATATTATTACAGGATGGACAAATTCTTTTGGAAATAGCAATGATGATGCCTGGTTAATCAAAACTGACAACCAAGGAAATGAAGAATGGAACCAGACCTTGGGTGGAAGTGATACTGATATAGGTTATTCTGTTCAACAAACCACAGATGGTGGATATATCATTACAGGATGGACAAATTCTTTTGGAAATGGCAATTATGATGTTTGGTTAATCAAAACTGACTCACAAGGAAATGAAGAATGGAACCAGACCTTGGGTGGAAGTGATTTTGATAGAGGTTATTCCGTTCAACAAACCACAGATGGTGGATATATCATTACAGGATGGACAAATTCTTTTGGGAATGGTAATTATGATGTCTGGTTAATCAAAACTGACTCACAAGGAAATGAAGAATGGAACCAGACATGGGGTGGAAGTGATTTTGATAGAGGTTATTCTGTTCAACAGACCACAGATGGCGGATACATAATCACCGGAGAAACAAAATCTTTCGGGAATGGTGGATCAGATGTCTGGTTAATTAAGTCAGATTCCCAAGGTAATGAAGAATGGAACCAGACCTTGGGTGGAAGTGATTTTGATAGAGGTTATTCTGTTCAACAAACCACAGATGGTGGATATATCATTACAGGATGGACAAATTCTTTTGGGAATGGTAATTATGATGCCTGGTTAATCAAAACTGACAACCAAGGTAATGAAGAATGGAACCAGACCTTGGGTGGAAGTGATTTTGATAAAGGATCTGCCATTCAACAAACAGCAGATGGTGGATATATTATTACAGGATGGACAAATTCTTTTGGAAATGGCAATGATGATGCTTGGTTAATTAAAGTTGAAAATCCATTGGTTGAAATAGACGAATCGTTTAAACCAAATGTCTTTGCTCTACATCATAACTACCCCAACCCATTCAATCCATTCACAACCGTTCGCTACGACCTACCGGAAGATGCAATGGTAAATATTACCATCTACAATATGATGGGCAGACAGGTCAGAACACTTATCAGCAGGCACCAGTCAGCAGGATACCAATCAGTGCAATGGAATGCTACAAATGATGCTAGGTCTCCAGTTAGTGCCGGTATCTATTTGTACATAATACAGGCGGGAGAGTTCAGGCAAAACAAGAAGATGGTATTACTGAAATAGATTTACCCTATTCTCAGCATCAAGCCCCCATCATCCGGGGTTTTTTGTTTCTAGCAATTTTTCACCAGGTTATTATAGCACATTGGGATAATTAATATTTATTACTTAATATCAACTACTATTGGGAGGTAGATATGAAGAGAGTATTAGTTTTTTCAGTCCTTGTTTCCGGACTCTGCGCCACAACCATCAACATCCCTTCGGATTATACAACCATTCAGGAAGGTATTGACGCATCAGTGGATGGCGATACGGTGCTTATTGCAGAGGGCACTTACTACGAAAATCTAATTCTTGAAAAAGAAATAGTGCTTGCCAGCCATGCTATATATGATGACCTTGACTCCGATTGGCAAAATAATTTAACCATCCAAGAGACCATAATCAGTGGCGCACAAGAGGCAAGCGATTCTAATAAGGGGAGCTGCCTTGTTATCCGTGGCAGTGGTTGGGGTTACACCGGAAATCCCCGGCCGGAGGTCATGGGGTTAACATTCCAGGATGGCACCGGAACAAATATGCGGATATACAACTGCGGTGTAATTCAGAGAGAAAGATCCGGTGGCGGAATCCTGATATATAATGCCTACCCGACCATAATGTACAATCGTTTTCTGAATAATGGTTTTTCTAATGACACTGGAGGGTATGATCCAACAAACATTGAGACTTCTAGTGGAGGTGCAATTGGTCATTACGGCAGTGAGGATGTTGAGTTCGATGAAGACAGGAGTTTTGCCAGACGGAATAATAACCAGAATAATAATTTAGCCCCAACTTATGTGAACGATAGTCCTGTCACTGCGGATGCCTACAATAATGAGATGAACTTCCAGAACAATGATTTAGGTCCTAAAGGAATAGCTGATGTGGGTTATGTGCCTGGAGTCAGAGGCAATAATGATTTTGTTCCTGGAGTTAGAGGCGATTTGATGATATACATGTATGATTCCTATGGTGATGGTTGGAACGGAAACGAGCTTACAATTGGCGAACACACTTTTACTATTCAAAATGGTTACTATGGTGAGGCTGCCTTAACCCTTGATGATGGAACCTATACTGTTACCTGCGACGGCGGCACCTGGCAGGAGGAAGTGTCATGGCAAATTGTTGACGCTGCTGATGGTACAGAAATTCTGGCCGGTGGCGCTCCCTATGAAGGAGGGTTTGTGATGGGTGGTGCTCCGCCTCAGGATGTACCCGATACTTTATTTATTCAGAATAATTATTTCGAGGGTAACAGCAGCGGTGATGGTGAGAATTTTTATTCTTTTGGATTTGATGGATCCATAGATGTAAGCCACAGTGTTTTTGAAGATATTGACTGTGAAGCAAACACTGTAAATGATTTTGTGCTTCGATCAATAGAAAATGAAGCAGATTACGTTCAAAATG
>Ga0208765_1002004_pt1 | contig 11719 bp, 7 predicted proteins | sample ETNtaG_2_FD_185783 | JGI IMG/M metagenome (GOLD analysis project Ga0208765, IMG submission 185783) | Marine microbial and viral communities from oxygen minimum zone, Eastern Pacific Ocean - ETNP201406SV203 (SPAdes) (version 2) | ecosystem: Environmental > Aquatic > Marine > Oceanic ... | reverse complement strand
GTTTGCAGGAATGGCTGTCGGGATTTATGAAGCCCAAACAGACGGTGGGATGTTCATGAGTAATGGAGTTCCAAAGGGTTTATTCCATTTGGATTTGAATTCACATTCACTAGCCTTGACACCAACAAAAATTATTCCTCACCTTGATTACGATACTTCAATAGAATCATCCAAATGGAGCCTGGATTTGCTTTCAGCTGCTTTCTGATGCAAAGTTGAATTTGATGATCAACGGTGGCGCAGGCTTCACCGAAACATCTAGTTTTGTAGTGATCAAGTAGCCATCCTTATGATCTGGTAGTCTACTTTGATACTCTCACCTATGCGGGCAAACCCCATAATATTGAAGAAGTAAAATACCTGAGCAATTGGGACAATACCATTACATCCGGAGAATATAGTGATTATTTCCTTTTTTAAATATGGGTAATGAGATGTCTTACATAATAAACAACTTTCGATCCAAAGTGAACTCCGGCCTCTGTTGACTGATTCCTGATTAAGCCATGTCCTTGATAGTTGAGAACGCTTTTCTTTGTGGAGAGGATGGTTTAGTTCAATCAGGGGATCAAATCTGGTTCCATTTTCAAAAATATCCATGGGACTTGTCCTGTCAAGAAAAAAATCCTGGCGCAGGAAAGCATCGCCGGATAATTGAGTCTCGTCTCAGAAAAGGGTTGCCTGACCCTTCAGACGCGTCCTTATTTTCGGGCACCTACCATTCAGGAATATCTCCTCATATATACAGCTATTATCACCTGCTAACGGATTTGCTACCTCATCTAATAGCTACACCCAAAAATCCTGTTTTGGTCCCTGAATTTATGCCGCAATCATTTATAGAATTTTTGAAACAGGTAAAGTTTGAGGTTAAGGTCCTGCCGCAGGGAACAGTTCAAGTTGAACGACTTTACATACCGGAAATGGAACTGCCTGAATGGAACTATGAAAAAGTTAAAAAAATTCAAACTTTTTTTGAAAATTTACTTCCCAGGAATTGTTACGAAGATTCTACTGATTCAATACCAAGAAATCGAATATATGTTTCTCGTAAACAAGCAGTCAGGCGCCACTTGGCAAACGAGTACGAATTTCTGCCTTTGCTGAAGAAACACAATTTTCGTAAAGTCTACCTTGAACAGTTTAGTATCAGGGAACAGGTTGAGCTTTTCCGTACAGCTTCCCATGTAATTGCAGCACATGGGGCCGGATTGACGAATGTATTGTTCGCACCTGCCGATGTTAGAATATTGGAAATTCGACCGGAGCTTTCAAGCGGTCAGTTTTGTTTTGAAAAATTGTTTTCTCTGGGATGGCCTAATAGTGAATTCCTTGTATCACCAGTTAAAGGAAAGTTCGAAATCCCGCCAGAAATGCTGAATGAAGTCCTAGAACGCTGGAATAATGAAGATCTGTCTCCTGACTCCTGTTAAGCAGAATACCCTCTGAAATTATAACTTCACGGCTCAGTTCCAAATCTTTCTCGTGCAATTTCCACTATATGTTTCGCAATGTTCAAGGATGATGTCGCTGCAGGAGATGGAGCATTACAGACATTGATGATGTTCACATTTTGCTGAATCAGAAAATCATCAAGCAGTTTACCGTTGGGCATCACTGCCTGCGCCCGAATCCCTGCCGGTGCAGATTCCAGGTCATCGGCCTTAATTTCGGGAATCAAGCGCTGCAAAGCCCGAACGAAAGCTGCTTTGCTTAAGGAGCGCCACATCTCTCCGGCACCGGCACTCCAGTATTTAAATGCTAATTTTAAAAATCCCCTGTAACTCAAAACTTCTGCAAGTTCCAGAAGATTAATCTTGCTTTTAGTGTAGCCTTCACGCGCAAATGCCAGCACTGCATTTGGTCCGCACTCTAATGTTCCGTTTATCATTCGAGTAAAATGAACGCCTAAAAAAGGAAATTCAGGGTCCGGAACAGGATAGATCAGATTCCGGCATAAATAATGTTTTTCCGGACGTACCATGTAGTATTCTCCACGGAAGGGGATGATTTTAGCATCTGGAGTTTGAGTCATAGAGGTAATTTTATCTGAATATAATCCCGCACAATTCACCAGTAATTGGCCTTCGTATTCAGATTGATGAGTCTGCACAACCACTCTGTGGCCAGTCTGACGAACGCCAATTACTTTCTCGGAGCACACGATGCTGTTTCCCTCTGCTTCGCGAACGCGTTCCGCTAGTCTCTCACAGACTTGCATAAAATCAACAATGCCTGCTTCCGGAACATGGATAGCTTTAATTCCTGCTACATGAGGTTCGAGTTCGCGCAATTGTTCATGGCTGATCATCTCACAGCTGACACCATTGGTTCTGCCGCGTTGATAAATCATTTCCAGAACAGGCAGTTCATTCTCCGTTACTGCCACAATCACCTTACCGCAGATTTCAAATTCAATTCCTTCCCTTCGGCAGAAATCCTCCATTCTTGATTTTCCTTCCCGACAGTTTACTGCTTTCAATGAACCGGGTTTGTAGTAAATTCCAGTGTGCAGAACTCCGGAGTTATGACCGGTCTGGTGCATGGCCAATTGTGATTCTTTTTCAAGTACTGTGATGCTCAGGCGCGGATATTCACGGGAAAACTGGTAAGCTGTGGCAAGGCCTAATATGCCTCCGCCTATGATGATGATGTCCGTTTGCTGCATGAACTATGAAATGTTCATTTTACTGTAGTACAAGTACAACCAGTTCCTTGCATCCATGAATTCCATACACCAAAGTTTGTTCTATATCGGCAGTTTTGGAGGGTCCAGAGATTAGGAGAGCATTAGTGGGCATTTCAGAACTCCAATTTTCTGAAATCATTGCTTCCCGGAAAGTGCTGTATATATCACTGGCATACAGGACAGCAATATGGATCGGAGGAACAAGAGACATCAGCCTTGGTTCATCCGGTGTGGGCCAGAGGATCAGCGAACCTGTTTCAGCGATACCTCCACGTGTAGTTGTAATTGCAGCATCAATTTCAAAAAGCAAATCTTTGCTTTCCTCAATAGGATCCTTGTAATCAATCAATTCAGGTATCATCTCAGGAGAATCTTGTTTCAATTTCCCAAGTTCCTGAGCCAAACCGGTTTTTGCACCGTAAAGAATTTTACGAATCTGTTTTTGTTCTAAAACAGAACAGAGAGTTTTTATCCATGTATTTTCCCCACACAAATGTACCTCTGTATGCACCGCTTCCATCATCCTTTTCAGACGCAGCACTTTTTCTTCAGCAGGCCAGCGTTTGCCTTCGTCAAATGATCTGCCTTCATGAAAGGTAAAGTTTCCGGAATCTTTTTGGAGAACCCCGGTCGTTTGCTGAAGACGAGTCAGAATATTATTGCGTGAAGCTGCAGAACTATTCATAAGACAATCGTTCTTCACGGGCAAGTTGATGCAAATTTTTCTTGGCAAAAACAGGTTTTGATCTTACTGAAGTCCAATTCCGGAGAACAGGCATCCAGCGCGGAGTAAAATTTCCAAGTTTAGTAATTCCCAGACTTTTTAATCTATACATTTCCGGATTAGAAAAAACCGTTTCCCATCCTTTCCAAACCAGATCGCTCGCTCCTGCCTTCCACGTTTTAGGGCTTGTAAGTAGGAAATTGCCTTTGTCCTCTTCTTTCTGGTGTCGCAAACGAAGCAGTATTTCGGTGATTGGAATTTTGACTGGACAAACCTCAACGCAAGCTCCGCACAAACTTGACGCATCAGCCAGATATCCTGCCTTGTGAAGTCCTTTCATTTGTGGAGTGAGAATTTTCCCGATTGGACCGGGATAAGTTGTGCTGTAGGCATGTCCCCCGATTCTTGTATACACGGGACAGTGATTCATGCAGGCCCCGCAGCGTATGCACAGCAGTGTTTCGCGCAATAGTTGATCGGAATGCATTTGGGTACGGGCGTTATCCAGCATGATCAAATACACATTTTTTGGACCGTCTTTTTCTCCGTCTTTGCGTGGAGAAGTTATCATATTGAAGTATGTTGTGATAGCCTGGCCAGTGGCCGAACGTGTCAACAAACTCAGCAGAGGCGGCACATCCTCAAGACGTTCAACTACTTTTTCAATGCCCATCAATGCAACATGCACGGGAGGCAAAGTTGTACAAAACCTGCCGTTTCCTTCATTTTCAACTAGGCAAAGGGTTCCTGTTTCGGCTACAGCAAAATTAACTCCTGAAACTCCGATATCTGCCTGATAAAACTTCCTTCTCAGGACTTTACGGGCAATGGCTGTCATTTCCTCCGCGCTCTCCACGAAAACGCTCGGCTCTACTTTTTGATGGAACATCTGCGCAATTTGTTCCTTGTTTTTATGAATCGCAGGCATGATGATGTGTGAGGGCAGCTCATGATCGACCTGGATGATATATTCTCCAAGATCAGCTTCAAGGGCTTCAATTCCATGCTGTTCAAGAAAATGGTTCAATTCCATTTCCTCTGAAACCATTGACTTTCCCTTGACCATGCTTTTAGCATTATGGCGCTGTGCAATTTCCAGTACCAGCTGATTGGCCTGATCAACAGTTTCCGCCCAATAAACTTGAATTCCGTTTTTGCTGCAGTTACTTTCCAGTTGTTGCAGCAAGTCCGGAAGCTTGTGCAAGGCATTTGCCCGTGTGGAGTGCCCTATTTCACGGAGCTTATGAAATTCCTGATCATCCGAAAATACTGCAAGACGTTTTTGCATCAATCCGGACATGGCGCGTTTGAAGTTACCACGCAGCTGAGGATTATTTAGGGCAGAAAAAGAATCTTTTTTAAACTGTTCAGTGGAAAGCATGCGTCTCAGTTTATAGTTTTTTAAACCAAATCTGTTACTGCTCCCAGCGAAGCTGAACTAACTGATTTTGCGTATTTTGCCAGTACTCCTCGGGTATAACGGGCCTGCGGGCGAATCCAGCTATCCTGTCGCCTTTTAATTTCATCTTCCGGAACTTCCAGATCTATGGTGCGTTTAGTAATATCAATTGTAATGTTATCACCATTTTCAACTATACCCAGCAAACCTCCTTCAAAAGCTTCTGGAGTAATGTGCCCTATCACGAAACCATGAGAACCTCCGGAAAACCTTCCATCAGTAATCAGGGCCACATCATTCCCCAGGCCCCGTCCCATTATGGCGGAGGTTGGCGAGAGCATTTCACGCATACCCGGACCTCCTTTAGGACCTTCATACCTGATTACAATCACATCTCCTTTAACTACAGTACCATCCAGAATCCGATTCAGGGCTTCTTCCTCGGAATTGAAAACTCGTGCATTTCCCCTAAAAAACTCCCCTTCTTTTCCGGATATTTTTGCGACTGCTCCGTCAGCAGCAAGATTCCCGCGCAGAATCACAAGATGACCAGTTTTTCTTATCGGATCTTTAAGAGATTGTACTATCTCCTGACCATCTTCATAAGGCTTAACGTTTTCCAGATTTTCACGTACTGTCTTCCCTGTCACAGTCATGCAGTCCCCATGAAGCAGGTCTGCATCCAAAAGCATTTTCATCAAGGGGGGCAATCCGCCTATCTTGACAAAATCTGTCATTAAATACTTCCCGCTTGGTTTTAAATCCGCAAGAACCGGAGCTTTGTTCCCAATTCTCAAAAAATCGTCCAGTTCCAAGTTTACTTTTGCCGCATTGGCCATGGCAAGCAGATGCAAAACCGCGTTTGTCGATCCGCCCAGTGCCATCACAACGGTAATCGAGTTTTCAAATGCTTCTCTGGTAAGAATGTCGAGTGGACAAATATTTTTTTCTATCAAACGTAAGACTGTTTCACCCGCTTGAACGCAGTCACGCACTTTATCCTCTGAAACTGCTTCCTGTGCAGAACTGTTTGGAAGACTCATTCCCAGAGCTTCAATGGCAGAGGCCATTGTATTTGCTGTGTACATTCCTCCACATGAACCCGCACCAGGGATAGCGCATGATTCGACTTCTTCAAGTTCATCCTGTGTAATTGTTCCTGCTGCCTGTTTACCCACTGCCTCAAAAATAGAGACAATATCAACATCCTTGCCCTTGTGAGTTCCCGGAAGTATTGTTCCTCCGTATACAAAAACAGCAGGGCGATTTAAGCGTGCAATGGCAATCATGCATCCGGGCATATTTTTATCACAACCGCCAATTGTGACTATTCCGTCATAGCTTTGACATCCAACTACCGTTTCAATCGAATCAGCGATCACTTCACGGGAAACAAGCGAATATTTCATCCCTTCCGTACCCATCGAAATACCGTCTGAAACAGTAATTGTTCCAAAAGTCAAAGGCATCCCTTGTGCTTTGCGTACGCCTCTCGCTGCATGCTCTGCCAAGTCATTTATGTGCATATTGCATGGAGTTACTGTTCCCCATGTAGAGGCAATACCAACTTGAGATTTATGAAAATCGCCTTTTTTGAATCCAACACCATAAAGCATGCCCCTGCTGGCAGCACGTGCATTTGTCTCAGTTACCAGCTTTGAGTAACGGCGATGTCCGGATTCTCCAGTTTGCTTTTTTGCAGTCATATTATTCCTTCTCTGTATTTATGTGATAAGTATTTCTTCTGATTGTGAATATTCCAGACAATCTTGTAGAACCCAATCAGCGGATCATACAATCTGTTGTATCCTATCGGATTAAGGAACACAAGAGTTCAGTTTTGAGGGAAATTACTGGATACGAAATTCAGGGAAAATTTAAATTACTTCTTCTAAATTGTGAACTTCAGGAAAAGAATCACTGGCAGTAATTAATCCGTTTACTTGGAGGGTTTCTGGTAGGACTTCTACTATAAAATCCTGCATTGTGGACGACATCTCTATGGCAAAGCGCTGGGACATTGCAATTAACAACAGGTAAACCAGACCTCTGCAGTGCCACATCTGTTCCAGAGTTGTAGTGAAATAAGGTTCTTCATCAGCATAAACTACAGCATTTTTGTTGGCCAGAAGATGACCGCCAAACATAAGCTTGTAGAATACATCAGGGTATTGATCAAGCTTGTTCTGATGGTTTTGGTCAAAAAACGCTGTTCCAATTTGAAAAATAAAAAGCTTATCTTTTGCAATATCAACAACCCTGGTTTTTTCCAGTGGTACATTAAAAATGAATGGCATGCGGGCATGCATCAGCATATTCCACTCTGCCTTGCGGTCCAAAACAGCAGCACCATTTTCAGTGGGTCTAAAATAAATTGATTGATTTTGATGGCTGCTTTTGGGAATCACTCCCCAACGTTCAGCCGAGTGATACTCCTTGCCCCGCTGGGTCAGCAGTTCCAGGGTAAAATTGTGGGCTGCGGCATTTACCTGCATGTCCCCTCCATGCAGTTTACGAAAATAATTTGCAAAGTCATCACGATACTCTTCAACTCTGGATCGGAAATAAGGCGAAGAACACTCCGGAACCGGGCCGATACTGGAAGATAATTTTTCCAGCGGTTCTGAATATGTTTCACAAAGTTGCTCAAAGGCAGAAACTGATTCTTCTGAATGCTCATGGATAACTGTTTCAAAAGAAATATTCCTGGCTTCTTTGCTTTCCGAAACTGAAAGAGGTTTGGTTGCCACAGTTTGCTCGGTTTGTTTTGATTTAACTAAACTTTTTTTCTGAGTTTTACCTTCTATTCTCTTTTCTATTAACTCTGATTCTACGCTTAATTTTTCCGGACTTTTGGAAATCTGTTCTTTAACCAAATGTTCAATAACTCGGAAATCGGTGTTTTCTTTTAATTCCACTAAAGAGCTCCCCTGAGTTTTATGAAGCTTAGATGTAAGATCCAGCAATCGGCTTTTTTGTAATTCATTAAAGGCAGAATTATTTCCCGACCGTTTGAGGCGATGCAGAAAATATCGATTTTTCAACATCAGATAAACTCGGTAATTTGAAGAAAATAAGGTGCTTAAACGTTCTCTAAAAAATTTTTTCTTGACAGATTCTGTGACTGCAGAAACTACAATCATTTTTTCTGCCAGGATATCTTCTTCATATAGGTCTTCTATATAGCAGTCAAGAACTTCGCTCAGAGATTTTTCAAGCTGGGATTTATAGGCATCTAAAGCGGAGAGTTCTTTTGAGTTTTTTGTGAAAGGTTTTAGCTGAGGGATTACCATAAGGGAGCGGTAACTTTTTTCTATTCCCGGAAGAACAACTTTCAGGCCCTTATTTGCATCGTAGTTTGCAGCCAAACGCATTACAGATTTAATATCATACAACTGAAGGGAATGCGTGAAAGCCAGCTGCTCCACAGTTAAAGAATTTTCCGGAGAAAATGAGCCTGTTTTGGAAAATAATTGCTTTATAATGGAAGACAATCTCCTGCTGAACTGCTTAAAAATTTCAGGAGCATTTTTTTCCTGACCACGTTTCAGCAATTCAGCCTCAATTGACTCTATATTTTTTTTCCACTGGGATTGTTTCACTAGGGGGATTTGAGTTGCTGCAGTTTGAGATTAATTTTATCAAGTCCTGCAGAACAAGAAGTCCAGAGAGGGGAACTTATGGTCTTACTTCAATAATTCCACTATATCATTATGTCCTTGCTGTTCTGCTATAACCAGGGCAGTTCTTTCTAATAAATCTGAAAGAATAGGGTCCGCATCTGCTTCAAGAAGCAGCTGGACTGTATCAGTACGCCCCTCAGATGCAGCTTCCATTAATGCAGTGCTGCCGCTTTTGCTCTGCCAGTTGACTTTTGCTCCATGTTCAATCAACATGCGGGCAATTTCTGTCCTGCCTTCATTTCCGGCAAGCATCAGTGAGGTTATACCTTCTGCATCCGAAGCGTTCACATCTGCCTTCCAGTCAATTAACAGTTTTGCCACACTAACTCTTCCTTCCAGTGTGGCAAGCATCAATGCAGTCATTTTTTGATTGTCTGCAACATTGACTTCTGCTCCTGCTTCCAAAAGTCGTTTTACCACACCATAACGTCCGAAGGAACTTGCTTCCATTAATGCAGTACGACCCACATCGTCACTTTTATTAACCTGTGCACCTTTAGCCAGCAGTTGATTAACTACACTTAAGCGTCCTTCTATTGCTGCACTTATCAGTTCATAAAACGGTTCAGATATATTAGTTTCTTTAGAATCAACCTGGAGATCTACTTCTTCTCGACTGCTGCCGAACAGGTTTTCCGGAGAAATTAAGTTGTTTTGGAGCTGAAGTGTTTCGGACTTTGCACCACGAGTTGTGAGGTAATTAACAACTTCCAGATAACCGTTACTGGCAGCAGCCAACAGTGCGCTAAATCCTTCATCGTTAACAGCGTTTATGTCTGCTCCTGCGTCAAGAAGCAAGCGTACTATTCCCAAAAAACCTTCAAAAGAGGCCACTATCAAGGCAGTTTCGCCGTATGCAGTACGAACGCTTACATCTGATTTATATTCAAGCAGCAGGCGCACCGCTGAGAGCTGTCCCTCCAGTGCCGCAAAGATCAAAGGAGTCGAACCGTCTTCCATTTTGCTTTCCACATTTGCGCCATGCTCCAGTAATATTCTGGTCATTTCCGCATCACCATAACGCACTGACAATGTTAAAGGAGTCAAACCCAACTCATCCCTGGTTTCCAGATCAATCCCGTTTTCAAGCAGGACCAAAGCCGTTTCCTGATTTCCGTAAAGTACCGACTGCATCAGCGCGTTTCTTCCAGAAGCATCTTTAACTGACAGATCCGTTCCGGAAGCTATAACCTCACGTATCTGTGACGCGTTTCCATTTCTGGCTACCTGAAACAAATCCAACTCTTCCGCAGCAGACACAACTGTGCCAGCAGATAAAAGAAAGATGTACAGGAAAATAAGTAGACGCATTTTATTAGCTTAGATTTTTAACTTCGCTTTTTTTCAGCAGAATAATTAATACTTTAGTTATGACATTTTATTTCTTATTAATGACCCAAGTCCGGAATAACGTTTTTCCTTGTTCAATGCAGCGGTTTCAAGCACAATTTTCTCTCCAAGAATCAATACAGAATTTTTTGCACGTGTCAATGCGGTGTAAAGCATTTCCCGGCTCATAATATTCCGCATTCGACCAGGTTCGGGCTTACCAATTATCGGATCAATGCTTAGTTCAGGCAAGATCAGCGCCAGATGATCAAATTCTGACCCCTGACTTTTATGTACCGTTGTTGCATAAGCCGGCTGCAGGTGATGAAGCTGATGACCATAAAAAGTTTTGACTTTACCTTCAACCTCAAATACTGCTTTCAATTCTAATTTTTTTGTCTCAGAATTTAAACAGTTTAAAAAGATCCCCTGATCGCCGTTGAAAAGCCGAAGCCGATAATTATTCTCTGTAACTATTAAAGGTTCACCAGGAAAATGTTCGGAATTCAATAGATTTGCTTCATTTTCCATAAGCCATAAATCCTGAATTATTTTGTTGAGTGCTTTTGCTCCAGTTGAAAAAACCTGTGTGGCCGTTAATATACGAAACTGCTTCATATAATTGAATAAATAATCCAGGTCATTTTCAATTGATTCCGGAACTTCAAAAGAATATCCCTTTTGAACCAATTGAAGAAATTCTTCATCCTTGAGAAATTTGTCATACCACCATTGCCCGAAATCTTTGAGTTGATTAATATTATTCTCCTGATTCAGGAACATAACATTTTCCAGGGCAGCGTCCTCAAGACTTTCCAGACTCAGTATAGCCTCGCTATCAGGAGACTCCGCCTCAAACAGCAACTCAGGAAATGGGTCAATCTCCATTTCATTTACAACAGCTGCAACTCCCAGAATATTTCTTCCTGCTGTATCGCTGATCTTCTGCCTATAGTTTTTCACCAGCTTCACCACAGGTACAGGATTTTCATAAGAATCAGCACCTGACTTACCTGAATCCTCAGTAAGCTCCATTAACACAGCCCCGTTTCCAACCGACGGAAGCTGCTGTGAGTCACCCATAATTACAATTCGCTGTACAGGATAAAGGTATGGCAGTTTTGAGTTTGAGGCCCTCAGTAAACGAATCATAAGTTCCTGATCAATCATTGACCCTTCATCTATAATCAGCAAGTCGTGTTCCAAAGGGTCGTATTCGTGACGTCTAAAACTATGTCGGTTCGGATGATAACCTAATAAGCGGTGAAGTGTCTTAGCATCAGCAGCAAATTTCAGCAGTTCCGTGTCATGTTTAAGTTTGTTTAAATCCTTGATGGAGTTTAATCCATTAATCACAGACTCAGACATCTGATTTGCGGCCCTGCCGGTAGGAGCGACAAGTGCCGGGCGTTCTGCTAAACCAAGCATTTTGTGAACTCTCAGTATAGTCAGTGCAACGGATGTTTTTCCTGTTCCCGGACCTCCTGTGACTATTGATAATGGTGAAGTGATTGTCTGTAAAACTGCTTCTTTCTGTTCTTCTGCCAATACCAAGGGCTTACCACGGAAAATAACAGGATTAACTTCAAATACATTTTTCAGAACATTTTCAATGACAGGTCTTTCAATTATGTTCAGATTCATGTTTAAACGATTGCTCAGCAGTGACATGAGTTGGATTTCACGTCTCCAAAATTTATCGAAATAAAGCAAAGAATTATTTTCTACTATTACTGGATATTCCGTGCTTTGATGCTTGCTTTGTTCACCATTTGAGCTGATTGTCAAAAGCCATTTTTTCCAATTTTCTTGAGAAAAAAACTTTTCGGAAAACCCTGAATTAATAAGCATTTTGGATATTTGAGTTCTAAGTTCTGTCCACGGCATACAGGTAC
>Ga0208765_1001999_pt1 | contig 11732 bp, 10 predicted proteins | sample ETNtaG_2_FD_185783 | JGI IMG/M metagenome (GOLD analysis project Ga0208765, IMG submission 185783) | Marine microbial and viral communities from oxygen minimum zone, Eastern Pacific Ocean - ETNP201406SV203 (SPAdes) (version 2) | ecosystem: Environmental > Aquatic > Marine > Oceanic ... | reverse complement strand
CTGGGGGAGTGGGTTCGCGACATCCCGTTCTTCGGATTCGTCGAGACAAGCCACGACAGCATCCCGTTCGTACTGTGCCGGTCCGGATGGAGCGGCCAGAGCGGGTTCGAACTGTTCCTCCAGGACGGTTCACGAGGCCTGGACCTGTGGGACGCCGTGTGGGCAGCAGGTGAGAAATACGGCATCCACCCCGGTGCGCCGACCCTGAACGAGCGGATCGAGAGCGACCTGTTCTCGTACCGTGCCGATTGCGGCGCGGGGGCGTCACCGTTGGAAGTCGGCCTGAACCGCTACGTGTCACTGGATCGTGACGACGACTTCATCGGGAAGGTGGCCCTGCTGGCCGAACAGGAAAGGGGGCCGGCCCGACGGCTGGTGAAGGCCCTACTGACGGGGGAACGGTTTGGTGCGACCAGCGAGTCGCCGTGGCCGGCGGTGGGGCCGGACGGAACACCGTGCGGTGAGGTGAGGGTGGCCGCCTGGTCCCCGAAGTACGGGTCAAACTTCTGCCTGGCTCTCGTGTCAGCCGAGGTGGCCGGAGGCCCGTTCAAGGCGACGACGCCGTCCGGTGAGATCGTCCACGCCACCCACCACGCCTACTTCGCGGAGCAATAGCCGCAGGGTTTCGGCCGCACGGCCGGCGGGAACTAGTGGCCGTGCTTTAGTACGGCCCGGACGGCGTCCTCGTCGCCCTCGCGGTGCAGCAACGCCATAGCCCGGTCAACCTCATCTAGGCCCACGACGACACCCAGCAGGGGAGCAGTCGGGAACCCGCCGTCGTTGAGGATCCGAGCTGCCTCGTCTACCGACTGCGCGGTCCCACCCGATCCGCCGTAAACGGTCAGTGACCGCATCACCACCTTGTCGGTCACCACCGGAACTGCCTGGCGGTCCTTCAAACCGGCCCACACCACCCGACCACCGTGGTGCACCAGGTCGAAGCACAAGCTCGGGGTTCCCGGCGCGCTGGCGAGGTCCACGGCCACGTTCGCCCCACCACCCGTCAGATCCAGTACCGCCTCCACCGGATCGCCGGCCGTCACGTCCACGACGTGATCGGCACCAACCTCAAGGGCCACGCCCAAACGGAGGGCGTCCTCATCGGTTCCGGTCACGATCACGGTTCCTGCGCCCAGCAACCTTGCATACGCCGCGCAGGTCAGACCCATGTGGCCTGGCCCCTGAATCACGATCGACTGGCCTTCCCGGAAACCGACCTTTTCCAGCCACGCCACCATGTTGGACAGGGGTTCGAACAGGGTCAGTTCTTCGGCCGACACGGAGTCGGTCAGCGGGGCTAGGTGCGTGCCAGGCAGCACGGCCATGTACTCGCCGTAACCACCCCACAAGCCGGACCCCTCGTCCAGACCGAACGAGTACCCGTAGCAGCGCACACCGAACGGGTTTCCCTCGTATGGCGGCCCAAACCAGACAATGTCCACCGCCACCCGGTCACCGACCGCTACCCCCAGGTCAGCGTCATCTGCCAGGGCATGGACCCGACCCACGATCTCGTGACCCGGCACAACCGGGGATACCTCGCCTGGCACGTGGCGGTGCCCGGCCAACTGGGCCACATCGCTGTGGCACAATCCGACCGCCTCCACGGCGAGTACAGCGCCCCCAGGCGGGGGTGTCGGTACGGAAAAGTCGTCGCGTAACGCCCAGGTGCCGTCACCGTGGAACACCACAGCCCGGCAGGTTTCAGCCATCCCGGGCGTCTCCGGTCGACCCGCCCGCTCTAGACCCGCTGAAGCAGCGTCCCGGTCCCGAGACCACCGCCGCAGCACATGGTCACCAGGGCGTACTCGCCATCGACGCGCTGCAGTTCATGGACGGCTTTGGTGGTGAGGATGGCACCGGTGCCGCCCAGCGGGTGACCGAGTGCGATAGCACCACCGTTGGGGTTGACCCGATCCATGTCGGGACCGACCTCCTTCTCCCAGCAGAGCACCACCGAAGCGAAGGCCTCGTTGATCTCGACGACGTCGATGTCATCGATGGCCATGCCGTTATCGGCCAGCAGCTTCTGCGTGGCCCCGATCGGGCCAGTCAGCATGAACTCGGGATCGGATCCCACGAGACAAGTGTCGACCACCTTGGCCAGTGGCTTCACGCCGAGTGCCGCCGCTTTGTCGGCAGTCATGAGTAGGACGGCGCCGGCACCGTCGGAGATCTGCGATGACGAAGCGGCCGTGTGCACCCCATCGGGCCGTCCGGACGGTTTGAGTTGAGCCAATCCCTCCAGGGTTGTTTCGCGGAGCCCCTCGTCCCGGGCGACGGTCACCGTCTCACCGGTGGGACTGCCCTCTTCGTCAAGGACCGGGGCCTCCACGTTCACCAGTTGGGTTCCGTAGCGGTCCTCCTGCCACGCTCGTGCCGCCCGGTCCTGGGACATCTTGCCGAAGGTGTCGCAGTCACCACGGGTGATGCCCCAGTGGTCGGCCATGCGTTCGGAGCCCTCGAACTGGGAAGTGAATTCGAAGTGATCGAAGTAGTTGCGGTTGATCGGACGCCCGGAGTTGGGCTCCTTGGGTGTGGTGGCGCCAAACCCGACCTGGCTCATCAGCTCGATTCCGCAGCCCACGGCGACATCCACCGTGCCTGATGCGACGAGGGCGTAGGCGAGGTTGGTGGCCTGCTGGGACGAGCCGCACTGGGCGTCGACCGTGGTCGCCGGTGCCTCGATCGGCAACCCGGCGGTCAGCCACGCCGTGCGGGTCACGTTCATGGACTGCATGCCGACCTGGCCGACGCAGCCGCCGACCACCTGGCCGACCTCGAGCGGGTCGACTCCGGTGCGGTCGAACAGGGCCCGCTGGACTGAGCCCAGCACGTCAACCGAGTGGCAGGAGGACAGGCCACCGTTACGACGGCCAATCGGAGTGCGAACGGCATCGACGATGACGACAGGGTTATCGGTGTTTGTAGTCATGAAATGTTCTCCAGAGAGGGGAAGGCTCCGACCACCCTACGATTACCGGACCGGTGATGGCACCCCATCACACCACCCTGGCCCTCGAATACCACCCGTGCCGGGACCCAGAGTCCCAGGACTGTTCGCCGACCGGAATCCCTAGATCGGCAACCCTCCGGTCGCGGCAGCGGTGCTTCCGCTGTCAGAGAACGCCTTAATGGTGCGCTGGGCGATCCGCATCTGGTGAACCTCGTCGGCACCGTCGGCGAAGCGGGCCCAGCGGGCGTGCTGGTACATGTGCGCCAGGGGCGTATCAGTCGAGTAGCCGAGCGCACCGTGCACCTGGATCGAGCGGTCGATGATGCGACCCAGGGCATTGGCGACAAAGTGCTTGGCCATCGACACCTCCGACTTGAAGTCCTCACCCCGGTCGATCTTGTAGGCGGCGTGGAGAACCATGAGCTTCGACTGGTAGAGCTCCATCGTCGAGTCGGCGATAAGCCACTGGATGCCCTGCTTTTCGGCCAACAACGAACCATGACTGAACCGGTCCAGGGAACGGGCGACCATCATGTCTAGGGCCATCTCTGCCTGAGCGATCCAGCGCATGCAGTGCGCCAACCGGGCGGGGCCCAGCCGATACTGGCCTAACAGGTGACCCTGGCCGCGGCCGCCCAGCATCTGGGAATCGTGGAGCCGCAGGTCCTCGATAAGGATCTCGGAGTGGCCGGTGGAGCCGTGCATGGTCTCGATCTGTCGCACTTCGGTCCAGCCGTCATGCGGAAGATCGACGAGAAAGGCCGTATTGGCAGCCTGTGGAAGATCAGGGTTGTCCTCGGTACGGGCGATAAGGATGGCGAACGTGGCCCGGTGGGCGTTGGAGATGAACCACTTGTGCCCGTTGAACACCCACTCCTCGCCGTCCTGGTAGCCGCTGGTGCGAATCAGGGTGGGGTCGGAGCCGGCCACCTCGGGCTCGGTCATGGCGAAGCACGACCAGGTGCGGCCCTCGCAGAGCGGCTTGAGGTACTTCTCCTTCTGATCGTCAGTTGCCCAATGCAACAGCGTGTGCATGTTGCCCTCGTCGGGCGCTTGACAGTTGAACACCCACGGTCCGTAGTACGACCTAGCCGCCTCGGCTTGCACCATGGCCAACTCGACATGGCCGAGCCCCATGCCGCCCCACTCCTCAGGCATGTGAGGCAGCCAGATGCCCGCGGAGTGGGCCTGCTTGCGCATCTCGATGAGTTCCCTAAGGCGCTCCTCGCCTTCGCCACCGGCTTCCTCTATGCGAGCCTCGGCAGGCGTGATGACGTCGTCGACGAACGTACGGACCCGTAGGCGGATCTCCTCAAGTTCCGGCGACAGGCTGAAGTCGATGGCCACGGTGGTTCCGGTCTCTGGTCCGGGTCCCGGTGCCGGGATCCCCTAGATCGAGTGGCCTGGACGACCCAGGCCTTCGGTCGGGTTCCCGTCCATGGCCGGGTTGAGCTGCGCCTCAGCCATCAGGCCTGCGATCACGTCGGTCATGTCGGCCGGATCGTCGGTCTGCATGGCTGTGGGGCCGAGGTGCCATTGCTCGGCGATACCGACCCGCTGGCCCACGATGTCAAACACCCGCCCGGTCACGTTCTGGGCCGCTTCGCTGCACAGCCAGGCAGTGGTGACGGCGATCCAGCGAGGTCCCATCTTCTCCTGGGTTTCCTCGTCCATCCCCGCAAACCCCGGAAGGTCCTTGGTCATCCGTGTATAGGCACCTGGGGCCAGGCAGTTAACGGTCACCCCGTACTTGACGAGCTCCATGGCCGTAATGACGGTGAACGCCGCGATCCCCGCCTTGGCCGCCCCATAGTTGGACTGTCCGACATTGCCGTAGATACCGGAGGGCGATGCTGTGTTGACGATCCGACCGAAGGCCTCGCCGCCAGCCTTGACTTTCTCTCGCCAGTAGGCCGCCGCGTGGTGGGTAGGAGCGAACGTTCCCTTCAGGTGCACGTTGATGACAGCGTCCCAGTCACCCTCCGACATTGAGAACACCATTCGGTCCCGGAGGATGCCAGCGTTGTTGATGAGAATGTCGCAACTACCAAAAGTGTCAACGGCCTGCTGAACCATCTCGCCAGCCGAGTCGAAGTCGGCGACGTTGCCACCGTTGACGACCGCCTCGCCGCCCATGGCCAGAATCTCGTCGACTACCGACTGGGCCGGCGTGGTATCAGCGCCACCTCCCGCCGCGTCGCCTCCCAGGTCGTTGACGACCACCTTGGCGCCGTTGGAGGCCAGCATCAAGGCATGCTCCCGGCCGATTCCTCGACCGGCGCCGGTCACGATGGCTACACGGCCCTCGACGATGTTGCCCATGGGGGTACTCCTGTTCCTGGGATAGCGACTGGGTCGACATCGGTTCGGTCCGACGTCGCGACGGCACCGAGCCTGCCACCGGACGGGTCCGGTTGCCCATGCGGGTACACCAGTAGCGAGATCTTGGCCACAAACGAACTATCTGGAGAAGGTTGTTCTGACCACGCCAGCAATCAGGGTGCCTACAGATCCCTAGCAGTCCCGAATGCCACCTAGGGTCAGCCTGTGGCGACGGGTGATGACAGGGGGCGAGGCACAGCCATCCCCTACGAGACGGGCCTTCACGAGGTGGCGGACGGGGTGTTCGCATACCTGCAGCCAGACGGGGGCTGGGGCTGGTCAAACGCTGGATTGTTTGCCACGAGAGATTCTTCTTTGCTCGTTGACACCCTTTTCGACCAGGTCCTCACTCGTCAGATGCTCGACGCGATGGAGCCTGTGACCGCTACCCGCCCAATCGATACGGTGGTGAACACCCACGCCAACGGTGATCACTGCTACGGCAACGGACTTCTCGAAGGTGCAGAGATCGTCACCACCGAAGCTGCCGCTCGCGAGATGGGCGCCGTACCTCCGTCTGCGTTGGTCGCCCTCCTCCAGGCCGATTTGGACCCGGTCACTGCCGAATACATCCAAGAAGCCTTCGGGGACTTTGAGTTCGGGGGGATCACCATCCCAGAGCCGACACAGACGTTCTCCGGTCGACTCGAACTCAAACTCGGCGACCACCCTGTTCACCTAGAACAGGTGGGCCCGGCCCACACGGCGGGCGACTTGATTGTTCACCTACCCGACGAGTCCACCGTTTTCACCGGAGACATCCTCTTTGTGAACGGCACCCCGATTGTCTGGGACGGACCGATCGCCAACTGGGTGGCAGCTTGCGACCGGATCCTTGAACTCGGTTGCGACGTCATCGTTCCCGGCCACGGGCCGCTCACGGACGCTGGCGGCGTATTGGCTGTCCGCGATTACCTCACCTGGCTGGAAGATGCCTGTCGCTCCCGTCACAAGGAAGGACTCGCCGCCGCAGACACCATTTCCGACCTGGCAACCTCCGAGGAATTCGCTCCCTACCGTGAATGGGGAGAGTGGGAACGGCTAGCCGTCAACGTCCGAGCCGCGTACCGTGAGATCGACGGCGACGACGGGACGATCCCGAGTTCATTTGTAGAAATGGCCGCCGAGATGGCAATGCTCGCTGCCGGTGGTTGACCTGATTCCGTTACCCCTCACGTGAGAGACCGAGGAGAGAACAATGTCCACCTGCAGCTTTGTGGGCCTGGGGGTCATGGGCTATCCCATGGCAGGCCACCTCCAGGCCGCTGGTCACGCCACGACCGTCTACAACCGCACCACAGCCAGAGCCGACGATTGGGTCGACCAGCATGGTGGGGCCTCTGCGCCGACTCCCCGAGAGGCCGCCACCGGAGCTGAAGCCGTCATGGTTTGTGTCGGCAACGACGACGACCTGCGCTCGGTCGTTTTCGGAGACGAGGGGGTGCTGGCTGGCATGGCCGCTGGTTCGACATTGGTCGACCACACCACTGCGTCGGCCAAGGTGGCTCAAGAGATCGCAAGCCACGCTTCCGAACAGGGGGTGGGGTTTGTTGACGCTCCGGTATCCGGAGGCCAGGCCGGTGCTGAGAATGGGCAACTATCGGTGATGTGTGGCGGCGACCCTGAGGTGTTTTCCCGGGTTGAGCCCCTGATGGAGGCCTACGCCAAGGCCACCGTCCTCGTTGGCGAGGTTGGATCTGGGCAACTCACCAAGATGGTCAATCAGGTCTGTATTGCCGGCCTGATTCAGGGCTTATCCGAAGCACTTGATTTCGCTCGCCGTTCCGGCCTTGATGAAGAGAAGGTGCTGGCGGCTATCAGCAAGGGTGCCTCCGGCTCGTGGCAGATGGACAACAGGGCTCACACCATGCTTGAGCGTCACTTCGACCACGGGTTCGCCTTGGACTGGATGCGTAAGGACCTTGGCATCGTCTTTGATGAGGCGGAACGCATCGGCGCCACACTTCCGGTCACGGCGATGGTCGACCAGTTCTATGCCCGTCTCCAGCGAGAGGGCCATGGCCGGTGGGACACCAGCTCGCTGATCGAATTGCTTCGCGACGACTGAAGCTTGCCGTCGGGCCGACGAGAAGCGTGGTCCTAGGCCGTCGGCTCTGTCCCGGCGACTGTGGTCCGGTGTAGTTCCCGGCGCTGGCCCCCGTAGTCATTTAGCGCTACGTGTTGGGTAGACCGGTTGTCCCAGAGCACAACGTCGCCGTCTGACCATCGGTGGCGGAAGGTGAACCGGATATGGGTGCTGAATTCGTGTAGCCAACTCAGGAGACGCTGCTCCTCGCGGGAACCCTCCTCGGTGTCGTCGCCGACTCCTGGCCCCTGGAGGCCACGCACGTAGGTCCCGTTGAAGAACAAGCTGCGCCTTCCCGTCTCAGGGTGTGTGCACAACAGCGGGTGGTTTCGGGTGTCCTCAGCCGATTCCGAGGTGCGGATGTCCATACCTGACAGTCCGGAGTGCAGCGCTTGCTGGGCGGGCGAGTATGAGGCACTAGCCGAGTGCACGCATGTGATCTTCTCGAAGCGTTCCCGCATTTCCTCTGGTAGGGCATCGTGGGCAGCTGTCGTCGATGCCCAGACCGTGTCGCCTCCGACCTTTGGAACTTCCAGGGCGTGCAGGACCGTAAAGGCGGGTGGGGCGTCCAGAAATGAGAAGTCGCTATGCCATACCCCGCCGAAGTTGAACGCCTCCACTTCGGTGGCTTCTTTGACGACCTTGATGACCTCCGGATGCTCTGGTACGGGCTGGACGAATGGCACCGGCGAGAAGTCGCCTAGTAGGTGGCTGAACTCGGCCTGTTGGCCGGCAGACAGGTTCTGTTCGGGAACTACCAACACCTCGTGGTCACAGAGGGCGTTTCGCAACTCGGTCACTACCGCCGGGTCCATGTCGGGTGCTAGTTGCACCCCATCGACTCGGGCACCCAGGACGCCTGTCAGGCGGGAGACCTCCACGCCCGGACCTTACGTCCGGGAGCGTTCCCTGAAGAGACCGGCACAGAACTTGAATGGTGACGTCCGGTCCGAATATGTCACAACAAGTCCTTCGGTCCCGCGGACCTGAGGTGTCCACTTGGCCGACATGCCTAGTTCGATTTGTTTCTGGGGCATGTAGAGTTACAGGTGAGAGGCGTGACTGCGCCCCGGTGAACGGTGTTTCAGCTCCCGATCAGGAGTTATCCAACCGCTCAGGGGTAGGCGGAGCGCCTCTCTTCACCGTTTTCCGCTGGTCTTCCTCAACCCAGGCAGGGGTTTCGCATTGGTGGTTACGCCCCCTAGGGCGAGAGACCATCGACAAACTCCCCGCAGTGCAAGGCCTCATTCCGAAATAGCACCTGCGCGAGATGAACGGATGGCGAAGACAAGCCCCCAGAAGCCGCCACCGATGACACCGCCAAGCATCTGCTGAAGGACATTGGCCCCTCCCATGCCGATTCCCAATAGTGGGATAGCGAGTGTGAGGTAGGCAACACCCGTCATCCTTGGAGTGAGGCGACGTCGGCGTAGCCCGACGGAGACGAGGAGTGCTGCAAGTGGGGGAAGTGGAACGAAAGTGGCTAGAGCCTCGGCTCCGCCAAATACTCCGTCTCTCGAGAAGAACTCCTCGGCTGAGGCAATGAACAAACCTGTGAAGAGGCCGGTGAGTATCGCCGTCAGGAAGATCCGGCCGCTGATCCGCACCGAGAAATCCTGTCAGAGTCTCCCGGTGTAGATGCGTACAGGCGGTTTATGGGCCTCCGGGGAGGGACTCGCACGGCTCGCCGTCGTCGTCGCCATCTAGACGTGCCACGTCGCCGAAGTACGGGAAGTAGGTGTCAAACCACGCCTTCGCCGCCGGGTAGGTGGAGAAGTCTGAGCAGTTCTTGGTGTTACCTGGGTTGTCAGGCACTCCGGAGGTCGTAGCCGGCGATGTGCCCGTCGTAGTCGTGGTGGTCGTAGACGTCAGATGGGAGAAGGGAATTCTCGTCAAAATCTCCGCTTCCCTGCAGGGGTCGTGTCCTTCGGGATGGGTTTCTTGGAGCATCTCCCCGAAGTCATTTGTCGTGACGTGGCAGAGCAAGTACAGACCTGCTTCTTCCAGAAATTTCATGACGTCATGATGGATGTCCTTACCTCTCGGGTTTTTCGCAAGATCGAAGATTCCTTGCCGCCCGTAGTAATTGTCTTTTGGTGTTGGTCCCGAGGTGAAGGTTGTTTCTTTGATCTCCCTTTGTTCAAGTTCACTGACCAGGAGACCCCACTCGGTTTGGGTGACTACCGCGATGTCGTACATGAGGGCATTGCGGATTGGGAACATGATTGCCATGACCCTGTGGAAGGCTTTCTCGTCTTCGCTTAGTCCGTCTTGTGAGGACCTCTGAAGTTCGTCTCCGTCAAAGGCGGGGGTTCCTCTCGCCGGGAGTGCCTCGCCTCGGGCATTCACCGCCACTGCTTCGTTTGCTGCAAAGAGGAAGTTCCCATCGCGATCGACGATCGCTTCGGTTCCCGGGTCAAGCCCGGTCTGATGCGGAGTTCCTGTGAAGATGCAGTAACCCAAGGAATCGATATTGCAGGCGTATGTATCTGCCGGTCGGCCCTTTCCGGCATCTCCCCCGCTCGATTGACCACCGTTTCCCCCAGTGGTGGTGGGAGGGGTGGTCGCCTGAGGTGCCGTCGTGGTGGAAGCAGTGGCTGCGGGAGCCACAGATGTGGTTGTCGTGGCGTTACTGGGGGCCTCGTCACATCCTTCCAACATTGTCTGTAGAGCGTCTGTCTCACTGCTTGTGGCAGTTAGTCCCCATCGGGCTTTGATATCTACCCAGGAGTATGCGTACTGGCACCAATAACGGGAATCAGGGGGCCTCCACTCGTCGGGTCCTCTAGCTCCCTTGGAACGGTTCGCTGACGCGGTTACCGCGATCAGGTGCTGTGGGTCCGCCAGGTTGTTGTAGTAGTCGCGTTTGTTCGCCGCCGACCACGCCCATCCGCCGGAGGCGTGAGCGTTGGCGAGCGGAACGAAGTGATCGATGTCCAGTGACCCCGGATCATCCACGTACGTACCGGTAAAAGCGTCAAACCATTGACCGCCAATGACTTTGCACCCTGAAGGGTCCATCTCCACAGAGATCAGGGACTCGAGGATGAGGACTTCGTGACGGGTGTTGATGCAGTCACTATCTGCATCTGACCAGCCTGAACCCCAGTCGTCACGGTCGTAGTCCGCTTGCGGAGTGGTGTCGTTGATCTGCAGGTCGCCTAGGAGGTCCACCATCGAGTCTTGGTGTACGACGGCAACCGTGGTTGTTGGGGGAGTCGTTGGAGGTGTGACGCTCGTTGACGTTGACGTTGACGTTGACGTTGACGTTGACGCCGCGGTCGTGGTCGGTGCACGAGTGGTCGTTGGTGTGGGAGCGGTCGTATTCGAGGCCGGCACAGTGGTGGTTGCCGCTGGTGCAACGGTTCCGGCAGTACTGGAGCATGCCGAGGCCACGAGCAACGCAGCGACCGCGACTTTGGACTGCTTCACGGATCGAGTTTGCCAGCTCTCACCGGGAGAGAGTGGGGCGACATCGGAGCCCAGGTGAGACCCGCAAACGCGCAAAGACCCCCGCCGAAGCGGGGGCCACTAATCCCCGTCCCGTCCCATCAGGTTGAGAGGGTGCCCTTCCCTGCTTTCTTGGCTTTCTTTGCCTGTCGCTTTTCTTTGGCGCTCTTGGAGGCAGGAGTCTTGCTGGCCCTCCCACCCTTGTCTTTGCTGGCCATGGCGACCTCTCCAACTTTCTGTTGTCCTCTTGATACCGCCCGACCTTAGGCCCCAGGTACAGATACGTGCAGGCCGACTAAGCCCAACTCGCTCCCCTCGAGAGATCTTTCGTTGGAAACTGGCGGCGATCTTGTTGTCGGGGGTTTGAACTAATCGCCTCCACTAGAGGATCTGCGACAGGAACAACTTGGTGCGTTCCTCGGTCGGGTTCGAGAAGAACAGTTCCGTCGTGTTCTGTTCAACGATCTGTCCACCCTCCATGAAGATGAGCCGGTCGGCCACCTCCTTGGCGAACCCCATCTCGTGGGTCACGACCATCATGGTCATCCCGGAGAGGGCCAGTGTCTTCATGACGTCCAGCACCTCTTTGATCATCTCCGGATCAAGTGCCGACGTGGGTTCGTCGAACAGCATGATCCGAGGCTCCATGGCCAGCGCCCGGGCGATGGCCACCCGCTGCTGCTGACCGCCCGATAGCTGTCCCGGATACTTCTGGGCCTGCTCGGGGATACCAACGCGCTCCAGCAGGGCCATGCCCTGGGCCTCGGCCTCGGCCCGCGGCTTCTTGCGCACCCAGATGGGTGCCAGGGTCACGTTGTCCAGGATGTTCAGGTGGGGGAACAGGTTGAACTGCTGGAA
>Ga0208765_1001982_pt1 | contig 11840 bp, 17 predicted proteins | sample ETNtaG_2_FD_185783 | JGI IMG/M metagenome (GOLD analysis project Ga0208765, IMG submission 185783) | Marine microbial and viral communities from oxygen minimum zone, Eastern Pacific Ocean - ETNP201406SV203 (SPAdes) (version 2) | ecosystem: Environmental > Aquatic > Marine > Oceanic ... | reverse complement strand
TTATTCCACTTTCTGGAATTGATGAGGAAATATTTCAGAATGCAAAGGAAATTGGATTGGAAAAATATTTACCAAAAATTGAAAAAATACTAAAAAGAAAGAATGATCAAGCCTCGTATACAAAATCAATTTCAAAAAAAATAATTAATAATATTCATAAAAATAAGAAAATAGTGACTGTAAAACTTGGTCCAAATATGTTACATGACATTTTAGATTCATTGGAAATTAATCATTAAAATTTAAACAGGAAATTTGGTTTAGTAGTATGAAAAAGATAGGCGAATTCATCTATCCGTGGGGAAATGGGCATTATTCTAGAATGATGAGATTAAATGATAATTTGAATAAAATTATTGGTGATGATATTGAAACCCATTTTTTTAGTAAAGGTGAAATTATTAAAAAACTCTTAAAAAAATTTCCTGAACAAAATAAAAATATCCATGAAATTTTAATGCCAACACCAATTGATGGTAAATTTGGTCCAAGTGTTAGCTTGTCAATGTTAAATTTGCTTATACCTGTATTAGATAATCGACCATTAGTAACTCAGATTTCAAGTTATCTAAAAGAAGAAAGAAGATATTTTGATAAAGAAAAATTTGATTTAGTCATAAATGATGGCGATATGGGTTCAAATGTACTTGCAAAAAAAAGAAACATAACAAGTATTTTTGTTACAAATCAATTCAAACCAAAGATGTGGAAGTCAAGATTCTACTTTAAACCAGCACTTTCATTTATAGCAAAACAGATTTCAAAGGCAACTAAGATCATTGTTGCAGATTCTCCTCCACCACATACAATGTGTGAATATAATCTAAATTTTACAGAAGATGTAAAACATAAAGTGACATACGTTGGCCATTTTTTAAATAATAACAAGATTGAAAGAAAACAAACTACAGATTTAGAAATGCTAATTCAAGATTCTGATTTTGGTTATTGGATGAGAACAGGTAACAAATCAACTAATGAAGGAACTGGGGAAAGATATGAGGAAGTATTTCACCATGAACAGATGAAAAATGAGAAGAGAATAGTTTCTCATGCAACAGATAATTCAGAAATAGATATGGTTCTGGATAAATATGGCAAAAAATATTCAATTTCAGAAGCTCTTGAGAAAAAAATTGATTGGATTCAAATAGATAAAGGCTATTTGTCTGAACAAGAAAAAAACACTGTAATAGATTCATGCAAATATGCTGTGATTAATGGTTCGCATACTGTTATGGGTGAAATTTTAGGAAATCATTCAAAGCCTATAATTGGAATTCCAATTTATGATGAACATACAAATCAAATTCGATGGATAGAAGAAAAAAAAATGGGATTAGCTGGTCAAAATAGAGAGCAAATAGTAAATGCAATTAGCAATTTGAGAAGTGATTATGATAGTTTTCAAGATTCAGTGAACCAATTTTCAAAGAGTTTTAATGGAAATGGAGCTGAAAATACAGCTAAAATGATATCAGAACTATTAGAAAGCAAAAAATAATTATTTCTTAATTTGAAGATCAAATTAACTGATGCGTGGTATTTCGATGGGCGAACTGACCGCAAGGGATGAAGATATAATCCGCGCATCAGTTGATTTTGTAAATAAATGAAATTATGAGGTAACACTCTTATGGAAAAACAAAAGGTTATTGAATATTGGTAAACTGTCCCGAATGTGTAAGTAGAGAAATAGAAAAAAATAAGAAAAAACTAGAGGCAGATTTTAAAGAAGCAGAGGAAGAAGGTAGAGAATTTAGAGTTCCTCCATATAGAGAATTAGAAGATGAAATTGATTTTGAAGGACTAGGTCTAATTATGAAATTAGATCCATCAACTAAACACTTTATTTGTAAAAGATGTGGTCTTTATGCAACAAGAGAGCAAGTTAGTGATATCCGATACAAACTGTCACGTAAGGAAGCCACACGCAGTGACAAACAGTATGATTACCTTGATTGGTGGCAAAAAAGTAAAAAAGAAAAAGAAGCGTTATAATCACTGATTAAAAAATGGCTAAAAAGAAAGACGAAATTCCAGAAGAAATTGATGCTGAATTAAAGGCACCAAAATTTGGTAAACCAAAAACACATACAGCAACGGGGTATGTTTTAGAGTTTAATGAAAATGATAAGAAGGTGGATATTCAACTTTATGAGCAAATTGCAGGAACTACAATTCTTGAGGGATTAGAACTTTCAAAAAATGTAAATGTAAATGAAATAGAGAAGGGTGTTGCATGTGAATTTCAATTGGATGAATTAAATGCAAAATTAAGTAAAAACACTGTTGAGTATTTGAAAGAACAAGGAATAACACTGAATGAAATAATTCAGTTTGAATTAAAAGAATTCAAAGTAATAGATGAAAATAACTAGGTTAAATTAATCTCTTTTTAATAGTTGTTTTCTAAACATACTGCCTACTATAGGATTAATGAAATATGGAAACGTTTGCTTGAACCAAATTACTACTCTAGCTACTGATGGAACAACTATTTCTAATCTTGATGAATTAGAAGCTTTAAGAATTGTTTTTGCTACAGTTTCAGAACTAAGTGATATACCAGTTGAAAATTTTGAAAAATTAGCAAGGGAAGGATGATCAAATAATGGAGTTCTAACCAATATAGGACTGACAACAGTTAGGCCTACACCAGTATCATAAAGTTCATGGCGAAGACCTTCTGAAAATCCTAACATTGCAAACTTAGTTGCACAATATGATGATACTCCTGGTACACTAAAACTTGCACCAATTGATGCAACATTAACAATGTGCCCAGAATGTTGTTTTAACATTTGAGGTAAGAATGCTTTTGTACAATAAATCATCCCAAAATAATTTGTCTCCATTTGAGATACAATTTCTTCAGATGATAATTCATTAACTTTACCATAAATTATAAAACCTGCATTATTAACAAGAATATCAATTCTTCCAAATTTGTCAAGAATAGTTTTGCTCATTAGATCAACTTCTTCTTTGTTAGATACATCACATTGACAGACAAGAGTTGATTGAGAAAATTTCTTGATCTTATTTTCAACTTCTAATAACTTATCTTTTCTTCTTGCAACAAGTACAATTTTAGCACCTTTTTTTGAGAATTTGAGTGCTGTTGCTTCTCCAATACCACTTGATGCACCTGTAATAACAATCACTTTATCCTTGAAATTCATAGTTTTTTTTCAATTAATGAAAAATAAAGTGGTTTCTATGTTGTAGTAGGTTTGGTATATTTGCTTAATGCAAGTTTAACCAAAAGAATCCAGGTTACTGCAATTGGTATGTAATATGTTGCAATTCTCCAACCAATTACTGCATTCCATTCAAGACCTGTATCTGGCATGACAAAATTGAAAGGATCTAAATTATTTAGATAAGCAACAATTCCAAATTCTGCCAATCCTGCACCACCAACTGTAATTGGAAGATTTGCAATTGCATTTGCACCCATCACTGCCATTATAGATTCAAAAATTTCAACTGAATAGCCAACACTAACTGCGATGATTAAAAAAGAAATTCCATAAAACGACCAAGAAACTAGTGATGTAATAAATCCAACAACAAAAACTTTTTGTGATTTTCTTGAATGAATGTTTTCTCTACTCATAGTACAAACTTCCTCAATGTATTGATTAGTTTGTTTTACATATTTGATGCCACGATCTTTTCCAAGTTTAGTGATTAAAAGAGTGATAACTTTTGGTAGTTGAAAAGTATGTTTTGATGATGCAAAAAATAAAACAACCCATAATGTTGTAACAGTTATACTTGTAGCTAATATTATTCCAGCAACAAGATATGCACCACTTAGTAATGCAATAATTCCAGCCATAATTGACAAAACTCCAGCAGCAAGAACTTCAGTTACTATATCAAGCAATGCAACCCATGATGCCTTTGATGTCGAAATTCCTTTTTTCACCATGTAGTATATTACTGCAAATTCAGCACCAACAAACATTGGTGTAGTAAATTTGATAAACTCACTTCCTACCCTCATTGCTGTTAGTCTTTTGATAGAATCAAATGGACCAAGAAATGCTCTTGCTATGTAAGCAAGTTTAACACCTTGTAATCCAAGTTTTATCATCATTGCAAGAACTGCTAAAATGAAAGGTACTGCACCAATTGCTAAAACATCATCTAATTTTATATCAAATTGAATAGTAATAATCAAAATTGGGATAATGGTTGCAGGGATTACTGCAATTCTCCAATTCATGAATGTCGTCTAATGGGTTCAAATATAAGCTAATAAAAAAAACTTTTAACGAAAAATTGAAAGTTATTTTTTTAACAGGTACAGCAGGAGCAGGAAAATCACTACTGACTTCCAAAATTAAGGAATATTATGCCAAAAACTCGACATTTCCAGCTACACTAAATCTAGACCCAGGAGTAGAAAAATTACCATATTCTCCTGATATTGATGTACGAGATTATGTCGATGTCAATTCACTAATGCAACAATATGAGTTAGGTTCTAACGGCTCGTTAATTATGGCAAATGATCTTGTTGCAACAAAGATTGATGAAATTCAAACAGAAATTGATAATGTAAACCCAGATTATTTACTAGTTGATACTCCAGGACAGATTGAATTGTTTGCATATCGCCAGAGTGGTCCATTTTTTGTAAATAATATTCGTGCAGATGAAAAAGTTAATGTGTTCTTGTATGATGGTACATTGATTTCATCACCAAGCAACTTTGTATCTCTGACTCTACTTTCTACTTCTATAAGATTACGATTGGGACTACCAACACTAAATGTAATTACAAAAACAGATTTGATACAAGATAAACTGAGTGAAATTCTTGAATGGACCTCTGAAGATTTTGATTTGGAGAGTAAAATTGCAAAAGAAGTAGACGGGGAAACTCTTCCATTAATTTCAGATATGTTTCACACTCTAAGTAATAATGGATTTTTTGAAGATTTAATCCCAATATCAAATGCTACTGGAGAAGGAATGGTAAATCTTGAAAGTGCATTAAGCAGAACTATTAACTTGGGCGAAGAAGTAGAAGACTAATGGTAAAATCAGTAACAGTTCATGCACCATGCTCTACGGCAAACTTAGGTCCAGGATTTGATGTGTTTGGTTTGGCACTTGATGCATTTTATGATAAAGTAACCGTGACAAAGAAAGTAAAAGGAATTACAATACTCAGTTCAGATGACATTCCACTAAAACCAGAACAAAATACTGCTGGACTTGTTGCAAAGGCAATAATAAAAAAGGAAAAACTAAGAGGTGGTGTTGAAATTAAGATAAAAAAGAATGTTCCACCAGGATTTGGAATGGGAAGTAGTGCAGCATCAGCAGCTGCATGCGCAGTAGGCATTAACAAATTGTATAATTTGAAATTAAGCCAAAATAAACTAGTTTCATACGCAGGAATTGGAGAAAAAGCAAGTGCTGGTTCAATTCATTATGATAATGTTGCAGCATCAATTCTTGGCGGTTTTGTAATTGTCAATTTGAATCCAATAAGTGTAGTTAGAATTGAAGCACCAAAGGATCTAGTTCTTTGTATTGGAGTTCCTGAAATTAAAGTTCCAAAAAGGAAGACAAAAGTCTCAAGAAGTGTAATTCCAAAAACGGTAAAACTATCTGATTCGATTACAAATCTCTCTAATGCAGTAAATATAGTTGCTGGATTTTTAAACAAGGACTCCAATCTGATTGGAAAATCTGTTGAGGATGTAATAGTAGAACCTGCAAGAAAACACATGATTCCTGGATTTGATATTGTGAAAAAAAATGCATTACACGCTGGAGCATTAGGTGTGACAATTAGCGGTGCTGGACCATCAGTGATTGCATTTGGAACCAAAAAACAGAATTTGAAAAAAATAGGTGGTGCAATGAAAAAAGGATTCAAATCTGCAAAGGTAGATTGTGATATTGTAATTTGTAAACCAAGTAATGGTCCTAAAATAGTAAAATGAAAAAAGCAGTAATCATTCTAAGTGGAGGTTTAGATTCAGCATGCATGATGTCATATTTGAAAAAAGGATACCAGTTGTATGGCGTTACGTTTGCTTATGGTCAAAGAGCATCTCAGGAGATAAAGGCTGCAAAACGAATAGCAAAATTACTAAAATTAAAAGAACATAAGATTCTCGATATTGGTTTCATGAAGAGTTTGTACGGTGAAAGTAATGTTCTTACTAGTACAAAGAAAAAGATGCCTAGTACATTTGAATATTCTATTGTAGTTCCAATAAGAAACGCTGTGTTTTTGTCCATAGCAACAGCATGGGCATTCACTCTTAACGCAGAACTAGTTGCATATGGTGCACAGAAAGGAGATACACAATATCCTGACTGCAGACCAAAATTTACAAGAAAACTTGAGGCTGCATTGAACCAAGGAGAAATTGATGGAATTAAAAAGAAAATCAGGCACAAGATCAAGATTTGGTCGCCATATTCAGAAGGAATTTCAAAGAGTGATTTGATTAAAACTGGTCATAAAGTACTAGGGAATGAAATTTTCAAAACGTGGAGTTGTTATTTGAATTTGAAAGTACAGTGTGGAAAATGTGAATCATGTAATAACAGAAAGAAAGCTTTTCTAAAAACAAAAATTATTGATCAAACAAAATACAATAATTAAAAATCTTAGAAAAAATGTTATCTATAATATAGGCTTCTTGAAAACAAAATTACGAATAAGAAGATACCATCCAATAAATACAACTCCTACTATTGACCAAAAAATCCAATTTAGCATTGTTTGATCCATAGATTTTTCTTCTTCAACACTACATTGTGTTTCTTGTGATACTTGTTCACAATCCCATCCATATGATAAAACATAATCTTCAAAGACTGGTGATGTTTGCCATGCAATGACTAGTGCAACTGCTATTACAAGTGCAAATTCAATTAAAAACCAGCTAAATTTTGGCCAAGATTCTTTTGGAATATGAACATTATCATGTGATGTCATAAGATATGTCCAAATAATTGATTATTTATTTTTGATGATTTGTGATTAAACAGGATCTAATGGACGATTTTGAATAATTCTGACAATTTCTTCCTTCTGATTCTGTTTTTCATATATTCCCCTAAATGCAGAGGATGAAACCCGTGCATCATTTTTTACACCTCTCATTTTCATGCATAGATGTTCAGCTTCGGCCATAACTGCAACACCCTTTACACCATGTGAATACAATTCATCTGCAATATTTTTTGTTAATCTTTCTTGTATTTGTAATCTTTTTGCATATTTTTCTACTAATCGTACTAATTTTGAAATTCCAAATACTCTACCATTTGGTGCATATGCGATTTGAATTTTTCCAAAAAATGGCAACATATGATGTTCACACATAGAATAGAACTGTATGTCTTTTGCAACAACAACTTCAGAATCCTCTGAAAATTGTACAGATAATTCAGAATTGGAATCATAACCCTCGAATATTTCTTTATAGGCTTTAGCAATTCTGGCTGGTGTATCTTTAAGACCCTCCCTAGTTGGATCCTCACCAATTTCAATAATTAGTTCTCTAATTATCTTCTCTACCCGTTCATTATCCATGGTTATTTTGGATTTGTAGGATGCTTTAAACGATGTGGAAATTCCAAGCGTATAATTTTATGAAATTGTAATCTATGATATTATAACTTCTTTTCTATAAAAAATACCTGCGATTAAAAATACAACCCCTAAAATTCCAATTAAACTTCCAACAAATTCGACCGTAGAACCTAATTCAACCTCTGCAGGAGCCCATAATAGTGCAATAAGACCTCCAACTACCATCATTGGGATTCCAACACCAAAACTGATTGCTTTTGAAGCCATGTATGAAACCGTTAGTGAAATCTATATGAAGTTTGTTATGATTAAAAACATCTTATACTTTTAATCCAAAATTTTTATCTGTTCAAGTTTTTATTTGAGGTTAATTACTTGAAAACGTGACGGGATTATTTGATAAATTCAAAGAAGAAGACTCAGAGGGTGGCATAGAAATGGTTGCTGAAAGACCTGTTGAGAATGAAGAAAATAATGAAGCAATAATTGAAGAAACTCAGCAACAATATGACGATAATTCCAGTCAAACAGACACTCAAACCAACTTCACATCAACCACTTCAGACGATATCGGAATATCCTCATTAATGAATAAGAGAGCAAAATTGGAAGAAGCGGTTGATTATGTAGGTATGCTGATTTCTAATTTGAAAGACAAGAGAACATCTCTTGAAAAAGAAATTGAGGATGAATCTGTAGATATCAAAAATCTCAAAGAAAAATTGATTAAAGTTGGTGAATATATCAATGAAGAAACACAAGGAATTAAGCATCTATCTGATAAGAGAACATCTGTTGAAAATGAAGCAGATGAAGTTGGAAGTTTGATTGCAGGGTTGAGAGAGAAATTATCTGATATTGATAAAATTGTAGAGGATGAAAGTAGTAAAATAAAGAATTTTAGAGAATTACGTGATAAAACTAGTAATATTTAGAAAAAATTTACATAAATTTTGATTCAGTTGATGATGATGGTGTGTTTATTTGATCCATCATAGGCATGTCAGGAAATTTATCTCCAGCCTGTGATTCTGCAACTGCAGCGGCTTCAGAGAGAATTTTATCTGATTCTGAATTAGTAGATTCTTCTACACCAAATGTATTTTCACTACTGCTAAATGTTTCATTCATCAATCCACCTAACATCTCTGTCATCCTTCCAATCTCCTGATCTGCTCCTGGCATAAATTTGACAAGAGAACCTTTGAGACCGTTCATGAGACCTATTGTTGGCATTAATGTGACAACTGTATCTCCTAGGTCGTGGAATGTGGTTAATCGTAATTCAATTCTTTCTAATCCCATTTTTGCATTACCTAAAATTTTGCTAACTTTTCTAACTTCAACTAATTCGTTTGATAAAACCTTGCTAGAATATGTGTCATGTTGTTGTGTAGCAACAACTATTTTTTGAAAAATTTGTTGGTCTCTCTGTTTTAGTTTTTCAACCATTCCGTCCATTTTTGATATTTGAGCTTGAAGACGCTTTACTGCAGCTTCCACTCGTGGTTTTAAAGATCCTTTTGGCTTTAATGTATCAGTAATCCTTTCAGCAAATCCTTGTTTTTGAGGTCTTGCCCACTTATCTTGAAAACTACCCATGAACACGCTTTAAGAATTGATTATTAATTTCAGGTGTGAAAAATGGTTAACAGTTAATAAAATTTCTATGACCATTTTCAAATTTTATGAGTAAATTGTGCTTAAATGAGACTAGGAAATATCAAAAAATATGAAAAAATCAAATTTGGCAATAATTGGACTGGCAGTAATTGTAATATCAATAGTTGTAATTAGTTCGCCAAAAGACAACAAACTTGATCCAGATTCTGAATATGTGTATCATGTCAATCTGTCTGAATCAAAGTATGTGGAAAATGGAACATATGAGGAATTATTTGAAATAGGTAATGAGAATTGCCAAAGATTCTGTGACTACAACTTTAGGTTTGTACCAAATGGTGATAGCCCTCAAACATTAAGCATTTCAATTACTGGTGATAATACTTTCTTTTCTGAAAATTTTGAGCTTGTTGGAACATTAGTTGAAACAGACATCTCGCAATATTATACATGGGATTATACAGGTCAAAAACACTTTGAAATTTCAGATATAGAAAAAGTGAAAATGGTAATAGATCCCTATGGAAATGTTATGGGAACTGTTTCTGTATATATTATTCAAGAATAAAGTGGGCGTGACCCCTTGGCAAAACAATGAGAGATTTCCTCTCTAGTCTCCACTTTTGTTGCGAACTAAGCGGTTGACGGATTATCTGTTTCGCGGAATCACGCTGCGTTAGTCGATAGTCTGTATATCGTGACGCATTACATGCATTACGTCTTTCAACTATTTAAATAAAAATTAGAAAACTTGGATAAAAAATGGAGGAAAAGTTGAAAAAATTCAATAAAATAGGAGTTTTTTATAAATTAAAAAATTCCGTTTGATAATAATACTAGGTAATATCAACAAGCTCATGACCACAAATAATGATTCTTTAGCGAATAGATTTTCATTATTTGTAAAACAAACTTTCAAGTATTATCTTGTTGGTGCGTCTGGTGTTGGAGTAGGTTTAGGCTTACTATATTTTTTAACTGATATTATTGGACTTTGGTATGTAATTTCTCAGGGTATAGCAATTGGTGTAGCAATGACATCAAATTTTATTTTACATAAATTTTGGACTTATAGAAAGGAGATAGTAGAAGGAAAAACAATCGAAAGATATGTCAAATACATTTTCATTTGTTTGATTGGAACTGGAATGCAAATAGGCTTGACCTATTTTCTAGTTGAGAATTTGTTAGTATATTATATCCATGCCGCTATGTTAGCTATTGTTATAGCAGGTTCCTTCAACTATTTTGCAAACAGAAAATGGACCTTTGGAATTAAATTCTAGGACTTGTGGGGATAAAATATGAAACCAAAAACAAAGCGAAAAATTGAGATTATTGCCTTATTATCTAGTATATGGTTCGTCATTTCTCTCCCATTACCTTGGCTTATTACAACACCAGATGTTGCTCATACACAATTAGTAGTCATTTTACAGATGACTGCATTGATATCAGTTCCATTTGTTGCATTAGCAGTAGCCTGGACAATAAAACCTGAATTGGCACAGAATTCTTAAAATGATAAAACCGCCTATAACGACCTCAAAAATACCACAATTAGAAATTATAATAGATTCAATAATCAAAGCTGGAGATAAAATTTTAGAGATTTATGAGAGTAATTTTCAAGTAGAAAAAAAGGCTGATAATTCTCCAATAACAAAAGCTGATCTGGAAAGCAATAAGATAATCAAAGAATCTCTTTTGCAAACTGGAATTTCAATTCTATCAGAAGAAGATGCAGACGACAAATCTAGAATGGATAGTGATAAGGTCTGGATTGTTGATCCATTAGATGGAACCCAGGATTTTGTAAACAAAACCGGCGAGTTTACTGTAATGATTGGATTGGTAGAAAATCATATTCCTATAATGGGGTTAGTTTATTGGCCAACAGAAAGAAAACTGTATTTTGCAGAAAATGGTTTCGGTGCTTTCTGCCATAATTCACAAGGATGGACAAAAATTTTGGTAAGAAATATTGAAGCAGTTGCAAATTCTCTTGCCTTAGTAAGTAGACACCATTTGTCTGACAAAGAAAAGAAAATGTTAGATCACTTAAAAATTAAAAATATTGCAAGCATTGGAAGTTCTCTAAAAGTCATGGAGATAGCGGCTGGTAGGGCTGATGTCTACTTGACTGGCACAAATAAAATCAAACAGTGGGATACAGCTGCATCACATTGCATAATTTCAGAAGCTGGTGGAAGGATGACTGATATTTTTGGAAATGATCTGGTTTACAATACTGATTCAGTGAATCATGAAAATGGCCTGTTAGTTACAAATGGATTTGTTCATGAGAAAATTGTTTCAAAGATTTCAGAACTAAAGTAGATTTTTTGATTTTAAAAAGTCCAAAACTTCTTGTGCACTTTCATCTAATGTCTTTACATCAGTATCTAGCACAAGGTCAGCGCTGTCTGGTGCCTCATATGGGTCGTCTATGCCTGTAAATCCCTTGATTTCTCCAGAACGTGCCTTTGCATACATTCCTTTAACATCACGTTCCTCACATTTTGCCAATGAAGCATTAACATAAACTTCAAAGAATTTAGTGTCATCACCAATGATCTCTCTTGCTTTTGCACGGTTCGCCTTGTATGGTGAAATCGTACTCACACCCATTGGGACA
>Ga0208765_1001972_pt1 | contig 11858 bp, 13 predicted proteins | sample ETNtaG_2_FD_185783 | JGI IMG/M metagenome (GOLD analysis project Ga0208765, IMG submission 185783) | Marine microbial and viral communities from oxygen minimum zone, Eastern Pacific Ocean - ETNP201406SV203 (SPAdes) (version 2) | ecosystem: Environmental > Aquatic > Marine > Oceanic ... | reverse complement strand
GGGTTTGAGCAAATGCAAGGTCGGCATGGTCGTAAAAAATATGATTTCGAGTGAAGAATCGGATTTTTTCATCCGTTTCGCAAGAGCAAGCATTCGAGTGAAATGGCCGAACCCCACACCATTGGTAGGGAACATGACGACTGTATTGTTCGGGGCATATTCACTTTCAGTCGATTCGACGCGATCTGGAGCAATGGTTGGGCGATGGCCGAGCATCTCCAATCCAATCATTAACATCAACCAAGGAAGGGTAATCGGTAGGAATGGGGCACGCCAAGGTTGGCGCATTGCTTTGGTAATATGGATGCCAAGTCGCAACGAGGGCGATGAGCGGATACGAGTGATTTCTCGCTCGAGTCGTGCAATGCGTTTCTTCTGTGCCTTCTCTGAAGCCATGCCCGTCCTCCTATAGGGAGGACGTAGGTCAGTAGACTAACCCTTCGCCCATTAGATGTAGAATAATGCGGAGGGCAGCCTTTTGACGAATTGCCGACTCCGCGGTACGATGAAGGTCGGCATCATCGGCGCAGGCATCGTTGGCGGTGCCATTGAGCATTGGTTCTCTGACGCCCATGAACTATTCATTCACGACCCCGTTCGAGGAACTACTCTGACCGATGTTACAGACCATGTCGACATGGCCTACATTGCAGTCCCTACACCAATGGATGATGACGGTTCTTGCAACCTCTCAATTGTCGAATCTGTGCTCAATGATTTACCCGATGGATTCACTGCCGTAATCAAGAGTACCGTCGTTCCTGGAACCACCCAGCGCTACCACGACGAATACCCTAATCTGAAGATTGCATACAGTCCAGAATTCCTCGTCGAGCGGCGTCATCTAGAGGACTTCGGAAATCAGGATATATTGGTCTGCGGAACCCACCATGCAGATGTGGCCGAACGGGTGTTCCAGCAGCACCGTGAAGCAGGCGTTCTCAAGCGTGACCAAACCTTCCAAGTTTCACCTACTCAGGCGGAGCTGGTGAAGTACACCAAGAACACGTATTACGCGATGAAAGTTATCTTCGCTAATCAGATGTTTGACATCTGTGAAGCATTGGGTGAAGATTGGTATGCAGTCCGTGACATCATCACTGCAGAGCAGGCTCAACCCATTGGTCCCAGTCATCTCGATCCCATCTTCGGGCTCAACCGGGGCTTTGGCGGCAAGTGTTTGCCCAAGGATTCCAATGCGCTTCGGGTACTCGCGAAAGAACTGGGTGTGAATTACGATCTCTTTGATGCACTGCAGTCCGACAATGCGCGACTGCGAGATATTTTGACTGGTAAAGAAAGCGACGTCGAAACTCAAGATGATTGAGTCTGAGTCACGATTTTGCCATCGCAGGGTTCATCATCCCTAGCCAACTTCGCGTACCATGCTCCCAGACACCCTCCACCAGTTGCCTCAGGCCGAGCGCTTCGCCTACGCCAAACTTCTCGCCTTCGTGACACGCATTGATGAGGAGTTGTCCATCGACGAGATGGCTATCTTCGAACAGCGCCTTGGTACAGCACTTCTGTCGCCAAATCAGCGCAAGGAAGTTCGTACTTTCCTCAAGGATCCGCCCACTCTAGATGAGTGTCTGGGAGGGCTTGGACCCATCTCTGGTCGCCTGGCTCTACGCGATGCAACCCTGATGACTGCGGCTGATGGTCACGTTGACCCAGAAGAGCGTCAAGTTCTCGATTCGATTGCCATGCACGTCGGCCTTTCGAACGATGTGGTTGATAGGCTCCTTGAGTGGGTTCTCAAGGGTTACGATTGGATGCAAGAAGGCCTTGATCTCCTCAACGGTTGAGGTGATGGCCCGTGCTGCCAGATGCTGTCGATCTCCTCGATGAGCGTTCACGCGAAGCATACATCGGCGTACTAATCCATGTCGCTGCCGCAGATGGTGACCTCGTACGCGAAGAGAGTGCAGCCATAGAAGCGGCGATGGGGAGGGCGATGATTCGTCCCAAGCAACGAGAACTATTGCGGCCTCAATTGATGGAACAAAGTGAATTGGACAACTTGCTTGACCAACTATCAGAGGATGCTTGCAGGGTGGTCCTGAGAGACTCGATGATTATCGCAGCGGTTGATGGTGACTATCATGAATCAGAACTCAAAGCCATTCGTCAAATTGCTAAGGCCGGGGGAATCAGCAAGAAGGAACTCAAATCTCTCTTCTCTTGGGTGGACGATGGTTGGCGTTGGATGGCTCGTGGCCGGGGCATCCTCGGCGTGAATCTCGCCGGAGACGAGAGTTTGCTAGATTGATTTCAAAAAACGATGTACTGAGTGCCCTTTTACGCGCGCGAGCGCGCGCATAGGTGCCTGCGCGCGGGCGACGGATTGATATTCAGAAGGTACTCGGGGTGGGATGGGGTGGAGCAGAATGCGCGGGAACGTGAGTGGTTGGTATGCAAGATTGGATCGAGAATGTGAAGACAGAATCGAACAAATGAACATCTGGCTTGATGCTTGGGAAGAAGCGCTTCGTACCCATCAACCTCAAGCTAGTCAGCTGCCAAGTGATTGGCCCACTCTGCCCGCCAGCCTACTCACAGATCCAGGACATGTTCTGGATCATCTATTGTGTCGGCACGACGCTGAATCAGATGGTCGCAGCCCCCGTGGTGCACATCCGACTCCTACGCGATTGGCTGATGCCATTATTGCGGATGAATTGAAAGTTGATGTTAGCCTCAATGGTTCAAGTCCAATCCTAACCAACGTTAACCTCGCTGCTCTCCCACCCGCATTCAGGGCGCAGGCTGAAGCCATCAATGGCGAAAAGGAAGCCGCCAGAGAAGCCGAAGTCGATGAAGAGACAGAGTTGGAGATTTCCACGGGCGCGCGCACGCGAACCGGTGTTCCTCTTCCATTCGCTGATCCAGCTGTCGGCGGTGGGCTGTTCCCATCACGAATTCTCAAGTGGCATGGTGAGAAAATCTCCGATGTAGCCATCGAAGATCGTGCAGAAGATACACGGGTCCTATTGTCCTCAATGCAACTCCTCGATGTCTGTGAAGTGGCAGCCACAATGACGAGGCGCCGTTTGCTACTCTCAGCCATACGTGCCGGCGTTGTCAGCCTCGACAACAAAGCGGTTGAGGGTCGTCTGAAGCGCAGAGAAGCAGAAAAGATTCTCAAAGATGTGGTTCGAGTCGGCGATGCACTTCGCGATGATTGGCCATGGGATGAACCCCCACGCCTGCTTATGGGCAATCCTCCTTGGTTGAGAATCAAGGATCGGTTCCGTGGACATCCCGATGGAAGCGCCCTGAGAAAGGAGTTGGGTGAAGAATTGAGAAGTCTTCGAGAGGAAGATGGTTCACTCAGATTCAGCACATTGAGAGGAAATGTCAATCTCTACCGATTGTTCTTGGAAAGGAGTTTGCAACTGGTTCGCGCGGGCGGACGAGTGAGACTCATAGTTCCAGACAGTCTTCTTCGTGAACAAAGCAGTGCGCCACTGCGTCGATTGCTTGTGGACTCACACGAATGGACGGGAATCTGGACCTTCCCTGAATCTGCACGTCTTTTCACCGGCGTCACACAAGGTGTTCTCATCCTCGGAATCACCGTTGATGGTCGAACTGAGGAACTGATTTGCCACGGTCCTGCTGAGGCGAATGAACTCTGCTCAAGAAATGGGCTGGACAAGGATGTGCCCAGATTCGACCTCGATCGTCCTCGTTGGGCTCGATGGAGTCGCATGGAATGGGCCGTACCTCGCCTACCAAGAGATCGATACGATCGCCAGAATTTGCTCATTATCATAGATGATTTGGCTGACCTTCCACGTTTGGCTGAATCTCACCACTGGCTGGCTGGCAAGAATCGCCTCCGTGTTAGAGTCGGTGAAGTCGACCAAACAACGTGGAGTGCTGACATCAAGCCCTGGAAGAAGGGCAGTCGAGGAACACCATTCATTCGTGGAATTCATTTCCGTAATGATGAGGAGAAGGGTATCTGGCTCCATCATCCCTCATTCGATTCTTCAATCGGAGAAGAGGCGTCTGAACGCAAGCAAGCCCAATGGCGCGGACCTATTCAAGCTCCCAAGCATCCTCGATTAGCCTGTCAAGCAATTGTGAATGCGCAGCAACTTCGGCGTTTGCGCTGGGTTGTTCTTCCCGCTGGTTGTGTCCTTGGAAATTCAGTCAATCATCTAGAACTTCCAATGGAAGTTGCAAATCGAATCGCTAAGAATCGTGGTGATCTGAATTCCGCGCTCTCATGGCTGTGCGAACTACTGAATGATACGCGTTTGGATGCGTGGGCGCGTGCGTGGGCGGCGAATAATAACGTCAACAATTACGAATTGGAGATGCTCCCGTTGCCCGAATCAGAACCTGCTCTATCTGCACGGTTCGCTTAGATTCCGACTTCCGGTCTCTATCTTCGGGTTTATGGAAAAATCTGGCCATCACGCCCAAGACTTCATTAATCGGGGCGCCTCCATTACCGAACACCTGCAATCAGAGTGGTGAAACTGGAAGATGGGCATACATCCAAAGATAGGCGTGACGGGGTTGCCCCGCAGCGGAAAATCCGCAGTTATGGAGAAGGTTGTTTCCATGTTGGATGGTGAACGGCGTGACGAAATGCGAGCACGCGGGGATGATGTTGCTGCAGCCAAATTGCTTGGCGGCATGCGTTGTGAACCTGTGTCGGAGAATGGCGAACGTGTCGGTTTCAAGTGCATTAATTTTCAGACTGGTGAAGAGGCTGTGATGGCACACAAGGGTATCGATTCACGAACGCGCGTCCTTGGTTATGGGATAGATCCCGAGGCTCTGGAAAAAATCGCGGTTCCTGCAATCCAGGAAGCAATGGACGATTACGAGGTGATTGTGATTGATGAGATTGGCAAGTTCAGTGTCGAGAGTGAGGCCTTTGTCGAAGTAGTTCGCAAGGCCATGGAGGTTGACAAGCCAACCTTGCTGACCCTACACAAGAAGAGTCGCCACCCGTTGCTACAAGACATTCGTCGCAGAGATGATGCTCGAATCCTTGAGGTTACGCCGGTCAACCGTGCGCTGTTGCCCTACAAGATACACAAACTGATTCGAGAGACCTACTAGGTCACTCTTCTTCGCCATGAGTGGTTTCTAGCATCTTAGTTTCCATATCGGCCCACGCACCAGAGAGGCGGTCGGTGTCGTGGGCATCTGAATGATCTTCGGAAACCCGGTCGGCGATATCTGATTCGGATTCGTTGGGGAAATACTGACTGAATGGAGGATTGGTGCCAGAAAGGCGTGCTGTGCGATATACAAAGCCAAGTCCAAGTCCAATGGCTGCACCACCTGGAACCAACCAGCCGGTGGGGGAAGAAGCCGTACAAGGGTCGTCGATGAGTGACGCATCGGGTTCAGGGCAATCATCCGGTGGCAATCGTCCATCAATCAAGGCAAATGCGGTCGCCAACAATAGCGCAAAGCCAACTCCGAAAAAGAGGCGCTCAGCAGCCCGGGCTGGTGTCTGCATCAGGCCTGCGAGGGGTGTTCGACGCATGAATCACACGGCGGAAAGGGAACACGAAAGGTTGAGGCGCCCATTTCGCACACGAAGCCATGAGGAGAGGAAATGTCAGGCATTCCAGAGGGTCTACGATACACCGAGGAGCACGAATGGATTCGAATGGAAGATGGTGTGGCCGTCATCGGGATTACCGATTATGCCCAAGATGCATTGACTGATATCGTTTGGATTGAGTTCCTTGCAGATGAGGGGGACTCAGTCGATGATCATGGGACGTTCGCCAGCGTTGAATCTGTCAAGTCCGTCTCTGAAATCTACGCTCCTCTTGCCGGAACCATTGTCGCTCTGAATCATGATCTTCAGGATGCGCCCGAAGCGATGAACGAGGATGCTTACGGGTCTTGGATTGCTAAAATTGAGCTTGCCGATGCTAGTGCTGTCGATGGGTTGTTGGATGCGGCAGGTTACGCAGCACTCATCGGAGAATAGGCATGGACGATTCGATTCCACTCGCCGAACGAATCACGCTCTATTTCGATGGTTCATGCCAAGAGAATCGAAACGTGACTGCTGAAACACCTGCGGGTTGGGGTGTAGTCGTCGTTCAGGGTGATTCGGGACTCGGCAAAGGTGATGGTGAAGTCATTGAGGAATTGAGTGGACCGGTTGTGGTCTCATCTGAGGAAGAAGGGTTCCTAGGGGCAGAAGTTGGTAGCAACAACACCGGTGAATTGTCGGCCATGGCTCACGCACTGCGCTGGTTACTCATGGAAGGAAGTACGGATTCAGTAACGATTCGTGGGGATTCTCAATATGCGCTGAAAATTGCTGCGGGGGAATGGCGAGCAAAGGCGAATCGCGAGATAGCAGCCAGAGTGCAGGCGCTGTGGGATGAAGTTACATCATTGCGAACTGTGGTGGCTGAACATATCCGGGCGCACCGTGGCCACCGCTGGAACGAGCGGGCGGATCATCTCGCTTGGAGAGCCTGTATCGGTGAAACGCCACTGCCTCTACAATTCTGGAAACCTGGAAATCGCTAAACGGTGAATTTAGCCACGATTCTTTCGAACTATGGGCACCACAATACTGCCAATGATTACCAAATTCATGATGATTAAGATGGGAATCATAGGGCTGAATCCCATGCCATCAAAATCTGAGTTCCAATAGTAATGCTCAACAAATGCAATTCTTGTAGGGGACTCTGTATCATAATTAAGCGTGGTTTCGACAAAGAATCTGGTTTCGTTCTGATTTTCGGGAGAGGATTCCCAAGGACCAAAATCATCAGTGCATCGCCAAATAGTCTGGTTTGCACGATGTTCACAATACCACCACCAAGCCTCATATTCAGTCGTTCCATCATAGTCATAGTAACATGACCACCGGTTGTCATCTTCTGGGTGGCCTTCCCATTCACATTGCTCATAGGTGAACCAATCGATATCCTTCTCCCAATGATATGCGTCGACTACAAGCATCTTCATGGCCCAATCGCATGGATTCTCCAATGGTCCAACCTCTTCAGTTTCTGTACATCGATAGGGGATCTCTATCCTTTCACTTTCTGATTCGTTTTCCCCACATTCCCAATTGAATTCAAGAGATTCCGTGCAATAAATGAAGATTGAACCTGAGAAGTAGTCTTCACCCGTTTCATAGTCCCACCAAAAGGTGAAATTGTCACTAAACAACCCTGTTGTGGTTGGCCAATCCGTTGTTTCCTCCATGGCTTCATTCGCAACGGCAAAATCATCGGCATACGCGGGGTCACTTGTTAGAGCGGCAATTCCAAACACATTGCCAAGTAGCAATACGACTACTGAAATTATGATGGAGGTGGTAATCTTAATTCCACCAATCTGAATTGTGTTATCATCTGTGGGTGGTTCCCTCCAATCTATGGGGTGTCTATCAGAATCGGGCCCCTCACCTGAATTCGGCTCTGAATCTGAATCAGAAGTATCCCCTGGAACAAAATTTCCTACGATGTACTTTTCAGGATGCATGATGGAATTATATGTCGCCACGCAGCAAAATATCAAGAGGACAAGTCCAACCAATGGGAAGCACGCGAAACAGAGGAGGAAGGGGTCCGTCATCATGCCAGTTTCAATTTGGCTGTCCTGTGGTTCTTCCGGATTGACGTAGACCGTGATATTTTCACCCGGGGGATAATCATCGGCCCAATCATTGTACCAAGAGTTGCAACTGCCACTATCGGCGGCATGACTAATTCGATCATTGGTGTAAGTTACATTCTCAATTGTATATCCATATTCAATCCAGGGGCAATATGTGGAGTCCCCTTCATCATCATACTCTTCATAAACACCACTATCGATGATGTATCCTTCAACTGTTGGCCATGATTCTGCATCAATATCCGCCTGAATATCGCCCACAATTAGCCCTGTAAATCCAAAAGATACCGCGCACCAAATGAGGGTGAATACCCAGAATACTGCAAGACCTACCCAAGTGCCCTGTCCTGGTTCATAATCATCATCGGGTGGCAGCATATCTTCGATGTCGATGTCGGGGGTGGGCTGATCGGGTTCTTCTTCCTCAATACCCGTGAGTCCCTCAAACGAGAAACCCGATTCGTAGTCATCCTCATCATCAGGCGGACTCATTCTTCCTCATCCCCCAATGGTCCTTCAAAGACAAGCCATGCATAGGCCGATGTGAGTAACATCAGAAGGCCGCTGAGCATGATGATCATCGCCATGGGGTCAGGTAAATTTTCCAGCGTATTGCCAATAATTTGTGCACTGAAGACGAACGCAACGCCGAGTGCGGCTAAGATTCGAGTCGAACTCTTGGGTTGAGTCCACATGTGTAACGCAGGGATGACGCCCCACATTCCAAACGTGTGACGATACCACGCCAAATACAGCATGATTCCGCCCGCTAATCCAAAGAATCCGCGTGTGAACGATTCAGAACCCCACGGTCCATCTGGTGCCCAACCCGAAACTAGGGTGGATAAAACAAGGAGAAACCCAAGCCCCGCAATCGCTGGATGGCGTGAAGGAGTTGGGTCGTCCATGGGCTTGCGTCATGCCTTAGGTTGAAAGCATCTGTCCCGACACTACGGTCGTTCTGCACCGTGCTCGATGTGATTTCGCCACGCTGTAGCCGACTCCACTGAACGAACCTCAAGCACTCTCCAAAGGTCAGCCAATGAATCAGCGCCATCCATCTCCACGATACGGGTCAAAATACTGGATAGTGCCTCTGCATGCTCATCGACCATGTGCAAAAGAAGTTCACGTAGGCGTGAGCGAACGATTTCGTCGCCATTAATCCACAATTGGACGGTCAAACCCTTGCGATCTTCAGGATGAAGCACCAAATAATCACGAAGAGCTGTTTGGGCAAATCGTCGATGGGTGCCTGAATCTGCTTGATGGACAATACGGGCGCAACGATTGGCAAATCCATCAGGGTCCAATGTTGCTGTGAGGCGAATTGAACCCGTCGCTATTCTAACGACATATTCAGATTCATCGGAAAGAAGGGTGTCTAGCAATGGGAGGGCTGCAGCACCTCGCCGATGGATGATTTCGTCGAGTGCGTCGGCAAGAGCGCTCCTTACCTGACCCTCTCGTGAGAGGAGGGTTTGCTCAAGTTTTGCTGCGCCGTCGGAGTCAAAATCCCATGCGCGTGGGACCAATGCTGCAATCCGGCTGGCCAGTTCGATACTTCCATCGCCAGCCATACGATTGAGTCGAGTGAGAATGGAAAGTGGAGTTACTAGTGTGCGTCGAGCCATTGCGATGTCCAGCCACTCGACCAAGACTGGTCGAGGGGGGTCGGCTTCTTCCATTCTATCAAGGAGCCAGCCTGCTGCAAAGGCACCGTCAATATCGGCTTCCAAGGGGGCCACTGGGGTGACCTCTCTTCCTTCTTGCCAATCGACCAAGTGGGGACCCGGTGTTGCGCCGCCATGCCAATATCCAGCTGGTCGGGCAAGAGCAATGCTCTCCATCAAGTGGTATCCTTGTTGTCGAGAAATGGGGCTATCCTGAGAAGACATTCCATTCAACAATGCGATGGCGACCCACCAACGGTCTACGTCTGGAGCATCTGGATCCAGTGCTTGGGCGAGAAGTGTTTCCGTTCGTATGAACAACGCACGTTCAGCAACTTCGTCTCCTCGTCTATCCAACCACTTTCTGCCTTCTCGCTCGGGGTCGGCAGACAGTGAAAGTCGATGCGGAATCAATGCTTCTCCAATGGATTCCAAATCACGATCGAAGGCCGCACGATTCGCATTCAACAATGCGCGTGCGATATCTTTCAATTTCTGCCGATCTTTTGGTGGGCGAACGGGGAAATCAGGATCTGAAAGTGGGGGTTCTGGCAAAGGCCAATCTTCACACCCACGTGTCATGGCGACATCGAGTGCCCCCTGTGTATGCTCAAACAATCGCTGCGAGAGTTGTTGTTGCTCGCGCCAATCGCTCATTGGCTCACACCATCAGATATCAAGTTCGATGTTGAGGTTCTGGATGAGTTCCTTGTACCGGTTACGGATTGTAACTTCGGTAACGCCGGCAACCTCGGCGACTTCGCGCTGAGTACGTCGCTTTCCACAAAGTACGCTGGCGATGTAGATAATCGATGCAGCGATTCCTGTTGGTCCTCGTCCACTGGTCAATTCCTTCTCTTGGGCGGCCTTGATCAATTCGTATGCCTTGGCCTCAACCTCAGCATCCAATCCTAGACCGGAACAGAATCGAGAGATGTAATCCTCGGGCCCGGTTGGCATGATTTTCATCTTGAGTTCGCGAACCATGAATCGGTATGTGCGGCCGATTTCTTTGCGGCCGGTTCGGCTGGCTTGTCCAATTTCATCTAGTGTGCGTGGAACGCCACACTGTCGGCAGGCAGCATACAGACTTGCAGCTGCTACACCTTCGATAGAACGGCCACGAATCAATCGCTTCTCAACCGCCTTCTTGTAATTGACAGCGGCAGACTCGCGAACCGTCTTTGGCAATTCGAGTCGGCTGGCCATTCGATCCAATTCTGCGAGTGCCATGGCAAGATTTCGCTCTGTTGCGTTGCTCACACGACTGCGCTTCTGCCACTTTCGCATACGATAGAATTGGCTTCGGTATCGGCTGTTGATGGTCTTGCCAGAGTAATCCTTGTTCTGCCAATCGATGTCCGTGGACAACCCCTTGTCGTGAAGCATCACTGTCATGGGTGCGCCCGTACGTGCGCGTTGATCGCCCTGTTCTGGACTGAACACACGCCATTCTGCACCTTGATCGATGACATTGTCCTCAAGGACAAGTCCACAATCTTGGCAGACGATTTCACCACGTGTCTCGTCTCGGTCTAATTTTCTCGAATTACATTCTGGACATTTGACAATGTCTTCTACCTGTTCATCAGCCACAATAATCACCCTTCTCCCTACGCATTAAACTAAGAGGAAGTAATATATTTCCGAATGTGGATGCTATATAAATTTGATGCATTCATATATGGGCTCGTTTCAATTGTATATTTGCTTCTTGAGGGTGATTCTGATGTTCCAAATGCACGCCCCCTCCTCCACCTACGGTGGAGGGGTTGTGTAGACACCCAACAGTATGGGACTGTTTCCGAATGGTCATATAGCCCCGACTACTAGACAAAACTGGGTGAGTTTGTGTCCATGTCCTGGCCTCCGGAAATTGTCAAGCTCAATCCTGACAAACGTGTGCTCTTTTTGACCAAGAATCTGAGTCTCATCAAAGAACAGTTGTACAATGGTCTGAATCTTCGTATGGAGGATCTCTCAGTCGACGATCTTCTCGATGATATCAACACGGATGTTATGACGCCGGCTTGGGTTTGTTTTGAACATCAACCATCGATTCTCTCAGAAAATGCCTATGCCGGCCTGATGCATGAAGGAGAGCGGGTCTTTCGACAAGGTGCGCTCAAAGAAGGTGGGTTTGAGGTCATCGTCAGTGGTCATCGAAAAGGAACGGGGAGCAGTCGAGAAACCGCAGCACAGTGCGAGCGCTGGTCTGGGGTACGGATTGTGATTGCAGCCTCATTCGCCCCAATTCACGAACGTAACAACATCAACCTCGGGCAAGTAATGGGCGACCATGAGATGCTGAAGCGGTTGCAGAATGGTGAATCCATTGCTCTGACCGAATTTACCAACCAATATGATCCAGTCACTCGATTGATTCTTGAGAATGGTGGTATCTTGCCGTTCGCTAAGAAACTCAAGGCTGGAGAAATTGGACTTCCTTCTCTCTCCACCGAGCAACGCTCGATGACGATGGCTGAGAAAATTATTGCAAAGAAATTGATTGGACAAAACGGAGCAGCCTGTTACGTCTCGCCAGGTGATGCG
>Ga0208765_1001961_pt1 | contig 11915 bp, 7 predicted proteins | sample ETNtaG_2_FD_185783 | JGI IMG/M metagenome (GOLD analysis project Ga0208765, IMG submission 185783) | Marine microbial and viral communities from oxygen minimum zone, Eastern Pacific Ocean - ETNP201406SV203 (SPAdes) (version 2) | ecosystem: Environmental > Aquatic > Marine > Oceanic ... | reverse complement strand
GCACTTTGCTGGATGGGGGGGTTGGCTTGCGTTTCGATGCAACCATATTTAAACAGGATCTTTATTTGAGAATTGACGTTCCTTTTTTCACTTTCAATGATTCGATGGATGAAACTAGCAAAATGGATTGGAACAACTGGATAATCAGTTTCCAGAAACCTATGTAATTTCCAAGCAGGGCTTACCTGAGCAGCCTTTTTATCTATAATACAGATTTCTGCTGTTCGTGTATTCCTGTGATATAAAATTGATTGAATTGCTGGAGGGAGTCATTAAATTCGGCTGGTTAAAGATATTCAATACTTTGCATATAACAATTATAAGCAAGAATTAGACAGGAGAAAAAAACGTGAATAAAAAGTATATCTGTTTATCGTTTTTATTTTTTATGATTTCCTTTTTGACAGCCCAGGATTTATGTCCTGCAAATGGAATAGACGTGTTCGGGGGCGACATGCAGAATATCGTTTCGTGGGGTGAACCTGTAGGGAATATAGGCTGCGGGGATTTTGCCATTGATGAATTGCCCTTTACCCACCAGTATAACAATACCGGCATGGGAGATGACTGGCTGGTTAGCGGTTCCCAGGGTGAAGATGTTGCTTACACTCTGAATGTTAGTGAAACTGCCACGTATACTTTTAATCTCTGCAGTGAATTCACAGATTACGATACAAAGATTGAAATATTTACAAATGATCCGGATTGTGCTACGCCGGTCTCTACTGGGAATTATAACGATGATGGCCCCTTTGGAACCTGTACAGAAAGCCCAGCACCCTATACACCGAGTTATCTGGAAAATATTAGTCTCACTCCCGGTCAGTATTACGTTGTTATAGATGGCTTTGGAGGAGCCACAGGTAACTATGAAATTTCAGTATCTGTGACCGGAAGAAATGGTGGGGAATTTACAGGGAATACGATCAAGGATGCATGGCCCCTGGAACAACTGAAAATGGCAGAACAGGGCTATAGCCAGGGTGAAATTGATTCCTTTACTGATATTGTATATGACCCGGCGCGCTATGCCCACCAAACCAATTCAACTCGAGATATCCCAGAAGAGTGCGGGACCTTTTCCACCTACCGCGTTTATAATGCTGCAGATAGTTCACTCATTGGTGAAACAACTGAATTGTCCTATACACATGCATCGCTCACCAATGGCCAGGAATATTGTTATTACGTAACTGTGGTTTATGATGAAGGAGAATCTGAAGGTACAGATACGGAATGCGGCACGCCTGCAAGCTGGGTGGCTGCACCTCCAACAAATCTTTACGCAGAAGTATGGGATGAAGAAGTATCCCTTTACTGGACGTCACCTGACGTAATGGTACTTGGTGTCCCTTACGAAGAAGGATTTGATGAAGGCGGTTTACTGGACCTGTGGCTGGTAGATGGTGGAGATAACTGGTTCTGGAATGATTTTGCCGGTAATCCAACACCATGTTTTCAGTTTAATTGGAGCCCTACTGCTACAAATTATGACCAGAGTCTTTATGCGCCTACAATTCCATTAGGAGACTTGACTGACGTAACTGTGTCTTTCGATTGGGAATTCAGCAACTTTTCAGCAACAGGATTAGAATTCTTATCAATTGAATATAAAACCGGCACGGATGTAGAATGGACTGTTTTGGAAGAGTTTTCCAACACAGGGGAGAATTTTTCATTTACTAATTTCAGTTATGATGTCACTGGTTTAACGGATATTATACAGGTCCGATTCCATTGCTATGGTGCCACTACCTTCGATATAAACTGGTACTATATTGATAACTTTTCCGTCACATCCAGCAGCGGCAGAACCAGCCGCAATGAATATGATTTCCTGGGATACAATGTTTACCTGGACGGTACTCTAGATAATGATTCTGTTATTGATTCAACAAATTATACTGTTTTTAATCTTTCCAACGAAATTGAATACACATTTGGAGTAAGTGCAGTTTATGAAGGCGGTACAGGCGAAGATAACTATGAAAGTGACACTATGTCTGTTACGGCGCAGCCAATTTATGTTTTTGGCGATGTAACAGGCGTGATTTACGATCCGAACGGGGTACTTATGGACAGTGTCATTGTTTCTTCTGGCGGTGCTTCCGATACGACCGGTACGGATGGTGCCTATACACTTTGGAATCTTAATACTGGTATTAATGCGGTCACAGCACGCAGGTCCGGTTTCTATACGTCAACACTAGATGTGGATGTTCTCGCACAGGCTGAACCCACGGTTCAGGATTTTGTTCTTAGTCCGGATATGCCGCGGCCTGTGGGATTATCAGCTGTTGCCGGGGATGAACTGGTTCATTTATCCTGGAATACTCCTGGAGGCATGGAGCTTTATGAATTGTTTTACGATGATGGTGTCCATGAATCATCCATTACAGGAGGCAGCGATCAAATTGAACTGGCTGTGTTTTTTAATCCCAATGTTAGCGGTGAAGTTGTTCAGGGCAGGATTATGTTCACTGATATTGACGGCTGGGGTTACACCAGTGATCCTGTTGAGATCCGTGTCTATACCACAAGCCAGACAGAACCACCTGTTTTGGTCTATACCAGTGAAGAACTTATGGAAGTGAGTGAACTGGATGTGTGGCTTGATTACGAATTTCCCGCACCGATACCAGTTGATGAAGAAGGATTCCTTCTGGGATTCAGGTTCACGACAGGCGCCGGTCCTGGAATTGCCAGGGATGAGACCGGGTATGTGCTGGACCATAGTTATGTAAACTTTGGGGATAATGTATGGCAGGAAACAGGTTACATTGGTTTTCCAGGTAATTTTATGATTCGTGCCGTGGCAGCATTGGATGGAGAACCGGAAGGGACCCAGGAAAGACATTTAACGGTGCTGTCCGGAGGCAGTCAAGTCTCTGCAATCATTGATCACGAAAATACTGGCGGGTTTGAATATTCAGAAGAGAATATCACTGTACATCCAAGATTGCTGCCCGGTAACAGGACCCGGGAAGATGTCCTGGACGAATATAAAGTCTATGGATTGGATAGCCTGGAAAATGAAACTCTGGTGGCAACCACTACAGATACTTTTACCACCATTGCAGTTTCTCCAAACTATCAGGAATATTGTTACCATGTTCGCGCTGTCTGGACCACTGAAGACTATGGTGTGCTGGAATCAAGAGCCTCAAACCAGGCTTGTACAGTTCCCTATACCCTGGGTGATGCCGACTTCGACAGCGATGCTGATATTACGGATGTTCTGGCAGTTGTGGATTTCATTCTTGAAGAAGTCACCCCCAGTGATGACCAGTTCCGTAATGTTGACGCGAATATGGACGAAGCGATAAATATTGCCGATGTGGTCATGATTGTTGATATTATCTTTGGCGGTACTGCCCGCCAGGCCGGTTTTGATGCGGACGAAATTGCCTATGTGGATCTTTTAACTGATTATGAAAATTCACAGTTAAAATTGGATATAGAATACAGTGGTCCGGTCCGGGGGTTGCAGTTTGAACTCAGTTATGACCCGCAGATGGTGATTCTTGAGGCGCCCTCCCTGATGGAAATCCAGGAAAATGTAATTCTTTCCTACGTGGTAAAAGAACCGGGCATATTAAAGGTCATTGCCGCAGATATTGATGGCGGTGCCATTGAACGGTCAGAGAATACAATTTTAAACATTCCCATGGAGTTCAGGGGACAGGCGCGGGATGTCAGCCAGGTGTCCATGGATGAGATTGCCCTAGCGGGAGCGAATGGTGATCTGGTAAAATACATAGCCAGAACATCTCACTCTGAAGTGAATATGATTCCAGCTAGTTTTGCACTGCACCAGAATTATCCAAACCCTTTCAACCCCAAAACTGAGATTCGGTTTGATCTGCCTGAAGAAGGAATGGTTGAACTGGCGATCTATAACCTGATGGGGCAAAAGATCCGAACCCTGACTTCCAACCATATGACACCTGGGTATCATGCCATTGTCTGGGATGGTACCAATGATATTGGAAGTCAAGTTGCTACTGGAATGTATTTTTATTCCTTGTCCTCCAGGACTTTCCATTCAACCAAGAAAATGCTATACCTGAAGTAATTCATTAAAACAATCCAAAGGACAGCCCCTGGAATTCAGTTTCAGGGGCTGTTTTATTTTTTGGAACCTGATACAGTCCTTGGCATTATATTAATAAATAAATTTGAAGGAATTATGAAACGGTTATACATTATTTTTACAATTACAGGGTTGCTTGTGGCCCAAAATTCTGTCGTGCGGCAATTCAGCGAAGCGTTCGCTGATGTTGCAGAAAAAGCAAAACCGGCGGTTGTGACCATCGTTACCAATAAAAAGATCTCCATGAACTGGCCCGAAGATAATGATATGTTTTTCTTTTTTTTCCCTGATCGGAGAAATGGCCACCCCCGTGAATTCAAGACGAACGCGCTGGGTTCCGGGGTTATTGTAGATGCGGAAAAGGGATATATACTTACCAATAACCATGTGGTAGATGATGTGGATGCCATCCAGGTAAAACTCATGGATAAGCGTGAATATGAGGCCACTATCATTGGAACGGATCCGAAGTCCGATCTGGCAGTCCTACAGATTGCAGCAAAAGATCTAGCGGACATACAACTGGGCAATTCTGATCAAATACGTGTGGGGGAGTGGGTCATGGCTGTGGGCAGTCCATTTTCAGAAAACCTGAGCCATACGGTGACCACCGGGATTATATCTGCCCTGGGCCGCAGCAATATTTTGAATTCACAGAGTTATGAAGATTTTATCCAGACTGATGCTGCGATCAACCCTGGCAACAGCGGAGGTGCACTCTTGAACATGAATGGGGAATTAATCGGTATCAATACGGCCATTGCCACCGGCGGGTACGAACGAGGTAATCGCGGTGTAGGATTTGCAATTCCATCCAATATGGCCTCCCGGATCATGTCGGACCTTGTTGAGAGAGGGTATGTTACCCGATCCTGGCTGGGTGTGTATATCCAGGAACTTGATGATGAAACAGCCCGTGCCCTGGAGATCGATACCCGTAATGGTGCTTTAATTACAGATGTGGTTGAAGGCAGCCCCGCTGAAAAGTCCGGTCTTCAAGAAGGGGATTTGATTATTACATTTAATGGTGAACCAATCTCCAACCCAGCGAACCTAAAAAATGTAGTTTCCCTATCTTCACCCGAGACAACGAGCAAAGTCAAGATTATACGTGACGGCGAACACAAAACGATCAAAGTGCAGCTGGAGGAACTGCCAGATGAGCCACGGCAGCTGGCTACAAAATCGAAAAAAGAATCAAATGAATTTGGGTTCAGATTGAAAGAAATCACAGACAGTTTGCAAAAAAAATATGGTCTCACCAATGAAAATGCCCTGGTAGTGACCAATATTGATCTAGATGGTGAGGCTTATCGAAAAGGAATCCGGGAAGGAGACATTATTAAACGCGTCGGTACGCAAAGAATTACAACGGTATCTCAATTTGACAAACTAGTAGAGGCTGCCCGGTCCAAGGGTGCCATACTGGTGCTGGTCAAAAAACCAAGTGGCACCTCCAGATTTTATACGCTGGAACTTTAAGTTAAAAAAATAATTGAAACGCCCCAGTCGGGGCGTTTTTTTTGAAAATGATCCGTTACAATCCCCGTATATAATAGATAATTTCCCCGCCCTGACTTCATAAGAAATCACCTTATAAATGAGTATCAAAAAAGTAGACGCAAAAGTTGATTTTATTGCCAATGAGCATGTGATTCTGTCCTATTGGGCTAAAAATAAAATATTTGAAAAGCGCCGGGCCTTAAATGCAGGAAAAAAACGCTGGAGTTTTATTGATGGTCCCATTACAGCCAACAACCCCATGGGTGTACACCATGCTTGGGGGCGAACCCTGAAAGATATTTACAACCGTTATAAAGCCATGTGCGGGTTTGATTTACGCTATCAGAATGGGTTTGACTGCCAGGGTTTGTGGGTGGAAGTGGAGGTTGAAAAAGAATTAGGCTTTACATCCAAGCGGGATGTGGAAGAGTTCGGGATTGAAAAATTTGTGAACCTGTGCAAGGAAAGGGTCCATAAATATTCTGACATACAAACGGAGCAATCCAAGCGTATGGGTTACTGGATGGATTGGAATAATTCCTATTATACCATGTCCGATGACAATAATTATACGATCTGGGCTTTTTTAAAAAAGCTTTGGACCGAGGGCAAGATTTATAAAGGGAATGATGTTGTCCCCTGGAGTGGACGGTCCGGGACTTCTTACTCTCAAATGGAAATCATTGAAGGGCGCAAACTGGTGGCCCACAAATCTGTTTTTGTCCGGTTTCCTATCAAGGACAGGGACAATGAATATCTATTGGTTTGGACCACGACACCCTGGACCCTGTCGTCCAATGTGGTTGTGGGTGTGAATGTGGATCTGGATTATGTAAAGCTGAAAGCGGTCGACGACTCAATCTATTACTTCGCAGAAGAAAACCTGGAATACCTGAGATTGGATAAACAATTCAAAGAAAAAAAACAATGGATTGATGGTGTCCCCAAACTAAAAACAATTGCCCAGATCTTCAAGGAAAGAGGCGGGTATGAACTGTTGGATACCATCAAGGGTTCCGAAATGCTGGGATGGAAATATGAAGGACCCTATGATGACCTGGAAGCCCAGAATGTGGCTGGGGGTTATCCTTATGTTAAAGAAGAATTAAAGGCTGAAAATGCAACAGGCGTTTCCCAGCATCAGGTGATCGATCCCGGTAAAGACAGTATCGGTAATGATATTGTTATCGCAGGTGAAGGAACAGGGATTGTACATATGGCGCCTGGTTGCGGGGACATTGATCATAAAATTGGGAAAAATCTTGGATTGGTGAATATCGCACCTTTGGATGATAATGCAAAATTCATTGAAAAATTCGGCTGGTTAACCGGTCTTCCCGCCACAGATATGCAAATATCCGTAAAAATTATCGGTGATCTGAAAGACCGGGGATTTTTAGTCTATGCGGAAGATTATCCGCATATCTATCCTCACTGCTGGCGGTCTGGAGATGAACTTGTTTTCAGGCTAGTCGATGAATGGTATATCAATATGGATTGGCGTGGTAAAATCAAAAAGATTGTTGATGATATTGAGTGGATTCCTTCCTGGGGTCAGGAACGGGAGCACGAATGGCTGGATAATATGGGTGACTGGATGATCTCCAAGAAACGGTTCTGGGGTCTGGCATTGCCGATCTGGACTTTTGAAGACGGTTCATTCTTTGTCGTGGGTTCAAAAGAAGAACTGCAGGAATTGGCTGTAGAAGGCTGGGATGAATTTGAGGGACAGTCCCCTCACCGCCCATGGATTGACAAAGTAAAAATCAAACACCCAAAAACTGGGCTTATCGGGTCCCGGATCAAAGATGTGGGCAACCCCTGGCTTGATGCAGGGATTGTTCCTTTTTCTACCCTGCAGTACAATACAGATAGGGATTACTGGTCCAAGTGGTTTCCAGGCGATTTTGTGACAGAATGTTTCCCCGGTCAATTCAGGAACTGGTTTTATTCTCTTTTGGCAATGGCAGCGGAACTGGAAGGGAGAGCACCCTTTAAGACCCTGCTGGGACACGCTCTGGTCAAGGATGAAACCGGCAGGGATATGCATAAATCATGGGGAAATACCATCTGGTTTGACGATGCTGCAGAAAAGATGGGTGTGGATGTGATGCGCTGGATGTACGCTTGTCAAAATGTTGAGCATAATCTATTGTTTGGTTACGGACCTGCCAATGATGCTCGAAAAAAATTGATCACGCTCTGGAATGTTTATTCATTTTATGCAACCTATGCCGCTGTAGATGGCTTTGACCCCGGCACTCACAGTTTAGATCCCAAAACCATGACCATCCTGGATCGCTGGATTATGGCCAAGACCCATTTATTAATTAAGGATGCCTGGAAAGCACTGGAAAGCTATGAGGTTGCAGTTTTCATGAAATCCTTTCATGGATTCTTGGAAGATCTCTCAAACTGGTATGTTCGCAGGAACAGGAGGCGATTCTGGAAAACGGAGGACGACCAGGATAAAAATACAGCCTATTTAACCTTGTATCACGTGTTAACCCATACGATAAGAGCTGTTGCCCCTGTATTACCTTTTGTAACGGAAATGATCTACCAGAACCTGGTTCGAAATTCGGAGGAAAATACCCCGGAGAGCATTCATCATTGTGATTATCCTGATTCGGACGATAAATGGATAAATGAGGATCTGATTCAAAATGTTGATTCACTGAAAAAGCTGGTGGAGCTGGGCCGGTCCGCAAGAAGTCAATCCAGCCAAAAAATAAGACAGCCCCTCCCAAAAGTGAATTTTGCAGTTGAAAGTAATAGTATTGCTACATTTGTACTGGAAAATCAGGATATTGTTCTTGATGAATTGAATGTGAAGTCCATTGAAAGAATTACGGAAGCTGATAATTTGATTTCCTACCGCATAAAACCAAATTTGCGTACTCTTGGCCTAAAATATGGAAAAGGGCTCTCTGAGATTCGTACCCTACTCGAAAATAATTCTCCTGCTGATATGGTCCGGGAAATCCAGTCCAACCATATTTTGAAATTGAAAGGGGGTAAATATGAGCTTACGAGAGAAGACCTGTTCATTGAAACAGTGGCGGAAGCAGGATTTGTAGCAGCAAGTGACCGCGGTATTACGGTGAGCTTGTCCCTTGAACTTACCGCAGACCTGGTGCAGGAAGGAATTGTCCGTGAAGTCGTCAGGATGGTTCAAAATCTGCGGAAAGACGCAGGATTTGCTGTGGAAGATCGTATCGAGGTATCGTGGGATTTGGATGGAAAAATTGAAGATGCCGTGCGTAAATTTGTGACGTATTTCTGTGAGGAAACATTGACAGTGAAAATCAAAGATAATCTGGATAAAGCCGACCATTCGGGTACACTTAAGATCAATGAAAAAGAATTTAATATACAATTAAAAAAAGTTTAGAAAGGGGAAATAAAATGCCCAAGAAAAAATATTCAAAAGCAGAACTGAACAAATTTCAAAAAAGTATAGAAAAAAAACTTAAAAGCGTTTCCGGTGACTTTGAGGATATCAAAGACCGTTTGGATAATCCAAATAAAGGCAATGCGAGTTTGGCCCAGGATTCCGTTTACAGTGTACATATGGCTGATGCTGGAACCGATTCTTATGAGCGTGAAAAAGGTTTCCACTTCATGAACCGCGAATCAGAGTATTTCAAGCACCTGGTGTATGCATTAGACCGTATTAAGGACGGTTCATTTGGGATTTGTAAGATTTGTAGTAATCTTATTCCGGAAGAGCGCATGACAGAAGTGCCTAATGCAACCAAATGTGTTTCCTGTAAAGAAAAAGAAAAGTTAAATCTCGGCTAGCACACAGTGTACATTCTCTGGCTGACTGCTTTTGTCTTTGCATTGGATCAGTTGACGAAGCGGGCTGTCCAATCTTCACTCAGTCTGTACCAGTCCAAACCTGTTATCCAGGACTTTTTCCACTTGACCTATGTGACCAATGACGGGATGGCATTTGGCCTGTCCATGCCTGGTGGAAGATCAATTCTTTTGATTCTGTCTATCCTGCTTACCATTTTTATATTCTGGTTTTTATGGCAGGAAAGGAATGGGCATGCACTGGTGCGGATTGGATTGGCTCTGATCCTGGCTGGAGCATTTGGCAATCTATTGGACAGGGTCCTGTATGGCAAGGTTGTAGATTTTCTGGATTTTATGATTGGTGATTTTCACTGGTATATTTTCAATGTAGCTGATTCCTCCGTAACGATAGGAATGATCTTATTTATATTTCACTCGTTTTTCATTGAATACAGAACAGTATCGACTGAACCCAAGGCTTGATAAACCTGACCATAGATCAGGTCGCTGATGTCAAGCTGAGACTTGATAAGTATCTCTATAAAACAATTGGCGGCTATTCCAGAACCCAGATTCAATCCTGGATCAAATCCGGTTTTGTCCTGGTCAACGATGTTGCTGTTAAAGTCAGCTATGCCCTGGAGTTGCATGATTTAATTTCCGTTCAGGTTCCGGAAGGTGATAATAATAGACCCGGACTGGTAGCCCAGAAAATGAACCTGGAAATTCTCCATGAGGATGAATCCATTGCGGTGATCAATAAACCTGCCGGTCTTGTGGTACATCCAGGCGTAGGCAACAGGGATGGAACATTGGTCAATGGCCTTATGTATTGTTTTAATTCATTATCAGATATTAATGGGAGAGCCAGGCCCGGAATCGTTCACCGCCTGGATGCAGGTACCTCAGGTGTGATGGTGGTCGCTAAAACGAATCAAGCTCATGTTTCTCTTGCGGATCAGTTTCAGGATCGACAGGTAAAAAAAGAATATGCTGCGTTGACCTGGGGGAAGTGGTTGGAGAGAGAAGGCGTGATTGATCAGGCTATCAAGCGCAAACGCCAGGATCCAACTGTGTTTGCGGTCCAAGACCAAGGGAAACCGGCCACCACCCGGTTTCAGCTGGTAAAGCAATTTCGCCATTTGGCGCAGGTGAATTTTTTTCCAAAAACAGGCCGTACTCACCAGATCCGCGTTCATGCGGCCTGGCTGGGTCACCCTGTTTTTGGCGATGAGAAGTACGGCGGCGGTATAGTAAAGGCCAGGGGCTTCATCCCGGAATTGAAACGGCACTATGGGCACGCAATACAGGAATTCAATCGTCATGCCCTACATGCGGAAAAGTTGGAGTTCAGGCATCCGGTAACAGGTAACTCTGAAAATTTTCAAGCAACTTTGCCCCGAGAATTCATAAATTTAATAAAGTCAATAGCAACCTTAGATGACCAAAACCCGGCAAACCATTATTGACGACTTTTTAGCCTATATCCAGTTTGAACGCGGATATTCCAATCATACAGTCATAGCCTACAAAAATGATTTAAAGCAGTTTATGAATTTTGGCGGGCAATATTTTTCAAAACAGCTGGATGATTATTCCGTGGTGGACCGGAAGATGATTCGACATTTTCTCGGCCATGAATATGAGCAGGGAAGATCCGCAAAAACGGTCTCCCGGCGCCTGGCGACTTTAAAATCATTTTTTAAATATCTGGTCCAGGCAGAAGTGGTTACTGATAATCCCACTATCCATGTGAAAACACCAAAAGTGCCGAGAAATATCCCTACATTTGTTCAGGAGAGTTGGATTGATACTCTGATGAGCAGCCCGGATACTGCGACCCGGATCGGGCTCAGAGATAAAGCGATTTTAGAATTGTTCTATGCAACAGGAATACGTTTGAGTGAATTAGTAGCGCTAAATATTGGATCTTTAGAACTGCAAACCAATTTGATGAAGGTACAGGGCAAGGGCGGCAAAGAGCGCATTGTCCCCTTTGGTAATAAAGCCAAATACGCAATAGAACAATATTTGAATGAGCGCGGACAGGGCTGGACGGCAAATCAGGACGAACCATTGTTTTTTGGCCGCAGTGAGAACCGAATATCAGTTCGGACTGTAGCACGCCGCATGGCGCAGTATTTGAAACCGATTGTAGGCAGGGATGGAGCCAGTCCGCATACATTACGCCATACATTTGGAACTCACCTTTTAGATAATGATGCGGATATTCGTGCTATCCAGGAATTGCTGGGCCACAGTAGCATTTCCTCTACGCAGATCTACACCAAGGTAAATCCTAAAAAAATTAAAGAAATTTATAAAACTGCCCACCCTCACGGCTCATAAGGGAAACAAATGAAAATATTAAAAGAATTAGGTCTGGATAAATTGGGGATCACCAATATTGGTCACCTTGAGCGAAATTTGTCTGTACAGGAATTGGTAAAAGATATACTGGTTAATAATGAAGGAGTAATTGGATTGAGAGGCGCTGCCATGGTAGATACAGGCA
>Ga0208765_1001958_pt1 | contig 11932 bp, 7 predicted proteins | sample ETNtaG_2_FD_185783 | JGI IMG/M metagenome (GOLD analysis project Ga0208765, IMG submission 185783) | Marine microbial and viral communities from oxygen minimum zone, Eastern Pacific Ocean - ETNP201406SV203 (SPAdes) (version 2) | ecosystem: Environmental > Aquatic > Marine > Oceanic ... | reverse complement strand
AGTTAACTGAGGCAGGTGTTGCAGTAATTGCTCTTGCAGTAGTTGTACAGATAATCTTTGGTGCTGATGCTGCGTTCCTTCCTGGGGACATTCTTGGCAACCTAACTGGAATAATCAGTTCGCTTGGTGGTGCCAACTTAGTTGGTTTAGTTGCAGCGTTCTTAATCTACAAGATATTTACACGTTAAAAGTAACATATTAACTCAATAAAAGACCCGCCGAAAGGCGGGTTTTTTTCTTATAAGCTAGGTTAGTATAAATAGAGATTGTTTAAATACCTCGTAATAACTCGTTGATACCAACTTTAGATCTTGTTTTAGCATCAACCTGCTTGACTATTACTGCGCAGTATAAAGAATAACTACCATCCTTTGATGGCAGGTTGCCTGATACAACCACAGAACCCGCTGGTATTCGCCCAAAAGTAACTTCACCAGTTTCACGGTTAAAGATTTTTGTAGATTGTCCAATATAGACGCCCATTGAAATGACAGCACCTTCTTCAACAATTACGCCTTCCACTACTTCGGATCGAGCACCAATAAAACAATTATCTTCAATAATCGTAGGATTTGCCTGCAATGGTTCCAGAACACCCCCAATACCAACACCTCCGGAAAGATGAACATTTTTACCAATCTGAGCGCAGGAGCCCACAGTCGCCCAGGTATCGACCATTGTTCCAGAATCTACATATGCGCCAATATTTACATAAGATGGCATTAAAACGGTATCTGAGGCAATATAAGAGCCACGTCTTGCAGTTGCAGGCGGAACGACTCGAACACCTGCAGCTTGGAATTCTTCAGGCGTTGTGTCAGCGAACTTTGAAGGCACTTTGTCATAATATTGAGTGTAGCCGGCTATTGGGATGTTGTCTTCTAGCCTAAAAGACAGTAAAACAGCCTTTTTTAACCACTCGTTAACCTGCCAATCTCCCATCCCCTTTTGTTCGGCAACTCTAGCCTTACCGGTGTCAAGCAAATGAATCGCCTCTTCAACCGCTTGTCTAACTTCTGTATTGGCTACATCAGGTGTGATATGGGCACGATCTTCAAAGGCAGCTTCAATAATATCTTTCATAATTTTGTCAATAAAAAAAAGGCTTAATTATATCAGTCAGAAAAGTTTGAGTCCTCTCTAATGCTCATGGTGGTGGTTATGATGATGCTCATAAGTAGCCATTAATTCATGTATTTGATCCGCAAATAAATCATTAAATTGCGCATCTTTTAGAATCGATTCTGGAAGCCCTTCACAACAAATATGGTGGTATAAGCATAGAACTTGGGTGGACTCTTTCATTACTCGGTGAAGATCATGAGAAACCATCAACACGGCGCATTTTTGTTTTTGGTGAATCTCTTGGATCAATTTGTATAATTGCATCTGTCCATCTACATCAAGATTTTGTGCGGGCTCATCCAATATAAGTACGTTTGGTTTGTTAAGCAAGGCTCGTGTTAGTAGTACTTTTTGTAATTCACCTCCTGAGAGATTTTTTAAGGGTGAATTTAGTAAATCTTTGATACCTGTAAGTTCAGATGTTTGATTGGTGAAGTTTTTATCTGCTTTTTGGTTGAGTGTCAAAAAATCGACAACTGATATTGGAATAAAAGGGTTTGCAGTAAATGATTGAGGGGTGTAGCCTAAACGAACATTATTACTATGGCTCACTTGGCCACTATCCTGTCTAATGATCCCTAATAGAACTTTAATCAAGGAACTCTTTCCAGCTCCATTAGGACCAATCAAGGTAATGAACTCCCCAGGATGTAATTTCAGACTCACATCATCTAAGATATTTTTACCGTTATGATTAAGTGAAATATTGTCAGCGGTAATGAGTGCATCAAGCATACTTATATTTTAGCTAACAATCCTTAGCAAGGCAGAATAATATACGACTAAGGTGATGTTTTTCAAAAGTGAGTTTGGCAAAAAAAAAGCTAAGATTAGAGGTAAAATTCTTTCATGGCTCAGCAACTCATTTTAGTCGACGGTTCGGCATACCTGTTTCGTTCATACTTCTCGACCTTGTCACAAAATTTAAGTAATGATAAAGGCTTTCCAACGGGCGCAATGTTTGGTGTTATTAATGCTATTAAACATTTACAAAGACAATATCAAGATGCCAAGCTGATTATGATTTTTGATTCCAAAGGATCAAATTTTCGTCATCAAATTTATCCACAATATAAAGCCAATAGGAAGCCTGCGGATGAATCGTTGATTGTTCAAATCGAACCTCTATATCAAATAATCAGAGCGATGGGTTTTCATTTTATTTGTAAAGAAGGTGTTGAGGCAGATGATGTGATAGCGACATTAGCTAAACTAGCAAATGCAAAAAATATTGAAACCATCATAGCGAGTAGTGACAAAGATCTCTTGCAATTAGTGGGTGATCATATCAAGCAACTTAATATGCAGGGCAAGCTTTATGACACAGACATGGTGGAAGAAAAAATGGGTGTTAAGCCACACCAAATCCTTGACTTATTAGCTTTGAGCGGCGATGCTTCTGACAATATACCTGGCGTACCAAGTGTCGGTCCAAAGACGGCTATAAAATGGTTACAGTTGTATGGAGATATAGAGGGTGTTAAAGCTAATGCAAACAAAATAGATGGCAAGGTTGGGGAGAGGTTAAGAGAGTCATTTGACTTGTTGGATCTTTCTTACCAATTAGTCAAACTTAAGTTTGATGTTGATTTGCCTTCTGACGTCTTTGATGATGAGCCGGGAGAAAACACAGAAAAATTGAGAGAATTGTATACAGAGTATGGTTTTTCTATGTGGCTAAAACAATTAGCTGATCAAATCAAAGAAAAACCAATCACTGAAGCAATCGAGCCTTTATTGAGTGAAAGCCAAGATCAAAAGAACTCATTGCTTCTTCAGGAATTTACGCAAACACTAATTCTTAAACAAGCTGATTTTGAATCCTTTCTGAAGCAGTTATCTGAGTCTACATCATTTGTTTTTGACTTGGAAACCAATAGTCTGGATTATATGAATGCAGAGATTGTTGGACTAGTATTTTTGCTTGATAAACAAAGTTACTATCTGCCAGTTGCACACGATTACTTAGATGCTCCAGAACAATTGTCTCGACAGTCAGTGATGAAATCATTGAAGCCTATCCTTGAAAGTCAAGTTATTGGTAAGATTGGTCAAAATTTAAAATATGATGCCCATGTACTAGCAAATATAGGTATTGATTTGAGCGGCATTGTTGACGATACTATGATCAAATCATACTGCTTAAATTCTGTGGCAACACGTCACAATATGGATGATTTATCAGAGCACTATCTTGGTCATAAAACAATTCATTTTGCAGATGTAGCAGGAAGTGGCAAAAAACAATTGACCTTTGATCAGGTCAATATAGATGAGGCACTTCCGTACGCCTGTGAAGATGTTATTGTCACTTCTGAATTAAACAAAATCCTGGAATCTAAGTTGCAACAATATCCAAAATTAATGATGTTGTATCGAACCTTAGAGCTACCTCTAGTCAACATTATGCTAAAGTTGGAGCGCAATGGCGCACTTATTGATGAGGTTTCACTTTTCAATCAACAGGTTCAAATTAAATCTGAAATGCAGAAGATTCAAACTCAGGCTTTTGAAATAGCAGGCGATGAATTTAATCTTGAGTCACCTAAGCAAATCCAACAAATTTTGTTTAGTGAAGAAGGATTGGGCCTCGAACCGAAAAAGAAAACTGCCAAAGGCCAACCATCAACAAATGAAGAAGCGCTAAAACAATTGGAGCACCCGTTGGTGGATTTAATTATGTCTTACAGGACATTAACTAAACTGAATTCTACCTATTTAGAAGCTCTACCAAAACAAATCAATAGACAAACGGGTCGTTTACACACTTCGTATCATCAAGCAGTAACAGCAACGGGAAGACTTTCTTCTTCAAAACCTAATTTTCAAAATATCCCGATAAGAACGGAACAGGGTGCACAGATCCGATCAGCGTTTGTTTCAGGTGAAGGTAATGTCATTGTGGCGGCTGACTATTCTCAAATTGAGCTGAGGATTATGGCGCATATTTCTAAGGACAAAAATTTGATTGAGGCATTTGCAAATAATATCGATGTCCATTGTGCAACTGCTGCTCAGGTATTTAATACAGAGTTGTCAGAAGTAAGCAAAGAGCAGCGCCGAAAAGCTAAAGCGATTAATTTTGGGCTAATCTATGGTATGAGTGCTTTTGGTCTGGCAAAACAAATTGATGTTTCTAGAACGGAAGCTAAGCAGTATATTGATGATTATTTTGACAATTATCCAGGTGTACTTAAATATATGGAAAAAACCAAAGAAACAGCTAAATCACAAGGATTTGTTGAAACGATATTAGGTAGGCGACTCTACCTGCCCCAAATCAATGCAAAAAATAAAATGCAACAGCAACATGCCTTAAGGACGGCAATCAATGCACCTATGCAAGGATCATCAGCCGACATTATTAAACAAGCGATGTTAGATATTCAGGCCTGGATAAATCGTGAGAATAATAATGTCAAGATGATTATGCAGGTGCACGATGAACTGGTCTTTGAGATTAAGGCCAATAAGGCAAAAGAGTATGCTGAAAATATACGTTCTATGATGTCAGATGCTGCAAACCTAAGTGTCCCTTTAGTTGTCGACGTGGGTATAGGAGATAGTTGGCAAGAGGCACATTAGAGAGTAAATTTATAATTTTATTTATCAATCATAAAAACATTTTTTTTTAAATTTGAATACAATATTTGGCTAATAATGGGGTAATGGGTTAAACTAAAATGTCAACTACATAGTTTAATAAATCAGTAGTTAATTAATCATGAAAGAGCAGTTACAAGATCTACTTCTTAAAAGTCTTAGCGACCTAATCGATCAGGGCCAGCTCAGTGAGCTGCCTTCAAAGATTCGGCTAGACCATACTAAAGATAAAACTCATGGTGATTATGCAACGAATATTGCATTGGTGTTGGCAAAGCAAACCAAGAGTGACCCGAAAACATTAGCGCAGTCCATTGTTGATCAATTGGACGCATCTGAACTTGTTAAAAAAACAGAAATCGCTGGACCGGGGTTTATTAATTTTTTCCTTTCGGATGAATCGAGCAGTGCGGTGATTAATGACATTATTGATAGTGGAGACAGTTATGGTATGTCGACTATTGGTTCAGGAAAAAGTGTGCTCATGGAATTTGTTTCAGCCAATCCGACAGGACCACTTCATGTAGGTCATGGCCGAGGAGCTGCTTATGGAGCTACAATTTCTAATCTCCTAAGGGCTGTTGGTTTTAAGGTTGACAATGAGTATTATGTCAACGATGCAGGCAGGCAGATGGATATTCTGACTGTGAGTATTTTTTTCCGGTATTTGACTTTATCTGGAGAGAAACTTAGGTTCCCTGATAACGGTTATCAAGGCAACTATATCAAAGATATCGCTGAAAGTGTCTTGGAAAAATATGGAGATAGATGGCGAAAGAGTTCATCAGAGGTCTATAAAGATGTTTGCAAAGATAGTCAACAGGGAGGCGATAAGGAATCTCATATTGATGAACTGATTGTTAGGTCAAGGCAGCTGCTGGGTGAAGGTTATGAGGCCATCTTTCGTATAGGTGTCGATAGCATTCTAGATGGTATTAAAAGTGATTTAGCTGAGTTTGGTGTTAATTTTGAGAAATGGTTTTTAGAGCAGTCTTTGATTGATAATGGGTTGGCTAAGATTAGTGTTGATAAATTACAGGAGTCCGGTCATATCTATGCAAAGGATGGAGCGCTTTGGTTCAATACAACGCAATATGGAGATGAGAAAGATCGTGTCGTTGTTCGCGATAATGGCATCCATACTTATTTTGCTTCAGATATAGCTTATCATCTTGAGAAATTTGAACGCGGCTATGACAAGCTAATTAATATTTGGGGCGCCGATCATCACGGTTATATCGCTCGAGTTAAAGCCTCCATTGCTGCACTTAATCATGACCCTAATAAATTAGAGATTCTGCTGGTTCAGTTTGCTAACTTATATCGTGGCGGCAAGAAGGTGCAAATGTCAACACGTAGTGGTTCTTTTGTGACCCTAGAAGAGCTGCGTGATGAAGTAGGTAATGACGCTGCTCGTTTTTTCTATATTCTTAGAAAATCAGAACAGCATATGGACTTTGACCTAGATTTAGCTAAATCCAAAACTAATGAAAATCCAGTTTTCTATATCCAGTACGCGCACGCTCGTATTTGCTCTGTTTTTAAGCAAGCTGTAGAAAAAGGCATTAAATTTGAGAGTCAAGAAGCTGACCTGTCATTGCTTACAGAGGATAGTGAAAAAGCACTTTTAAAAGAACTTAGTCGTTATAAAAGTGTCATTGAATCCTCGGCCTTACAATATGAACCTCACCAGTTAGCTTATTATTTACGTGAATTGGCAACCCATTTCCATAGCTATTACAACCTCTGCCCTTTCTTGATTGATGATAAAAAGCTTTCTCAAGCAAGGCTGTCGCTCATTTCTGTAACCAAACAAGTGTTTGTAAACGGATTAAATATTTTAGGGGTGAGTGCACCAGAGTCAATGTGAATGATCAATCTCAAAGAGATCAGGCTTTAGATATAAGCGATTCTTTTATTGTACAAGCGCCAGCGGGTTCTGGCAAAACAGAACTACTTACTCAACGTTATCTAAAATTACTTAGCATTGCTGATGAGCCTGAAACTATATTAGCAATAACTTTCACCAATAAGGCAGTAGATGAACTTAAACACAGAGTGGTAAGTTCATTGACCCAAGCAAAATCAAATCCACCCAAAGAAGCTCACAAACTGAAGACCTATAAACTTGCTAATCAGGCTTTGAAACAGTCTGAACTTCGAGAGTGGGATTTGCTCAATAATCCTTCACGGATAAAAATTAGCACCATTGATTCTCTTTCAAGTTTGATTGTTTCGAAATACCCATCATTGCAGCAACTAATGCCACCCAGAATAATGAGTGATCGTTATGAGTACGAATACATGTATCAAATAGCAGCAGAAAAAACACTGATGCTGATAGAGGAAGACGATTACAACGAGTCTATTGCTAGAGTTTTATTGTATTTGGATAATCATGTAGATAAGTTTTATCGGCTTTTGGTATATATGCTATCAAAACGAGAGCAATGGTTGCCTCGGTTGTACCTCAAAGGTGTACTTGATGTTGATTTTTTGGAGCAAACTGCACAACAAATTATTGTTGAACATTTACAAGTTCTGAGAGAGGTTGCATCAGTGCATTTGAATGTAGATATTTTCACTTTGCTTAAAGCTAATACTCGACCTGAAGTTTCCAAAATTAACAAACTTCCTGGTGACAAGCTAAGTGATTTGTCTAATTGGCAAATAATTGCTGATTTATTGCTAGCAAAAAGTAGTGGAGAATGGCGAAAAAAAATAGATAAGTCACTTGGATTTCCGCTAGAACTCAAAGAGCAAAAAAAATTATTGATGGCAATTTTGAGAGAACTAGCTTCTGCAGATATTTTTAAAAAACAACTTCTTGAGTTAGACCAATTGCCAAATGTTCATCAAAATGAGTCCACCATAAGCAATATCAACGATATCAGTCAAGTATTGAAACTAGGCGTTGCTCAATTAAGCTTGATATTTGAAGAACAAGATGTTCAGGATTTTTCAGAAGTTGGAATGAAAGCGATTAAAGCGCTAGATAGTCGTGAAATAGTCAGTGATATTGTCTTATTTTTAGATTATCAAATCAAACATCTTTTAATTGACGAGTTTCAGGATACTTCTTATGCACAATTAAGTCTTATTCAAAAGTTGCTTGAGAGCTGGCAAGAAGGTGACGGTAAAACAATATTTTTGGTAGGTGACCCAATGCAATCAATCTATCGATTTCGTGAATCCCAGGTGGGAATTTTTTTGAAAGTAATGAAAAATGGAATTGCAAATGTAAAGATAAATCCACTATTACTGAGTACTAACTTTAGATCGAATATGAGTATTGTTGAATCAAACAATACTTTTTTTTCTGATATTTTTCCTAATGTAGATAATCTAATACAGGGCGCTATTCATTTCTCAAAGTCCACCTCCGCTTCTAAAGATATGCCTCTGGATGCGGTTAAGTTCTATCCCTTTGGCTATGGCCAAAATAAACAAGAGGCTGAACAAGTGAGCACCATTATCAGTAAAGCACTGCAACGGGATCCAACTCAAGAGATTGCAGTGTTAGTGAAGTCCAGAACTCATTTACAAGAGATCATTGTCTCACTACAGTCTCATGAAATTAATTTTGAAGCTGTAAAAACAGAACCCTTAAGATCTGATTTGTTTACCCGAGATTTAATAAGTCTAACTCGTGCCCTAATAAGTTTAGGAGATAAATTGGCCTGGCTTTCAATTCTTCGCTCCCCTTGGTGTGGCTTAAAACTAAATGAATTATTGATTCTTAGTCGCTCTGATGAGACAACAATTTTTCACCAACTAAGTGACAATGCTGTTTTTAAAGAGTTTACTGAGGATGGTATAAAACGAGCAAAACACCTGTATCAAGCTATTTCAGAGGCAGTTTTCAATGAAGGACGCTTCTCTTTTGTTGAGCGTTTTCTTTATGCTCTAAATCAGTTGAATCCAGAGCAAGAAATGAACCAACAGCAACGAGATATAAGATCTCAGTTTGTTTCTCTTTTAAATGAATGCGAGAATAACGAAAATCTAAATATTGATACCCTAGAGTTAATGCTTCAGGACTTATATGCGCCTTCTAAGCCTGCCTCTGTGAAACTTATGACTATCCATCAGGCTAAAGGATTGGAGTTTGATATTATTATTCTTCCTGGGTTAGGGAAAACGGGGAAAAGTAATCCATCATCGTTGATTCAAATACAAGAATTTGCGAACCATAATATTTTATTAGCGCCTATCAAGTCAGCCTATGATAGAGAGGAAAGCAAGACATATCTATATTTGAAATATATTGAAAAACAACAAAGTCATTTCGAGATGATGCGCTTATTATATGTAGCGATGAGCCGTGCAAAAGAAAAACTATATTTACTGGGTAGCGTTAATAAGTCAGGCAAAGTTTCAAGTAATACATTGCTTTATTTTTTGAGACATTTTTATCAAGAATCAATTGATAACTTGGAAAATTTTCCTGAAGAAAATATCAAACAATTAGCTGCACCTAAAATGATTCGTTATACAGAGCTCCCGACTCTTTCTGGAATGGAGACTCAAAATATTAATGAACCGAAAAATTTATCCAGAAATATTGATTTAATCTATCAAAGTGCATTGGGTACTATCGTCCATTATTTTTTGGAACATAGCTTGTTTGAACCTTCAGAAGAAAGTGTTGAGGTAAAGTTACTTGAGTTTGGTTTGCCAAAAAAACTCCTCCACACATACACCAAAGAAGTTTGTCAGTTACTTCAGAATACTAAACAAGATAAAGTGTTTGATTGGTTATTTCAGAACAGAGAGTCTACTCAGGTTGAAGCCGAATATAGTGGTCACTCAAAAAATATTATTATTGACAGACTGTTTATTGAGGATGGTGTGCTGTGGATTATTGACTTCAAAACAGCTTCACCAACAAAAGACGAATCTATTGATGCCTTTATTGAGCGTCAAAAACATTCTCATCAAGAGCAACTTCTAGAATATCAAGGAATTCTCCAGGACATATTCAAGTTGCCTACAAAGTTAGCCTTGTACTGTCCCGCAATCAGTCAATTGATTGATCTATAGATTTATTTTAAGTACATAAATTACTGGACAAAATAGATAATTACACCTATGATGATTTCCAATTTATTGTAGTATTCACAAGTATGAGTAAGTCCAGTGAATTGATTGGTTGGAATGACTATAGCTATAGTTATGGCGACAGGGAGATTAGAACCATTAATCCTTCTATACAAAGTGGCTCTACGGTTTTATTTGAAAGCTATGAGGATATGCAGTTGCATGATAAGGGCCAATACCCTGGTGTCACTTACGGGACGGGCGGTTTATCAACTCAGAAGAGCTTTGAAGAAGCTATATGCAAACTTGAAAATGGCTATATTTCGCGTGCATTTCCTTCAGGTATTAATGCAATTATATGCACATTAATGGCGTTTACTCAGAGCGGTGATGAGGTGCTACTTACTGACAATGTCTACGGACCCACTGCGAGATTCTGCCATAAAGTTCTTGCTAAATATAATATTAAAGTTACACATATAGAGTCGAGTATTGGTTCTGAAATTAGTCAATATATCAATGACAATACCAAACTAATCTTTTTAGAGTCTCCAGGGTCCAATACTTTTGAAATTCAAGATATTCCTGCAATTGTGAAAATAGCACAAAGAGCAGGCATTCCTACAGTCATTGATAATACTTGGGCTACACCATTATTTTTAAAACCTTTGGATCTTGGAGTTGACATCTCGATTCATTCAGCGACAAAATATATTTGTGGCTATTCTGATGTTTTAATAGGCTGCATAACCGTAAATAAGAAGTATTCAGAAGAGGTTGATGGGTACTTGCATTCAGTTGAAAGTTATACGAACTCGCATGACTGTTACTTAGCTTTGAGAGGATTAAGAACACTCCAAGTTCGTCTCAGTGCTCATCAAAAGTCTGCATTTGAGATTGCGAGATGGTTAGAAACAGAAGACATTGTTGACTGCGTAATTCATCCGGGTCTAGAATCACATCCCCAGCACAATCTCTGGAAGAGAGATTATTCTGGTGCATCTGGACTCTTTGCATTTACATTTAAAGAAAAATATTCAGATAAACAAATTGCGTTATTTATAAATTCACTCGAGATGTTTGGACTTGGTTATAGTTGGGGTGGGTTTAAAAGTCTTGTAACAGCAAGACAGTATAAACGTGATGGTAAATGGGTGCATGATGGCAAGCATCTTATTCGACTCAATATAGGTCTCGAGGATACAAAGGACTTAATTTCAGATATAAAAAGTAGTTTTAGCAAACTCTAAATTAAACTATTTCACTCTTTTGTCGTTAAGAACAGTCACACGATGCATATGACGAATATTGGGTAAATAATCAAGAACAGCGTAGTGTTGTGTAATTCGATTGTCCCAGATGGCGATAGAGTTGTTGCGCCAACGAAACCTGACTTGGAATTCTGGTTTGATAATATGCTGGAACAAGAATTGCAGTATATGGTCACTTTGACCTTGACTTTCATTAATTATATTGCGCGTAAATGACTGGTTAACATTTAAATATTTCAAGCCAGAAACTGGATGTGTCTCGACAACTTTATGCACTGCTGAGCCAACATTCTTGAGTGCATTGTTAACAGATTCAATACCACCATCTCTATAAAAATCATTCCTAAACGTTCCCATATCATTGATAGCTTCCAGATTCTCCAAGTGCTGCTTCCAGCCATCTGGCAAATTATCATAAGCTGCGCTCATGCTCGCCCAAAGAGTGTCACCACCAACATCAGGAATTTTTATACCATGCAAAATACTGGCAAATGGAGGATTGGACTTGAAGGTGAGGTCCTTGTGCCAATCGGTAGTATTTGGAATATTATCTTCGGCATTCTTAAGTAAAACTATATTTTCATAACCATCGACATTAGGATAGACAGGATGAGGAGGCTCCGGTTCGCCAAAACTTTTTGCTAGTTTTAAATGGCTTTCGGGGGACAAGTCTTGGTCTCGAAAAAAAACAACTTGGTGTTTAATCAGTGCATTGTAGATCTGGTCACATATATCATCGTTTAGGTCTTTATTAAGTGATACTTTAGAAATCTCCGCACCGATAGAAGGCGTCATTACTTCAATTTTCAAAATTCACTCCCTAACCAAAAAATCAATACTTTATAAGAAAATATATGAAAAAGCAATGATTTTTTATGACTCTTATTTGTCAT
>Ga0208765_1001957_pt1 | contig 11934 bp, 13 predicted proteins | sample ETNtaG_2_FD_185783 | JGI IMG/M metagenome (GOLD analysis project Ga0208765, IMG submission 185783) | Marine microbial and viral communities from oxygen minimum zone, Eastern Pacific Ocean - ETNP201406SV203 (SPAdes) (version 2) | ecosystem: Environmental > Aquatic > Marine > Oceanic ... | reverse complement strand
AATGAGATCGATGAAGGAATTTTAAAATGTGAAAAATGCCAATTAAAATTTCCAATTATTGATAAAATTCCAATTATGTTTATAGATTTTAAAAAATATATTTCGGAGCATAAAATTTTAAGTGGAAAATTATATAAATTAGCCTCAAGTAATGAAATAAAAAATTTTTTGAAATTATCATTGAATAATGTAATTTGGAATAAAATAGATAAAACAGAGATAGAAGAAAGGTGGGCACAAATCTATAATACTAATAAAAATAATGAATTTTATAAAATAATTAAATCATACCTCGGAACAATTCCCAAATCAAAATTAGTTTTAGAATATGGTTGTTCAATTGGGATTACAACTAAACATATTTCAGATTCAAGTGAAATGGTTTTTGGTATTGATAAATCTTTTAATGCTATTCATCTTGCAAAAAGAAATCAAAAAAATAATTTAGATTACATCGTATCAGATTTTGCATCAACTCCATTTAAAAATAAAAAATTTGATTTGATTATAGGACTAAACATATTAGAATTAATGGAGCCAAATATCCTATTAAAACAAATTTCAAAACAAATATCATCAGGATACATCATGATTACAGATCCTTATGATTATGAACGTGGAATTAATTCAGTAAAACATCCTGTCAATGAAGTACTATTACGTAAAAATTTGAGAGAATTAAAATTTAAAATAAATAAAAAAACAGAAAAGCCCTCATTCATACCATGGAATTTGAAACTTTATGATAGAGCAAGTCTAAACTATAAAGTAGACATAGTTATTGCAAAAAAATAATTTTTTGACCGTAATTCATTTTTAATGCAAATAACTTTAATTTTTAAAAATCAGTACAGTAGTTAATAAAGAAAATCAAAATAAATTTAGAAATATACAAAATACAATAATAATCAAATAAACAGAGATCAGTATTGGGAAGAGTAGTTTTCCACATAGATTTTGATTATTTTTATGCCCAATGTGAGGAAGTTAGAAAACCAGAATTAAAAACAAAACCAGTATGTGTTTGTGTATTCTCAGATAGAGGGGAAGATAGTGGCGCCATTGCAACTGCAAATTATACAGCTAGAAAATATGGAGTAAAATCAGGCATACCAATTTCATTTGCAAAAAAAAGACTTGAGCAAAGAAATGATGCAGTGTTTCTACCAGTAGATTTTGAGTATTATTCTAAAATGACTGAAAAGGCAATGGAAATAATGAAAGAAAATGCAGATATTTTTGAATATGTTGGAAGAGATGAAGCTTATTTGGATGTTACAAAAAGAGTAGAAGAAAATTATGAGAAAGCAAGTCATCTTGCTCAACAAATAAAAAATAGAATAAGAGCAAAAATAAAATTAAGTTGTTCAATAGGAGTTTCTTCAAATAAATTAATTTCAAAAATAGCTTCAGATTATCAAAAACCAGATGGTTTAACGATTATTGAACCAAATAAAATTGAACAATTTTTAAAACCACTAAACATTAGGGTCATACCAGGAATTGGGAAAAAAACAGAACAAAGATTTAAAGAAATGAATTTAGAAACAATTGAAGATTTAAAAAAAATAGATGTATTTACATTAAACAAAGAATTTGGAAGAAAAAATGGAACTTACATGTATAATGCCATCAGAGGAATAAATGATGATCCAGTAAAAGAAAAAGAAGAAAGCATACAATATAGTAAAATAACAACTTTGAAAAAGGATTCAAAAGATCATGAGTTTCTATTAGAAAATTTGCAAGGATTATGTAAACAGGTACATGATGTAATTATGAAAAATAATAAAATGTTTAAATCAATAGGGATACATTTTGTACAATCAGATTTAACAAACAAATCAAAATCAAAAATATTAAGAAATTCAACAAATAATCTAGAGGAATTAGAAAAAAATGCCGAGCAATTACTACTAGATGCATTAGATAATCAGACAATGACGATTAGAAGATTAGGAGTAAAAGTAGCAGATCTTACAGAAATTAAAGGCCAAAGGGACATTACAAATTATTTTTAAATGAAAAAACTTAATTTTTTAGATTATCAGATTCTAATTTTTTAAGACGTCTAGATTCTATGACTATCACAACCAAAATAAAAGCAAATAGCCATGGCAAAAACATTATTTCACCTGCAATTTTATGATATTCTTCCCATGCAACTGGATCAGTAGTAACCTTGAGAGCGTACCACGATAGTGAAAAAATACGAATTAAATTAACACCTATTGTTCCAACAATACCCAAAATAAAATAAATAATTTTACGATTTCTTGGAATATTCATTTTTAACATGAATGCACCAATTACTAATGAGAAAATTATGATGCTGTGAACTCCAGCAGAAGGCCAAAAAACTTGAAGCGCCATTGAACCGTGATCACCACGTAAGAACATTATATTGTCACGAGCTATAGCAGTTCCTAAATCAAGGAAAGTAACTAACCAAACATTAGCTTGAACAAAATAAGGAACAACATATTGTAATGGACCAAGTGTATCATATGGGAAAAAGGCATCTAATGAAAGAATTATTGCAGTCCCACTAAGAAAGATTGGGCCAGCAGGTGCAATTCTAATCCATCGTTTTCCAAAGAAAATAGTTAACCCAATAACAATGAAAATTGCCATGACAACAAAATCCCACATCCAAGTCCAAGAATAAATTAATTGGACATCAAAGTGTGTCGCAGATTCAATAAGAAATTCTCTTAAACCATATTCTAATGAAATTAAATATGAAATTACCAATAATGCAATAGGAATCACAGAAAATAATCGTTTTTTAGAAATAACAATTTTTAAACCAATTAATTCAGCAACAACAAAAACTAATGCAAAAAAGTAACCACCTCGACCTTCATTCCAACTCCAAGCAATTGAATCAGGAAATGCGATCATTGCAAAAAGAATTGGGCTAGAAATTATGAAAATTCCAAAGAAAAGATTCCAATTTTGCATGCAATTTAATTTAAAAATGGTAAATAAATATCTGAACTTTAAAATTTAAGATCAATAATTTAAAGATAAAAGATGAATAGAAAATCAGTCTTCTGAATCTTCTATATCTTCAACATCAGGATCTCTCCTGCTTGGTCGTATTGGAACATACATTATTGTCACATTAATCAATATGATGAACTAGGTCATACATTCCAAGGTTACAAAAATTTGTCTAATAGGTGATTTCTAATCCACCAAAACTAAAAGTTAACTTTACATTCAGTTTTGAGTGATTTAATCGTTGTAAAATAAGTAATTACAAGTATAGCTATAGCAACCACTCTAATTGGAATTTCATAATTTGTTAGAAAGGCAGTAGCAGTAGCTCCAACAGAACCAAAAGTAGAGATCACAGCAAACCCAATAGGACCACAGCTACATGCACCTGCTACAGAACCTATAATGGAACCAAAAATACTTCCACTCATTTTTTGTTTTGAGTTTTTAAGATTAGTTATTCTAAATAGATTCATAGGAATAACTAATGCAGATAATGCAGAAAGTGTTATTATTAAAATAAATCCCAATTCACTTCCAGAAGGAATATGAGTTACAAAATAAGGTTCTAAGAAAATAAATTCAGAAATAAGTAATAAAAGCACCATCATAGATGAAAAAATTATTACAGACAATGCAAGAAATTTAAAATTAGAAAAAATAACTTTAAAAATTTCTATCATTTAGATCATAGAATCCAAAATTCTCTTGAATACGGAAAAGGGTTGGGCTCCACCAATTTGCTGTTGATCGTAATCAGGACCAACTATAAAAAATCCAGGGGTCCCTCTAACACCATTATCTCTTGCTTGTTGGGAATTATACTGTACACGTTTAGAATATTTTTCGGAATCAATACACTCATTAAATAATTCCATATCAAGATTCAAATTAAACGCAAAAGCTTTCAACCGTTCAGGATTTGCCCATCCATTGTCTATTTTAGATTCTTGTGAAGTATAAAGTGAATTATGATATTCCCAATACATATTTTGATCATCTGCGCAATAAGTTGCCTGAGCTGCTTTTGGTGAATCCTTACCTAAAAATGCAAAATCAACAAAAACTAAATTTGCTTTTCCAGTTTCAATATAATCACGCATGATCATAGGCTTGGTATTATGAAACCAATTATAGCATTGATGACATTGATAATCACCAAATTCAACAATAGTTATTGGAGCTAAAGGATCACCCAAAATTGGAGAACCTAAAGCAGTAGAAATACTTCCATGAGTTCTTGTCATGTCAACATCAAATGTTTCATTATTAGATGAAGACATGGATGCTACAATTACAATAATTATGGAAATTACAATTATACCAAGGATTCCACCTTTTTTATTCATAAATTAAAACAATGAAAATGAGTTAAAAAAACCTATTCCAGATTATGAGAAGATTTTTTCCTAAACATATTTACAAATTTACCAATTATCGTATCAATTGGGCACACATCACACGGAATTGTAGATGAATGAGTATCAAGATGTTTCAAAAATTTTTCACGAGAGTTTAAAATTAAATCGCATTTTTCACAATAAATTTTTGTATTATTGGAATCTGAAAATTTTTTCACAGTTAATTATTAGAAGAATTACATATAAAGATCATGTTGAAAATCAATAAAAAATTAGAGATAATGTATTCTCATATGGACATTTAATTCAACTTGATATTGTGTTATGAATCCGCAATGGGTACAAGAAAACATATTCCCTTCTTGTGGTTTAGATTCATTTTGAAGAACTTTACCATTTACAGAAGTAATGTTGATGAACTCATTATTAGAAATTACAGCAAAATTTGAACCTTGATTAATAGAATCAAAGTATTCCTTTATTGCAGATATTACTAATTCAACATCTAAAATATCATCATCATCCAAAGTAGATAGAGTAAATTGATGACGTTTTAATGTAGGAATGGCTTCAACCTTATCGGCAACATAAACTAATAATTCATTTTGAACAGATGAAACATCTTTACAATCAATTGTGAGCATAAAATTCTAGAAATTGACGAATATTTTAGTCTAACAGTAATTTGAAAATGATTTTATGTATTAAAATCACAAATGAAATGAGATGGGAAATTCAGAAACATTTGGGGTTCAAAAAGGACACGGAAAAGAAATAGTAGAGTGGTTAAATGAACAATCTAAAAAACAAAATAACAAATTAGAAGCAAGATTATATGATTATGAGATTTCAACAAAAAATTTTGGAGACTTTGAAATGTTTTCATGGATGGGAGATGTGCAAATTGCAAGAAAAATGATCATCAAAGCAAGTAAAAAATTCAAAATCAAAGTAATTGAAGGAGGGTATAAACCAAAAGATAAAATCTTTAAAATGAAAAAATTGGATTTTGCCAAAGTCAAAAAAGGCGATAAGACCATAGGTCAATTGGAGTTTGCAGTTTCACGATTTGGAAATGGCCAATGGGAAATACAAGATGAAGAACGTCATTGATTTTAACGATAATTTGGAGATGATTTGATGAAAATAGGAGTTATAGGAATTGGAATGTTAGGAGAAGCAGTGGTACTAAATTTACTAACTTCTGGATACGATGTTGCAGTGTACAACAGGACAAAAGAAAAAACAATTGAAGTTGAAAAAAAAGGTGCAAAGGTAATGGATTCACCAAAAACAGTAGCGGAAAATACAGAATTGATAATCATCATAGTAAAAGATTCAACTGCTGTAAGAGAAGTAGCATTTGGAGAAAATGGAATTATTAAAAGTAAAAATGAAAAATTAATTGTGGCAGATATGAGTACAATTGACTCAACTGAATCAAAAAAGATTGCAAATCAATTTCAACAAAATCATATTCAAAAATTAGAAATTCCAGTAATGGGAGGACCAAATGTTGCAATTATGGGTAAATTAGTAATGATGGCATCAGGGCCAAAAGATAGTTTTGATCAATGTAAAACTATATTTGAAAAAATTGCAAATAAAGTATTTTTTCTAGGAGAACAAGGTACAGCAAATTCAATCAAATTAGCAATGAATTTACAAATTACAATGTTAGCCTTATCACTATCAGAAGGCATAACATTACTTAAAAAAGCAAATGTAGATCCAAAAATCTTTTTAGAAGTTCTAAATTCAACATATTTCAAAACAGGAATGAGTCAAAATAAAGCATTTAAAATGATAGATGGAAATTATAATGCAACCTTCACATTAGCAAATTTAAAAAAAGATATTACAACTATGACAAATGCTGCTAAAGATTTAGGAATAGAATTGCCAATGATAAGTAAAGCTGAAGAGATTTATAAAAATGCAATAAATGAAGGGTTAGGGGATTTAGACTATACAGGGATTATTGAATATATTAAAAAAATCAACAAATAATAATATTATTTAAGATTGAAAAACTAAATGTTTCTTTTTAGATATCTACGATAAGAAAATCCAATTACAATCATTGCAATTCCAGTAATGGCACTCCACATAGCAAAAGAAGCAAGATCAAATTCGGACATAAATTATAATATATTTTGAAACATCTAAAGTTTAGGATTATGGGAATAAATCCAACAAATCACCTACAAAATAATTATGAAACACGTAAATAGATTTAAGATAGACAAAATTTATGCCTGAATTTAGATGCGAAGACTGTGGAAAACGTCTATTTCATGAAAATGAAACAACCCTAGAAATTGAAAAAACAGTTCATTCAAAATTTTGTAGAAAAACAAAAGGGGAAACACATAGCTATATGCACAGAGATTTAGCACATATGGAAACTTTTGATGTAGAAAGAGAAAACGATACAACAGGCGAACCAGTACTAAAAAAATAAAATTTAGAGCTAACCTCAAAATTATATTCTAGAGAATTATCATTGAATTGGATTGACTGAAGAGTATGATTATGATTTAGTTGTTGTAGGTGGAGGTCCAGCTGGATCATCAACAGCATTTACTGCTGCAAAAAGTGGAATAAAAGTCGCATTACTTGAAAAAGAAAATTCAATTGCAGAAACAGTAAGAACAAGTGGCGTTACATGGATTGAAAGCATTAAGGAATTTGGAATTCCAGATAATTGTTATAATCCAATTAAGAATTTTTCATTTGTTTCACCAAATAATGAAGTGACCATTAGTGATTCAATTGCAACTGCTGCAGTATTAGATGTAAGAAAAACATATCGATGGTTAACACATGAAGCTGAAAAAGCAGGGGCAGATATTTTTGTAAAAATCAATATCAATGAAGTAATTAAAAATGAAAATAATGATATTGTAGGAGTAAGTGGCACAGGGCCAAATGGGAAAATAATATTTCATTCCAAAGTAATTATTGATGCCACAGGATTTACTTCTGTAATTTCAAAGGCAATGGGTTTTGTTACACAGTGGAAAAGATTTGGAGCAGGGGCAGAATATGAGGCAAAAGTAGAAAATGTTGATCCAGATACATGGTGGTTAATGGTAGGACAAGAATATACTCCTGCAGGTTATGCATGGATATTTCCATTAGGAAATAACATTATAAGAATTGGAGTAGGAGTAGGTAAACCAGAATCAGACATAGACCCAACTCAAAGGCTTAAAGAAATAATAGAAAAGCAATTAGGACCAATAAAAAAATTAGGAAAAATAACACCAATAGAATTCCACTACGGTTTAATTCCAAACGATGGTTTATCAAGAAAAACAGTTTTTAATAATTTAATTTTAGTAGGAGATTCTGCAGGACAAGCAAATCCATTAGTTTTAGAAGGAATTAGATATGCAATAAAATTTGGCAGAGTTGCAGGTAAAGTTGCATCTGATGCAATAAAAAATAAAAAAACAGATGCAGATGCATTATATCCATATGAGGAAAACTGGAGAAATGCAATCGAGTCAAAAATTAATTCTGCAGGAAAAGTTCAGGATAGATGGATTGGATTATCAGATAAAGAGTGGGATAAAGAACTAGATATAATTAAGGAATTAAAAACTGAAGAATTTTTGGATTTCATAAAGGCAGATTTTGGATTATCAAATATGCTCAAATTAGCAGTCAGTCATCCAAAATTAGCAGTTAGACAACTTTTCAATTTAGTTAAAGGAAAATAATTTACCAGTAAAAATTATCAAATAATTTAAAAAAATCATGCCATAGCAACTGCATGAATGCAGAAGCCAGGCACAATTCTAGGCACAGATACGGTCTGGTTGGTCGATTTGGGCATACATAATGAATGAAACTGCTCACAAGTCAATGTAGAACATGTTTTACAAATCATAGATGTAAATTTGAAGCAATGTAAACAATTTGTTGCTTCAATAAGACATCCACCACAATTTCTACAAGATTCGTCAGGCAATTTCTTTTCAAAATAATTTATTTAAAATTAGTTATAAGGAGCACGTAGAATTTATTCTAATCAATGATTAGTATCAAGAAGATTATAATTGAATAAAAAATTAAGCTAATCATGGATGATGTAAGTAAAAAATTTGATGATTGGGCAATAAATGGAAAAGCAGAATCGATGGAAAAAGGACACGGAGTAAATGTTTTAAAATTTCTGAGAAAAATTTCATTTAACAAACCTTTTTCATTTTTAGATGTAGGGTGTGGGAATGGATGGGTCATAAGATATGTATCAGATATACCAACATGTAAAAAAGCAACAGGTATTGATAAAAGCAAAAAAATGATCATGCAAGCAAATAAAAAAATAAAAAATGATAAAGAAAATTTTGTGTGTACAGATATAGAATCATGGGAATACACAGGAAAATTTGATTTTGTTTTTGCTATGGAGTCAATATATTATGCAGATTCAATGGAAAAAGCAATTAAGAAAATTTACAAATTACTAAAACCAGGAGGACAATTCTTCTGCGGTACAGATTTTTACACAGATAATAAAGCCACAACAAAATGGGCAAGTATAATGAAAATTCAAATGCATTTGCATTCAAAAAAAGAATGGAAAGAATTTTTTAAAAATACAGGTTTCATAACAAAAACAAAACAAATCAAAGATTTGAAAGGTAATGAAAAATGGAAGAAAGAATTTGGAACATTATTCATCATAGGCACAAAACCTACAACGTAATATTCAAATCATATTAGAAAGTAGCAAATAACATGTGAGCTGGAGCACGACACGCTGCTACGGCAGAGGAAACTCCTCCCTCCATACAGGAAATGTGATCTGGAGATAGATAATCAGAGATGATTGGCAACGGAGCAGAAAAGAATCCAATATGGCGCACAGTGATGGTGAAAACCTGAGGTTTCCATAAAAGGAATGAAACAGACGACCCACATGGAGCAAAGCCAAACAGAACCTTAGGATCCTGTACCAGGTTCAGGTAGGCTGCAAAGCGAAATATCGTGAAAACAGAAGGAGGGTTACTCCCAGCACACATATTTTTATTTAAAATTAGATTATAGATTTTTTAAAATCTTAACTCATTTCACGGACTTGTTCTTTACAAAGATCTGCATTACAACGACAAGTTGCATCACATAGGCATGAACCTTGCATTTCACAATCACATTCAGAACCAATTTCTGCAGATGCAGCACATCCGCATGCTGCTTCTTCACCACTTGATGGCATAGTTTGTTCAGGAACAGTTTCTTGTGGAGTAGTTTCTACTCCGCCATCATAAACACTTCTTGTTGTTGCATAATCAGTATCAGTTTTCAATTGTGCTTCACCTCTATTGGTTTGATATCCACCAGAAGATTCACTTGTTTGATATCCAACAAGATTACTAGGATCAATTCCTTGTTGTCCAGTTGCTGTTCTTTTCATTGCTCTACTACTAAAAATGAAAAATCCAATACCAGCAATAGCTGCCATTCCAGCCATTCCATAAATAATCATAATTGGGAAACCACCAGTTGATGTTGTCATATAATCCTCAGGAGGAGTAGGAGTAACACCAATAATTTCAACACCATCTAAAACATCTAAAGCACCAAATCCAATTGAAGACAAGTTTGCTGTATCAGAAGATTGAACACTTCTTACAATGTAAGTTTCATCTGCCATTACTTCAGCTTCAAAGACACGTTCAACTTGTCTACCTTCTCGAATACTACTTTCACCCATAGTCCAACTAGATACAACAAAGCCTTGAATTGACTCATCTAATCCAAATGTATTTGCATCTGCATTAATTCCAGTTGGATCAAATAAGAAATGCCAATTAGTTAATGGTTGTTCTAAAATAAAATCAGCATTGATTAATTCTTTATTCAAAATATCTTCAGCTTCAGTACCTAAAAATGTTCGATAAAGTATAGGTTCCTCAGTTGCGAGAATTCCAAAAGGAATATTAATTTCCATACCATCGATTTGAATTGAAGATGTAGTGCTTAATCCTCTCCATCCCAAATCAACTAATTTCTTTTGAGAGTCTTCAGTAATAACATAATTAGATATAGTTCCCTCTAAAATTACACGATAGTCAATAGATGTTTGAATATTTCTTCCTTTAAGTTGAAATTCATAAGTTACATCCAAGTCTGAAATTTTTGCTTGACTTCCATCGGATTGAATATTAGAATTTAGTTCATTCATTAGTCGTTGAACTCCAGGATTTGTTGCATCAGCCATTCCAGATACATTCCATTCAGTTCCACCTAATGCATCAAACAAATCACCACCATTTGGATATTCAATAAACACAGTTTTGAGATAACTCATCTTAAATGGAGATTCGGCATTATTTGGATTTAATGTAACATCTAATTGTGCACCAAATGCAGGAGCACTTGTACCAATAACAATAAGACCAGCAAGTAAAACGGTTAAAAGAATAGCCTTAGTCACGACTAAAATCCACTAAATAACCGTAATAAACTTATCCTAATTTCCTAGAATAAACCATAAGTCACAAAATCAGGATCTTCTAAAAAGTAATATGGAGTAAGCATATGGAGAAATTGTTTTAGAGGATATGATATGATTACAGTACTAGCAGGAGGAACAGGTTCGGTTAAACTCGTCAGGGGTTTAGTAGCCCAACACGATAAAGTCAACGTAATTACCAATGTTGGGGATAATTATTGGTTATACGGACTCTACGTATGTCCAGATATTGATACAATAATTTATGGTTTAGCAGATCTACTTGATCAAGACAAAGGTTGGGGAATTAAAAAAGACACGTTCAACTTTCTACGTCAAATGGAAGTATTTGGAGAAGAGACATGGTTTGGAGTTGGAGATAGAGATGCAGCTACACATTTGATTAGAACTAATATGTTAAAAAATGGAAAAAATCTTAGTGACATTACAAAATGGATGTGTGAAAAATTTGCAGTAACTGCAAACATTATTCCAGTGACAGACAATACTGTTGAAACAAGAATTACCACAAACAAAGGAGAATTACATTTACAAGAATATTGGGTGAAACATAGAGGAATGGATCCAGTAGAAGGGATTCAATATATTGGAGCAGACAAAGCAAGACCAAATCCAGAGGCAATAAATGCAATACATGATGCAGACATGGTCATACTAGCACCAGGAAATCCACTAACGTCAATTGGTCCAATGCTACAAATTAAAGGAATTAGAAAAGAATTATCAAAAATCAAGAGGAAAGTTATCGCAGTAAGTCCATTAATTGGAGATAAATCAATTAGTGGTCCTGCAGCAAAATATATGCAAGCAGCAGGAATAGAATCAAATGCATATGGATTAGCAAAAATGTATTCAGATGTATGTGCAAATGTTATTGTAGATACAAAAGATAAGACACTAGTAAAGAAAATTCAAGAATTAGATATGAAAGCATATGAAACTAAAATTACTATGAAAAATAAATTAGCAGAAGATGCATTAGCAAATTTCATTTTAAAACAAGTGCACGTTTAACTTGAAAATAGCAGCAATTATTCCAGTTAAGACTTTCTTAAATGCAAAAACACGTTTAGATTTACC
>Ga0208765_1001953_pt1 | contig 11944 bp, 10 predicted proteins | sample ETNtaG_2_FD_185783 | JGI IMG/M metagenome (GOLD analysis project Ga0208765, IMG submission 185783) | Marine microbial and viral communities from oxygen minimum zone, Eastern Pacific Ocean - ETNP201406SV203 (SPAdes) (version 2) | ecosystem: Environmental > Aquatic > Marine > Oceanic ... | reverse complement strand
CCATTCGCCCGACGGCCATCCGAACCGCAAGTTGATGCCGTTGGGCAATCCGATGGAGTTCGGCGCGTCGGCGGCGACTCCGTAGCTCTTACGGACCATGAACTCAATCTTTGGCACCTGACACTCAGCGGACGCGATGAGGGCGCGAGCGCCGCGCCGCATTGTCGCTATTCGTTCCGCATGTGAGCCCAACATGAATCCAGGCATATCGAGAAAAATGAGAAGAGGGAGGTTGAACGTGTCACAGAGATCCAAGAAATGCGTGTACTTGTCCGCGCCATTGCCGTCCATGGCGCCTGCTTTGCTCATCGGATCGCTGCCGATCACCCCAACTGACCAACCATCCAGTCGCGCAAATCCAGTGATGATGCCGCTTGCGTAGAGTTTCCTCATTTCAAAGAAATCGCCGTTATCCACGACATGACGAATCAGGGAGCGAGCGTCGTAGCCCTGTCTCCGGTTCGTAGGGATGATGTCCAGTAGCTCCTGTGGGCGCCGTTCAGGATCATCCCCAGTGTCCACGCGGGCCGCGACCCCTCTTACCGTGTTCGGCAGGTAAGAAAGAAAATCTCGGATCTGTTGAAACGCGTCGTCTTCGTCGTCGGCGACGTTATCTATTTGTCCGCTCTGCACAACGTGCATGTCCCAGCCACCAAGATCCTCTTTCGACAGCTTTTCGCCGATTGCGCGCTCAACTACGGGCGGGCCAGAAGGGAAAATTTGTGACGTGCCCTTCACCATGACGGTGAAATGGGAAAGCAAGGCTCCTGCGGCTGGCCAACCAGCAACCGATCCCAAGATCGCAGCTGCTACAGGAACGTTGCCGAGAAGTTCAACTCCTTGGTGCCATAGATCCCCCTGGGGGAGTCCCATATGTCCGTCCTGCTCATCTGATTTGGATGAATGCCCCACTCCCTCGCGTAACTGGACGTACGGGATCCCATACTGCAGCGCGAGAGGTTGAGCGAAATGGTGTGGCAGCTTGTGAACGTCGTGGGGGCTTCCTCCCGAAAGAGTGAAATCGTCGCCACCAACAGAGACTGGTCGCCCGGAAATTTCTCCGAGACCCATGACGTAACCACCCGGCGAAAAGTCGGTCAAGTTGCCGTCGGCGTCGTAATCGGCGGCGCCGACGAGATGCCCCATTTCAAGGAATGAGTCTGGGTCACAGAACTTCTCCATGCGTTCGCGCACCGTGTAACGACCAGCGTCGTGCTGCCGCTTAACGCGCTCGTCTCCACCCATTTCGTCGGCGAGATCTTTTACGTAGCTGATGTCTTCGATGGCCTTCGACCACCCCATACCGGGCTTCCAAAATTCTCTTTTGGGGTCGATAGGCACGCGTTACGCCTTGCCGTGCCGCAGTAACTTGCCGGGTAGCTGAGAATCCGCCGTAACAGTGTCTTCCCCACCTTGTCGAATAACGGTTCCGTTCACTACCACGGCGTCGATGCCCTTGGCATCGGAAATCAACCGGTCAGCCCCGGCAGGTAGGTCGTACACGCGACGCTTGCCATGGTGGCCCACGGTGCCCATGTCGAACACGACGACGTCTGCCCAACCTCCGTCAGTCAATGTGCCGCGGTCTTCGATTCCGAACACTTGTGCCGGGCGTTGGGTAAGCATGTGAACAGCCTGTTCCAGGTCAAAACTTTCTCTCTCTCGAACGAACGTTGACAGGAACTCTGTGGAATATTTTGCGTCACACAGCTGACTTGCGTGGGCTCCGGCATCGGAGAGACCGATGACGGTGGTTGGATCATGAAGAAGTTCGTCGATTTCGTCTCGGTCATGATTGACGACGTCTTGCACGATACGCATATCAAGGTCGGCATCGAGGGCCATGTCAAGCATTACGTCGACAGGGTCTTGACCCAACTCGTCTGCTAATTCCTGAACGTTCTTACCTTCCATGGATGGGTCCGGCGGGAACCAAGTAATTTCGGTTCGGCCCCACCGATCACCGATCTTTCCTCCGTTGCCAGCCTTCTCTTTGAACTGCCCGCGCCAATCGGGGTCGGCGTAGTAGGCCTTGCGTCCCTCCAGATCACTCTTGGCTACGGGCTGGAAAACTCTCATCCCCTCGTAGATGAACGGTGCTTTCCAACTCATCTCAAATTGGATTGGTTGAACCGCAACTTGTGGGAACACTGGAAGTCCTCGTTCCGCTAAGGCATGCGCTTTTTCAAGGTCTTTGAGATGGCTTCCGGGTCCGACGGTGCTTGCTAGCAACGCAGTCCAACTGACATTTGCGCCTGTGGTTTCAGCGATGCGGGCAAACTCGTCGTGACTTAAGCCCCGACCTTGGGTCGCCTGCATGATTCCGCCAGCGTCACCGAGTGCCTGGGCTATTTCAATAATCTCTTCGGGTGTAGCAAGCCGGCTCGGAACCGGTCGACCTTCGTATCCGACGTGGGTGGGAGCGCGGCTCGTAGCGAATCCCAAAGCACCGGCCTCCAGTGCCTCGGTCACCAGTTCGCGTTGTCGGGCGATCTCTTCTTCCGTTGCTTCGCGTTCTGTTGCTTCTTCACCCAGCACGTACATCCGGAGGGCCGTGTGGCCGACCAGCGCCGCCATATTCACTGCGCACCCGTTGGCGTCGAGAGCATCGAGGTATTCGGGGAAGGTTTCAAAGCCCCAGTCGCCCAATCCGGCTCGCAAAGCTTCCACGCTCATTCCTTCGACGTTCTCCAATGTTCGCATGATCAAATCACGGTGTTCCGGGCGCGTTGGCGCAACCGAAAACCCGCAGTTGCCCATCACGATGGTGGTAACACCGTGCCACGGAGAACAACTGACCAACGGGTCCCAAAGCACTTGTGCGTCATAGTGAGTGTGAATATCGACGAACCCCGGCGCGACAATGCGGTCTGTCGCGTCGATGGTTTGTTGTGCCTCAGCAGGTGCGTCGCCCATCGCGACAATGCGCCCGTCCTTTATGCCCAGGTCTCCCAAGTACCGGGCTGCCCCGGTGCCATCAACGATTGTGCCGCCTGTGATTTTTAGGTCGTAAGACATCTGATCCCCTCGATATGTAACTACTAAGAAAATACTTCCCTTAGAGCTACCGTGCTTGTTTATCGACCAGACTGGGCTCTCCGGTAGGATTAATCGGGAACTAGCGAAGGGAAAATGGTTTGCCGAAACAGAAGGACGACGCCATCCTGCTCGAAGGTAAGACGGTTGAAGCGCTCAAAGGCGGTCATTTCCGCATCGAGTTGGACAATGGACACGAAGTTCTTGGTCATCTGAGCGGCAAGATGCGAAAGCATCACATTCGCATTCTCCCCGGAGACCGCGTCCAGGTTGAAGTCTCGGCATACGATCTAACTCGTGGGCGGATCACATACCGCTACAAGTAGCTAACGCAAAGCCGCGCCGTCAGGGTTCACGCCGTGCGTGGGGCGGCCGACCACTCACACGAAGTCAGGATCTGAAGCCAGTCACTGTCTTCAAGGGTCACCTGTAGTTCTTGTCCTCCAGAGTCCGATTTGAGTGGCCGAATCTCGCGTTGGAAGAAGGCTTCACCGATTTTCTTGATTAGGGCCTTAGGGGTGTCGTCACAGCGTGCATCAAACCGCAAGGTCCAGACAGTTGACGGGACTTGGCTACATCCTTGGCAAGCGTTGTAGATCAACAAATCACCCAGGCCGTTGGCTTGATCGTTGTCTGAGTCGGTTCCTACGAAAGTAATGCCGTCAGTGGAAAGAACTGAGAAGTCGCCTGCCTTGGGAGTGTTGCCTTGTCTAATTTCTTTGTCCCACAAGAAGGCTTCGGGCAAAAACTCAATGATCCAACCATTAGAAGCATCTACAGCGATCGTCACTACGTCCTGGACTTGCTCGCGCACGTCGCGTACACCCTGAATAGACCAGGGGCTTTGCGCATGACCGAGCACCAGCAGGGGGACGTCCTCGGAGTCGTGTAACTCAATGGTTAATCCCGAAGAGTTGTCTTCATTGCGGTAAATGATGGTGCGATATAGGGCCAAGTCCCGGTTCACTCGAAACTCTTTTGGGCCGTAGCCGCTAACCCTTAAGACACCTTGGGCATCATCTGAGATGGAAACGGGGTAGTCGATAGAACTCGTTGGAGCCGACGGACTAGTTGATGTCGGTGCAGAAACGCTCGACGTTGAGGGCGAAACCGAAACGGCGCCGCCCGCCGTCTCTTTTGTCAACGAAGTTGTCGTCGACGCTGAATGGGGCAGAGTCGAAGAGTCAGTTCTGCTGAACGCTTGCGTGAGCGCGGCAATTCCCAGCAGAGCCGCCATGACTAGAACGAGTATCCCCGAGCGATTTGTTGGCACTCGAACCAGAGTAAAGAGCGAAGTGCCGCAATATGGGAATAGTCTTCGCACTTGGGGTTAGTCGAATGAATGAAATTCCGGTTGGAATAGACGCCGGGACCGCGTACGAACTGCCGAAACCAGGCTGGGATGAAGAGCTGGTTGACGTCGAAAGAGGCACGCCCACCGGTGAAATGCTTCGCCGCTACTGGCACCCATTCGCACTTTCCGTAGACGCGACCGATACTCCCAGTGAGGTGAAAATCCTAGGCGAACAACTCATATTCTTTCGCGACGGTCATGACCGAGTCGGGCTCATGCATCCACGTTGCTGCCATCGAGGAACGTCTCTGTATTACGCGAAGGTCGAAACGGAAGGCATTCGTTGCTGCTACCACGGCTGGTTGTTCGATGTCGAAGGTAAGACTCTAAATATGCCCTGTGAACCAGAAGGCGGTCTCCACTTGGAAAGGTACCGCCAACCTTGGTACCCGGTGCGGGAATACAACGGCATGTTGTTCACCTATATGGGACCACCTGCCCACAAACCAGCCTTCCCGACGTATGACATCTTCGATCATGTTCCGGAGGGCTGGGAGATCGTTGCTGACGATAACAACATCGGCCTCGAAGGCGACCCAACCCCGTGCAACTGGTTCCAAACCCACGAAAATGTCATGGACCCGCTTCACGTGTATGTGTTGCACGCAGGATTTTCCGGGAATCAATTTGTGGCTGAGATGGCAGGACTTCCCGAACTCTCATTTCATCAAACAGCGCAGGGCGTAAAATCCCATCAAGACCGGACGCTCGACGACGGACGTTTCTTTCACCGAGTCACTGAAGTGGTGATGCCCAACGTTCGAATTGTTGCCAGTCCATTTGTGGAGTTTGAAGGCAAAGCCACCTCGGTCGCTTGGACCGTTCCCATCTCGCGAACTGAAACGAAGATCTTCACGATCTTGAAACGACCGATCGGCCAAGCGCGCCGCAGAGCTCTCTACAACGGAAAGATCTGGCCAGACTTGTCTGAGTCGGAGCATCAACGATATCCAGGCGACTACGAAGCTCAGGTGGGTCAAGGAGTTGTAACGATTCACACCGAAGAGAACCTTGCATCCTCCGATCGCGGCGTCAGCATCTTCCGACACGTATTTCGCCAACAGGTACGGGCCGTAAGGGACGGAGAAACACCGATTGGTGTGACGAACGGAGTCGAATCCCGGTATGAAGTCCGAGCAGGCAACTACATCGGCGATCGCGACGACGTCATTCATCTCGGATGACCAACCCCACCCAAGAGTGAGCGGTCCAAGGTTGAATGGAACATTGACTCGCCTCTGAGATCTACGCTCAGGCCGTGACCGAAAACAACCAACCCCACAGCCCCGGAGTCACCCCCTACCTGGAAGGCGTCACCGTACTCGACTTCACCCAATACCTAGCTGGGCCGTCGTGTACCCGGCTGCTAGTCGAGATGGGCGCCGATGTCATCAAAGTCGAATATCCACCCTACGGTGATCCTGTCCGCCCTGCCCCTCCGCGGCGAAACGGGAGATCGGCGTACCACGTTCAGCAAAACCGCGGAAAACGCAGCCTGTCGGTTGATCTGACTAGACCGGAAGGGATCGCGCTCATAGAAGATCTCATTCCTCATGTTGACATCGTGGTGGAGAATTACAGCCCCGGAGTCATGGAACGGCGCGGTCTCGGATACTCGCGACTACGCGAATTGAACCCGCAGGTCATCATGGCTTCCATTTCGGGATTCGGGCAGACCGGACCGCTCTCAGAAAAGACAGCCTTCGATTTTATAGCGCAGGCGTACTCAGGATTAATGCATATGACCGGCGAACCTGACGGCCCTCCCATGTTGATTGGGGCAGGAATCGCTGACACCTCAACAGGCGTGCATGCATTCGCGGCTCTGGGATATGCGCTCTACCGCCGTGACAGAACCGGAGAGGGCTCCCACCTCGACATCGGAATGGTAGACGTGATGTATCACATGCAAGAGACCGCTGTCTCGGGCCCATCCTTGTCTCAAGGTGAAGTGGTCGGCATGCGAACCGGACGCCACTACGCCCCGGCGAGTCCAGCCGGAATTTTCAGAGGCCCAGAAGGATGGATCGTAGTCTTCGCCTTAGAAAACCAGATAGCCAATCTGTGGGCAGCGTTAGAAATGCCGGAGCTAGCGAACGACCCTCGGTTTACAAACAATCGAACTCGTCTTGAACATCGAGATGCCTTAACCAAAATCATTGAAGACTGGATGGCCGCATTCGACAAAGATCAGGATGTTGTTTCGACTCTCGAGCGACACAGAGTGCCCTGCGGGCCCGTCGTTGAACCAGTCAAACTGGCCGAAACCCACCCCCATTTTCTTGAGCGGGGCACGGTAAGAGAAGTAACGGATCCCCTCGCAGGGTCGATGCTGATCCCCGGGTTTCCTTTGAGGTTCTCTGACGCGCCCGACCTACCAGACTTGGTAGCGGCAGAAGTAGGAGAACATAACGAAACAGTGCTCGCTGACCTTCTCGGATTGGATTCCGAATCGGTAGCGGCATTAGAGGAGGAGGGAATCTTGTATAGACGACCTCCTCGCGAGTGACATAGCTTCTTGCTATGACTAGCTCCGACATGCCCAACGGCGCCGTTCAATATGGTTATGAAGATGGTGTCGCCACCATCACATTGAATCGGCCCGAATCGCTTAACTCCATGAACGACGACCTGATGCAAGACATCAGTAGTGCTTTGAAATTAGTTAACGATGACGACGGCGTCCGAGTGGTGGTAATCACGGGCGCGGGTCGAGGGTTCTGCTCGGGTGCAGACCTCAACAATGCCGCGGATACGGATCCGCAAGCTACCGAAGAAAATCCGACCGGTTCCATGGGAGATTTCTTCAATCCGGCGTTAGCGGCTCTTCATCAATGCCCCGTCCCTACCATCGCCCGCATTAATGGAGTCGCTGCTGGTGGCGGTCTCGGACTTGCGTTGGCATGCGATATCACGATTGCCGTGAAGTCCACATTTCTGGTCGCAACATTTGGACCTCGTCTTGGGATTGTTCCCGATCTGGGTTCAACATGGAGCCTTCCGAGGCGAGCTGGACGAGCCCGCGCGATGGGCATGGCGATGCTGGGGGATCGAGTTTCAGCGGAACAGGCCGCTGAATGGGGACTGATATGGAGATGCGTTGACGATGACCAGCTTGATGCTGAAGTCACCGCTACTGCCGGAATCCTCAAACGAACCAGCCCAGATGCCATGCTTCGCATTCGTCAATCCATCGATGGAGCGACCACGACAGGCTTTGTTGACCAACTTGGCATTGAAATGGAACATCAAGCCGTTTTGATACCGCACAACATGACAGAAGGAGCTCAAGCATTTCTTGAGAAACGCGAACCACAATTCGATGGACGCAGAACCGGCTCAGAATGAACTATTTCGCCAAAGACAACGCGTTTGAGGTTGTTCTCTGGGTGCTCTGTTAGCAAGACTGTCCACATGTCAGACACAGCGAACACAGTTACGGGAAACGAAGCCGCCGAAGTCGATAGCGCTTTGGACGCGTTACTTGCCGACAGCGATCCCAATAAAATGAGCTACGAAGACTTTCGTGGCGCCCAATATGACCATGGCCTTGCATGGGTGTACTTCGACAAGGGTTTCGGAGGTCTGGGAGTAAGCCCCGGCTTACAAAGGCAGGTTGACGTTCGCCTACGAGAAGCAGGGGCGTCGCCGATGAAAGCAGCGATGTTCTTCATGCATTTGGCTGGACCGACGATCCATACACATGGAAGCGAAGAAACAAAGCAGCGGTTGTTGCGACCGATGTTCACCGGTGAAGAGCGTTGGTGTCAGCTGTTCAGCGAACCCGGAGCCGGTAGTGACTTCGCTGGGTTAGCGACGCGCGCTGTGAAAGACGGCGATTCTTGGATCATCAACGGCCAAAAGGTGTGGAACACCATGGCTCATCTCGGCGACTGGGGGATGCTAGTTACCCGCACTGATCCTGAAATGCCCAAACATCGTGGAATGACGTACTTCGCTGTGGATATGAAGAGTCAAGGCGTTGACGTCCAACCTTTGAGGCAAATCACTGGCGAAGCCGAGTTCAATGAAGTCTTCCTGACCGATGTCGAGATTCCCGACGCCAACCGAATCGGAGACGTAGGCGACGGTTGGAGAGTGTCGCTCACCACCCTGATGAACGAACGAAACGCGATAGGCGCTGGCAGCGGGGGAGGTCCGCCGAAGGCCGGATCGGGCCCAGTTTCAATTCTCCTAAAGATGTGGAAAGAAACACCCGACGAGCTGCGAAGCAGCGTCACTCTCGACCGAATTATGCACTTATACGTTCGTGCAGAAGCGCAGCGTCTGACTAATATCCGAGCCGGTCAAAATCGTAGAAAAGGCAACCCTGGCCCGGAAATGTCCATAGCGAAACTGGCATTCGCTGAACTTAACCAAGACTTACTGACCGCTGCTGTCGACATGATGGGCATGGCGGGTCAGGTCGGCTGCGACTACACGTTCCGCCGGCCAGAAGATCTATCGGTGGACGGCTCTGAAACTGGCATACAGCACGGGTTCTTACGAGTTAGAGCGAACTCGATCGAGGGCGGAACCTCTGAGATTATGCGCAACATTCTTGGCGAACAGGTCCTCGGCTTACCGGGCGAACCGCGCTTAGACAAGGACATCCCCTGGATTGAAGTTCCTCGCAGTTGACCAATCTTTTATGGGCTCTATGACTTCAAATATCAAGTAAACGACGAATCGTCGGAGCCCAGTACAACGTCCCTGGCTGATGCTGGGTGATTTCTGCACCTATGTTCTGCGCCGACGGGTGCCCGCCAGAAACAATCGCTACTTGTTCGGTGCATCGAGGACTGCCATGGTTGCCTAAGGTCAGTGGTTCTCCCCGACCAAACATTCGATGTGGCTCTGTCCAGGCCAGTAAAACGTTGGGAGCGGCAACCACAGTGCCCTCAATACCGTCAAACCGCATGATCTCTGACTGAATTAGAGCAAATTCCTCACCGGGTACCGCTTGCAACGCGGCAACAGTCGCTCCGGTGCCGTCATTTCTTACTTGAACCGGCCATCCGACAGTTTCGGCGTGTGCTTTCAGGTTGACGCATTCCGGGTGATCGGTCGGTTCTTGGCAATGATCACTCACAGTGATGAGGACTGTGTCTTCCCATTGAGGACGTAGAAGGTCAACCAGCATCCCGTATGCCTCGTCGCTTCTTTTGTATTGCGCGGCCGCAGCATCTGATTGAGGTCCGTACATATGCATGGTGGTATCGGGTTCGTTGAGATGCAACAGAACAAAATCTGCGTTCAGATCCGTCCGCGCCGCGGCATCGATGACAGCGCGGTCTTGGGGATAGCCGTAGGGATCGAGCGGAGTTCCCTCCGGTGGCGCACCGGCGGGAGGCCAAGAAGCGTCAGCTTCTAACGCCCCCATAGTTCCAAGGAGCTTGTGATCACCAACGACTGCAACGCTTCGACGGCCTGCATCTTTGCAACCATCAAAGATCGTTCGGCCTTGAGGCCCACTGTCATAGGTGCGAACAAACTGGTCATCTATCCACGCCCAATTTCCCCAATGCCCCGTTTGGGTAGGTGCCAGACCAGTGACAAAAGCGGCGTGATTGGAGTAGGTAACGGAGAGCATTAACGATTCTCCCCCGCGAGAAGCGATAGCCCCTTCGGCGGCTTGCCTCCACAAGTTCGGCGTAGTGACGCTACCAATCACCGAATGTGGAAACGCGTCAAGAATCGTAAGCACCACCCGCATGCCCTCACCGTATGCGACATGAGCCGGTGACCGGGTTTACCGGGAGGGCATGAGTGAACTATTGACCCTTCAACAATACGGGCAAGCGGGCTTTCTGACCCTCGATAGCGATGAGCACTAACGGACCATCACCTTGGTGCGTGAACTCAAAAAGCAATTGTTGGTTCCGGCTAGCCGGAACGCGGTGGATGGGGATAATCACCATTGTTATGAAGCATGTGAGCAGGACCATCAGTTCTGTTAATCGCCGCGTCTGAACCCCAAATGTGTTCTTTTTGCCATCTGAAGAGTTCTCGATTGGCACCCAAACGCGACACTTCTTCTGCCCGTTCAATGGCTTTGCTAGTTACTTCGTCTTGGTCGGCTAATTCCTGAACGAACCCGGACGAAAAAGCCTCTTCGCCGGTCCAGCGTTTGGCGAACTGCACCGTCTCATAGAAAGCGTGGCGTGGCAATTTGTGATGGAACAACGCCAACTCAGCTTCAGGAATCGGTACTCCGATTTCGATTTCGTTCGCGCACATCATTCCGCGGTCACGACGCATGACTCGCTGGTCGTGACAGAGAGCCCACATGAATCCCGCTCCAAAAGCGTGACCGTTGACCGCAGCAATGGTTGGTATCGGAAAGGTGATAAGCCGGGCGAATAGCTTCATTGCCTCATCACCAAAGACTCTTCGGTCTCCACCTTCATGGTCACCTTTGCTTGTGATCCAATCGAGGTCGAGTCCATTAGAGAAGAACTTCGGATCAGACGAAGCGGTGACTAGCGCGTGAGGTCCGGTTGTTTGCTCGACTTCATCGAGTGCAGCGTCTAACTCTCTGGCCATTGTGGTGGTCCAGCGATTCTCGCCATTATCGAGAGTCAAGACACTGACGTGACCGTGCTGTTCAAGGGAGAGATATTCGCTCATGCCGCAACGGTAGACCAACGCGAAAAGCCCCGCCCCTTTTTGGAACCGACCAGAAACTGCCAGGACACCTAGACAAGACCGCTGTCAAGATCTGGTCGCCGATCGGTCGTGTGATTATGAAGCAGCTTGACTAATGGGGAAGGGTCTTTAACGACCGGCGTCGTTAACCCTGCGTTCTGTCGTTGTTAGGACGCGTCAAAGCGGTAGCTGTCTCCATCCGGACGCATTACTCCCGCCGTAGGAGTGCCGAAATGGGTTCCGATTATCAATGTGTCGCCGTCGGCCCATCTAGCAAACGCTTCTACACGAGTGCTGCGTGCTATTTCTGGGTCGGTATCGAAGCTGGAACTCAAACCCGGCTGAGCTATCTGGATAGGACTGTGGGCCATATCACCGGTGATGATCGCACGTTCATCGCCTGACTCGATCAAGATACTTACATGTCCTGGTGTGTGGCCCGGAGTGGACTCAAACGACACCGCTGCACCGATTGAATGATCCGCCGAGACCAAGTGGGCGAGACCTGCCTCGCGAATCGGGGCCACGGAATCTTCAAATACCGGATCCCCGAATAGATCTTCGGTGGAGGACCAATGTTCAAATTCCGCGGCGACGAATACGTACTCAGCGTTAGGAAATGTCGGTACCCATTGACCATCGACAAGTCGAGTATTCCAACCAACATGGTCAACATGAAGGTGCGTGCATACGACATGTGTGATCGAATCCGGCGGGTAACCAGATGCCTCTAAAAGATCCAGGAAAGGGCCTTGTTGTTCGTGCCAGAGAGGGTTTCCGCGTTGCTTATCGTTACCGACGCAGGTGTCTACAGCTATACGTTCGTCTCCGGTGTCGATTACGCAACAATGAATTTTTTGGAGAAGGTGCCCCTTCTCGCCGACAAAGGGCGCCAACCACGGGGCC